>Ga0210393_10002856_pt1 | contig 14092 bp, 11 predicted proteins | sample IncBWC27OmetaG_FD_160068 | JGI IMG/M metagenome (GOLD analysis project Ga0210393, IMG submission 160068) | Forest soil microbial communities from Barre Woods Harvard Forest LTER site, Petersham, Massachusetts, United States - Inc-BW-C-27-O ... | reverse complement strand
GCTCGAGGCCGTCGGCCACCCGAGTGTGGTCAACCCCGACCGCAGCCTGCGAAAAGAAGCCACCGAGCGCGGTTGGCCCCTGTTGATGTTTTCCCGGCCGGTGTCCCTGCGCGACCGAATTCCGGCACCGTCGGGCGCAGCGATCGCCACCACCGCCGCGGTGGGCATCACTGCTCTGGCCGCCGGAGCAGTTACCTATTCACTGCTGCGCCGATTCGCGTTCTAGCTCTGACTCGCGCCGACGCCGATTCGCGCCGACAGGCTGACAGCAAACTTGTCGAGCACGCAACCCGGTGCCGCTTCGCAACATTCGCAGAATTAGGCCTTGCTGTGCTAAGGCTCCAGTAGTACAAATGGAACCACGGAAGCCCGGTGAGGCCTAGGTCGATCCGGAAGAGAAGGTTCGATCTCCCGATCCGGGCGCCCAGCATGGTACCCGGCACCCACGCGGAGTCATAGCCGCGATAATGGCAGAAGTGTTGCGGGCCTGCGTAATTGCGAAAAGCGGAAGGTGTCGACGGCCCTTTGGGTGGGGTTGCAGCCGGAAGCGTCGCAAGATCGCCGAGGCCGCCCACGCAACCCAGAGATGCACGCTTGGTAACCGAGTTCCGTGCTAGCGGGCGGCGGACCGAATATTTCGGGACGCCGCCCGCTCTACATCTGTTCGGACGAATTATCCGTCGCCGTTTTGCGGCTCGTCGGCTACGGATTGGGAGCTATCGATTCGGCAGTGATTCGGCGATCGACAACGCCTCCTGCGCGCCGGCCTGCATCGCCCGGCAACACAGCACCAGCCAAGCGCCCACACCGTCCGGCGTGCCGTCGGCGAATCGGTGTGCGGCATCGCGGTAGTCCGCGGGTTGGCGCATCCAACTCACTTCGGGCACACCCAGTCCGTGCGGGTCCAGCCCGCTGGCGATAGCCACCAGCCGCGACACTGCACGAGCCACCACGCCGTCCGCACTGCCAAAAGGCTTCAGCGTCAGCAGCTCTCCGTGTGCGACGGCGGCAACCACCGGCGCAGGCGCCCGCGTGCGGCCGGTCACCAAATCCGCCAGCAGCTCCAGACGGGGCCCAACCTCGCCGTCGGCCCGCGGGCGACCCAACCGCTCGTCAGCAACCAGGTCCGCTGCCGCCAGCATGTGCAGGCGGGCCAATGCCTGCAACGGCGCCCGCTGCCATATACCGACCAGCGCACCCCCACCGCCCTCCAGCGCCTGGGCCACCCGCAGCGCTCCCCCGAACACCGGATCGCCGGCCGCCGGGTTGTCCGGTGTGGCCTGCACTAAGTCCTCCAGTCGCACGGGCCCGCCGTCGAGCACCGACGAGGCGCGCGCGGACCGCAACGCCGCTTCGGCGGCGGTCACCGGCCAGCGCCGCAGATTCGCCCGGTGCCGGTGGGCCCGGCCCAGCGCGTCGCGGGCCCGGTCGCTCGCCTCGACGACGCCGGGAAGCTCCATCAGCGGGGCCAGCGGGTCAGCCGTCACAGGTTGCCAACCTATCGGGGAGGCACCGGCGCGCGGGGAATGGCCTCCAGCAACTGACGGGTGTACTCGTGGCCGGGCCGGGTGAACAGCTCCTCGGTGGGCGCCTGCTCCACCACCAGGCCTGACTTCATCACCAGGACGTGGTCGGCGATCTGCCGGATCACCGCCAGATCATGGCTGATGAACAAGTAAGCCAGGCCCAGTTCGGCCTGCAAATCGGCCAGCAGGTCGAGGATCTGCGCCTGCACCAGAACGTCGAGTGCCGAGACCGCTTCGTCGCACACCAGCATCTCGGGCCGCAGCGCCAGCGCTCGCGCGATCGCGACTCGCTGACGTTGACCGCCCGACAACTCACGGGGCAGCCGCCCGAGTACCGACGACGGCAGTGCGACCTGGTCGATCAGTTCGAGCACCGCGTTCTCGCGTTGCCTGCGGTCACCGACCCGGTGGATCCGCAACGGTTCCTCGATCGCGCGGAACACCGAGTACATGGGATCCAAGCTGCTGTATGGGTTCTGGAACACCGGCTGCACGCGCCGACGAAAGGCCATCGAGCTGTCCCGGTCCATGTTGTGGTCGATCCGGGTGCCGTCGAACATCACCGTTCCCGACGTGGGTTCCAGCAGGCCGAGCACCATGCGGGCCACCGTTGATTTTCCCGAGCCCGACTCGCCGACGATCGCCAGGGTGCTGGCCCGGCGCAGCCGAAACGACACGCTGTCGACGGCACGGAACTCAATCTGCCGCCACGGTGCGCCGCGCGATTCCCGGTACATTTTGGTCAGTTCGGACGCAACAAGGATGTCGTCGGCCGCCCGGTCGTCCTGCTGGCGACTTCGGGAACTGCGGACCGTCAGCGACGGAGCCGCGGCCACCAATCGTCGGGTGTACTCGTGTTGCGGATCCTGCAAGATTGACTGCGCCGCACCGGATTCCACCACCACTCCGCGATGAACCACGACCACGGTTTCGGCTCGTTCGGCGGCCATCGCCAGGTCATGGGTGATCAGCAGCAGCGCGGTTCCCAGCTCGTCGGTGAGTTGCTGCAGATGATCGAGGACCTGTCGCTGCACGGTGACATCGAGCGCGGACGTCGGCTCGTCGGCGATGAGCAGCTCCGGCCGGCCTGCCAAACCGATGGCGATCAGCGCGCGTTGACACATGCCACCGGACAGCTGATGTGGGTATTTGCCCGCTTGCTTCACCGGATCAGGCATCCCCGCCTCGGCGAGTAGCTGCACCGCACGTCGCCGCGCACCGTGGCCATTCGTGTTCGCGCGCAACGCTTCGCGAATTTGAAAACCGACTTTCCAAACCGGATTGAGGTTGGTCATCGGATCCTGAGGCACATAGCCGATAGAGCGCCCTCTGATCGACCGGAGTACCCGGCGATCGGCCGCGGTGATGTCGCGCCCGTCGAAGACGATGCGGCCAGCGGTGATTCGTCCTCCGGGCGGAAGAAGTCCGAGAACTGCAGCGGCAGTGGTCGACTTCCCCGATCCCGATTCACCTACCACCGCGACGGTCTGGCCCCGCCGCACAGTCAAATCCACGCCGCACACGGAGGGAGCGTGAGAGCCGAACCTGACTTCCAGGCCCTCAACCGACAGCAACGGCGATTCTTCGGTGTTCATGCGCGCAACGCCCGCGAGGCCGGATCCAGAGCGTCCCGCAAAGCGTCACCCATCATCATGAAGGCCAGCACCGTAATCGCCAGTGCACCAGCCGGATAAAACAGTATAGGCGAGCCCGACCGCAGCCGGCTCTGCGCCAGGTTGATGTCGCCACCCCAAGACACCACCGAAGTCGGCAGTCCGACGCCAAGGTAGGACAACGAGGCCTCGGTGACAATGAATACACCGAACGCGACGGTCGCCACCGCGAAGACAGGGCCCAATGCGTTGGGCAACGCGTGGCGAAGCAGGGTCTGAAAGTTACTCAGCCCTAGTGCTTTCGCTGCGAGAACATAATCGCTGGACCGCGCCTCGAGCACTGCGCCACGAGCGATCCTGGCTATTTGCGGCCAGCCGAACACGGCCAGGATCACGATCACCGTCCACACCCGACGGTGGTGCATGACTCCCATGAGCACGATCGCGGCCAGCAGCAAAGGCAGCCCGAAGAAGATGTCGGTGACACGCGAGACCACGGCGTCGATCCAGCCCCCATAGAAGCCGGCCAGCGCGCCCAGGGCCCCACCGACTACGAAGACCAGCAGAGTCGCGCCGAGTCCCACCATGACCGAGGCCCGCGCTCCGTAAATGGTGCGCGCGTAAATGTCGTGGCCCTGCAAATCGGTACCGAACCAGTGGGCGGCCGACGGGGGAAACAGACTCTGGCTGGGATCGGCGTAGGTCGGATCGATACCGGTAAACCACTCCGGAAACACCGCAACGACGATGATGAAAAGAATCAGCGCGGCGGCCACAACGAATTTCGGACGACGGCGCAACTTGCGCCACGTGTCACGCCAAAAGCCATGTTGGTCTGGGATGTGTTCAGCCATATCGGATCCGAGGGTCAAGGGCGGCGTATAGCAGATCCACCACGAGGTTGGTTATCAGATAGACCAGCACCAGCACCGTCACGATGGACACCACCGTGGGCGCCTCCTGCCTGGTGACAGCTTGAAACAACACACCGCCGACGCCGTGGATGTTGAAGATGCCTTCCGTCACCACGGCTCCACCCATCAGCGCTCCCAGGTCGGCGCCCAGGAAGGTCACCACCGGGATCAGCGAGTTGCGCATAATGTGCACGATCACCACTCGCGGTCGCGAGAGTCCTTTGGCAGTGGCGGTGCGGACGTAGTCGGCGTGCGTGTTGGCGGCCACCGCGGATCGGGTCAACCGCACCACATACGCAAACGACACCGAGCCCAGAACGACCCCGGGCAGCAGCAGCCGCGCAAAGGTCGCGCTTTCGCCGACCGTGACCGGTGCGATCCCAAGCCGAACGCCGAAGACGAATTGCGCCAGGAAGCCCAGAACGAATATGGGGATCGCGACGATGACGAGGCCGGTGATGAGCACCGTGGAATCAAAGATTCCACCCTGCCGCAGTCCGGCGATGACGCCGAACCCGATCCCCAGCACCGCTTCCACCGCCACCGCGATCAGGGCCAGTCTGATGGTAACCGGAAACGCATGTGCCAGAACGGCACTGACCGGGAGCCCGGAAAAAGAGCGCCCAAGGTCGCCGTGCAAGACACCGCCCAGATACCGCAGGTACTGCAGTATGAACGGATCGTCGAGATGATAGCGGGCCCGCAGCGCCGCGGCCGCTGCCGGAGTCAGTGGACGGTCTCCGGCCATCGCCGCCACCGGATCACCGGGCAGCAGGAACACCATGCCGTAGATCAGCAGCGTGGCGCCGATGAAGACCGGCACCATGATGGCGACTCGACGCGCGATGTACCAACCCATCTCAGCCCTTCACGATGTTCTCGTAGTCGGGCAGGCCGTTCCAAGTGACCCCGACGCTTTTGACGTCCATCGACCAGCCCACCACGCTGACGTTGTCCCACAGCGGAACAACCGGCATATCGCGGAACAGGATTCGTTGCGCGTCGTTGGTCAGCGCATCGGACTGGGGCAGCGTGGAGGCGGCCTCGGCGGTCGCCAGCGCCGTGTCGAACTCTCGGTCGGAGTAGCCGACATCGTTGGAACCGGCCCCGCTGGCGAACAGCGGAGCGAGAAACTCGATCATGGACGGGTAGTCGCCCTGCCAGGCGGCGCGAAACGCGGTCGCGATGGTGTGGTTGGTGATCTGGGTGCGAAATCCGGCGAAGGTAGGTTGCGGCGCGCCAACCGCATCGATGCCCAGCACGTTCTTGATGCTGTTGGCCACCGCGTCCACCCATTCCTGGTTTCCGGCATCGGCGTTGTAGGCGATGACGTACTGCCCACTCCATTGAGAGATCGCGTTGGCTTGTCCCCAAAGTTGGCGCGCACGATCGGGATTGAAGTTCAACACGTCGTTGCCCGGCAAGTCCGGGTCGAAACCCGGCAACGACCTGGCGGTGAAATCACGCGAAGGGGTGCGGGTGCCCATGAAGATGCTCTGACAGATGTGCTGTCGGTCGACGGCAGCCGACAACGCGAGCCGGCGCAGACGGCCTTCCTCGTCGCCGAAATGCGGTAGCCGCAGCGGGGTATCGAGGCTATGTTTGACCGCGACGGGGCCGCTGGTGAAGTTATTGCCCAGGTCGCGCTTGTAGATCGGCAGCGCGCTCGGCGGAATCGTATCCAGCACATCGAGATTGCCGGAAAGCAGGTCGGCGTAGGCGGTATCCAGGTTCGCGTAGAATTCGAACCTCAGTCCTTTGTTGTGGGGCCGGCGGTTGCCGTGGTAGTCGGGATTGGGCCTCAGGTCGATCTTGACGTTGTGCTCCCAGGCCGGCCCGTCTGGGCCGTCGGCGAGCTTGTACGGGCCATTGCCGATAGGGTTGCGGCCAAAGGCCGCCATGTCGCGAAAGGCTACGTCGGGCAGCGGATAAAAAGCGCTGTGGCCCAATCGCAATATGAAGTCGATAGTCGGGGCCTTGAGTCGCACGGTGAACTCGAGATCATTGACCACTTGCAGCCCAGACATGGTGGTACGTCCCGTTTTCGGGGCTGGCTTTCCCTCGCTGGTCATACCGGAGACCTCGTCGAAGCCTTCGATCGGACTGAAAAAACTTTGCTGCAGTTGGGCATTGGTGCTAAGGGCTCCGTAGTTCCACGCATCGACGAACGAGTGGGCCGTCACCGGCGATCCGTCGGTGAACTTCCAACCCGGCTTGAGGGTGATGCGGTAGTTGACGTTGTCTGTGGTGTCGATCGACTGGGCAACCTCTTTCGAGGGGTTTCCGGCGGCGTCATAGGACATGAGGCCGGCGAAGAGCCGGTCGATGATCCTCCCACCGTTGCTGTCGTTGGTACTGGTCGGGATCAGCGGGTAGGGCGGTTCCCCACCGTTCACCATTACCAGATCGGGGCTCAGCACGCCGCCGCCGCAGCCGGCCAGCGACGTGACCACCAGCATTCCGGCAGCCAAGGTCGCCATCGCGGTTCGCATCCGACGCATGAGCGCGACCCCAGGGCCTGCGACCGCGCCGAGGGGGCGGGGACCGGCTGTCGAGCGCGGGTGAAGTGCCGTACCCGGCCTGGTAGACCCAGGATCCCGCTGTGACTGTCGCTTAGCTCGCCTCGCGTGAAACGCAAGTTCAGGCTGGATACTTGGCAGCGCTAATCACCATTCCCACAATCGGATTGATCTGACTGATCATCGGCCTGCGGGAACGTTCACGTGGTGGTCCGCAGACCAGTCCTTATTCACTACGCTATCCGATGGCTCCGCCGCGCTGGAAAGTCGGCCAACGCACTCATCACCATCGGTATCGTTGCTGCTTGCGTTGAGTGGGCTGGGAATCCTCGGGAACTCCGCCCACACCGCTTCCAGGCACGCCGAGGGGTCACGCCACGATAATCGGTTCGCCACCGATACGTCAATGCGGGTGGGCGAGCGTATCAGCGAAATCGCCTATATTGGAAGGGTTTTAGTATCGCAGCTCCGTCTATGACTGGTGCACCGACGAGTCCACAAGCCGTTGGACCATTACGGTGCCGATTTGAAAATCAGCCTCGGCGTTTGCAACGCCACCAGGGGCGCTACCCCACTTGTTGACCGGCGGTGACGGGATGCACCTGCAGCACGCAGGCGTCGATACTGGCCGGCACGATGACCACCTGGACGATGTCGGGAGGGCTGATGGCCAGGTCGGTGTAGGTGGGACATTGGTTGCCGCTGGCGTCGATGGCCATGCCCTCCACGATCGCCTGCGCCTGTGTCGATAGCGACAGAACGACTGTAGGCGGCACATCGACGTCGGCCGGCAATCCGCCCATGTACCCGCGCAGTGTGGGTTCGGCGTGAAGGGGCGGCCCGCCGGTGCCAGAGTCGACACCGGGATAACCAGTGAGCGTGCACGGCTCTCCGCCGCCGGCGAGGGTGAATATCAGCGTCAGCGAGCGATGGCCCACGGCGCCCTGAGTCGGGGAGGCGCTCACGGCGACCTGCTCCGACCAGCATGGGCTGGGCTGGTCGGAAGTCTCGGCGGGTGCCGCCCACGCGGGTGTCCCCAGCAGCGTGGTGGCTGCGTAGCTTGTTGCCACCGCGGCGAGGCTGGGGACTAGTCGGCGGGCGCGCCGCCAATGCCGTCCCGGCATACGCGTGATTATGCGTTACGCGGGCGTGCGATGACGTCGGATTGGAGCGCGCCAATTCAACTCGCGGGGCTAGGCTCACAGACGGTTGACGAGCCGAAACCATAGGAGAGAAGCCAGTGACCGCCACCCATACCGAAGGCCCCTCCTCGTACCCGCCGCCGGCGGAGTTCGCCGAACAGGCCAACGCCCGCGAGGACATGTACCACGAAGCCGAGCAGGACCGGCTGGCTTTCTGGGCCAAGCAGGCCGACAGGCTGTCCTGGACGACGCCGTTCACCGAGGTGCTGGACTGGTCGGAGCCGCCGTTCGCCAAGTGGTTCGTCGAAGGAAAGCTCAACGTCGCCTACAACTGCGTGGACCGCCACGTCGAGGCCGGCCACGGCGATCGGGTCGCCATCCACTGGGTGGGCGAGCCTGTCGACGACAGCCGTAGCCTGACCTACGCCGATCTGCAGACCGAGGTGTGCAAAGCCGCCAACGCGCTGACCGACCTCGGTCTGGCCGCCGGCGACAGAGTCGCCATCTACATGCCGTTGATCCCTGAAGCCGTGATCGCGATGCTGGCCTGTGCGCGGCTGGGCATCATGCACAGCGTGGTATTCGGCGGTTTCACCGCCAAGGCTCTGCGAGCCCGGATCGCCGACGCCCAAGCCAAGCTGCTGATCACCAGCGACGGGCAGTTCCGCCGCGGCGAGCCGGCGCCGCTCAAGGACGCGGCCGACGAAGCCGTCGGGCAGCCGGACAGCCCCGTCGAGAAAGTTCTGGTGGTGCGGCGCACCGGAATTGACGTCTCCTGGAACGACGACCGCGATGTGTGGTGGCACGATGTCGTCGACTCCGCGTCGCCCGAACACACCGCCGAGCCGTTCGACTCCGAGCAGCCGCTGTTTCTGCTGTACACCTCGGGTACCACCGGCAAGCCCAAGGGCATCGTGCACACCAGCGGCGGCTATCTGACCCAGTGCTGCTATACGGTCCACACCATTTTCGACGTGAAGCCGGAAACGGACGTGTTCTGGTGCACGGCCGATATCGGCTGGGTCACCGGGCACACCTACGGCGTGTACGGTCCGCTGTCCAACGGCATCACGGAGGTTCTCTACGAGGGCACGCCAGCTAGCCCAGACCAGCACCGGCATTTCCAGATCATCGAAAAGTACGGTGTCACAATCTATTACACGGCTCCCACGCTTATCCGGACGTTCATGAAGTGGGGCCGCGAGATCCCCGACGCCCACGACCTGTCCAGCTTGCGGCTACTGGGAACGGTTGGCGAACCGATCAACCCGGAAGCCTGGCGCTGGTACCGCGAGGTCTTCGGCGCAGGAAACCTCCCGGTCGTGGACACCTGGTGGCAGACGGAGACCGGTGCGGCGATGATCTCGCCGCTGCCCGGAATCGCTGCGGCCAAACCGGGTTCGGCGATGACACCGCTGCCGGGGATCTCGGCCAAGATCGTCGACGATCATGGCGATCCGCTACAGCCTGACAGCGACAATGCCAAGAACGTCAGCGGATACCTGGTCTTGGACCAGCCGTGGCCATCGATGCTGCGCGGCATCTGGGGTGATCCCGAGCGGTACCGGGAGACTTACTGGTCCAAATTCGCCGACAAAGGCTTCTACTTCGCCGGCGATGGCGCCCGTTTCGATCCCGACGGCGCGATCTGGGTGCTGGGCCGCATTGATGACGTCATGAACGTGTCCGGGCACCGGATTTCCACCGCCGAGGTGGAGTCGGCGGTCGTCGGCCACGACGGTGTCGCCGAGGCGGCGGTCGTCGGGGTTACCGACGACACCACCGGCCAGGCCATTTGCGCGTTCGTCGTCTTGTGCGACAGCGACGACGCGCACCACGGGACCCTCGATGAGCTGCGTGCCCACGTCGCGCAGGAGATCTCGCCGATCGCCAAGCCGCGGGAGATCCACGTGGTCCCGGAGCTACCGAAGACCCGCAGCGGCAAGATCATGCGCCGGCTGCTGCGCGACGTCGCCGAAAACCGCGAGCTGGGTGACACGTCGACGCTGCTCGATCCCGGCGTGTTCGACGCGATCAGGGCGGCCGACTAACTCAGGCCGGCTGTGGGACGAATCCCGCGCCGGGCCGGTGCCTGTTGTTGATGTCGGCCAGGATCGAGATGAACGACATCACCACGGCCGGGGTGTGCAGCGGGATGTACTTGATGATGCAGCTTGGCAGGTTATCGCTGAACGCGCCGTGGATCATCCCGACCAGCAGATTGTCGACGGTCACGGGTGTCACCCGGATTGCCACAGACCTGCATGACGATGGTGCCCGGGGTCTGGCCCATCCCCCAGGTGACGCCACACGAATTGCCGGTCGTGCGGCCTTGCTTGCAGGCGATCTGACCGAAGGCCGGATCCGGGCCGATACCGTTGATCACAAAGCCGTTGTAGTTGGCCACCGGTATCACCTTGGCCGGATCGAATTTGATCACCGCGTAATCCAGGTTGTCGTTGCCGGCGACCATCGTCCCCAGCGTGCCTCTGCCCTGCACGGCCTCGGCGGCGACCTGCGCGCCAGGGCCGCCGCAGTGCGCGGAGGTGAAGCCGATCAGCTCGCCGGCGGCATCGGCGCCGATGGTGGTCAGGGTGCACATCGTGTCCCCATTGACGACGATGCCCGCACCGCCGCCCAACGGGACCCTGTCGTCGGCAGCCGCGACATGCGCAGGCAAACCCAGCAGAGCCACCAGCACGGCCACCGTCGCCGCCACGAAGCACCGATGCGCCGTCCGCAAGCGAAACTCCCGTCAGCCGATCGGAACGTCGGAGACCAGCTGCGCCAGTCTAAATGATCACCGGAGCCGCTCCCCTGCTGTGCAAATAGCTATGGCCGTCAATTAGTCAGTCCCGTTCGTTGCCGGGCGCCCGGTGTTCGGCTGGCCTCGTCTGGCACCGCGGCACATGGCAACATAAACCGCGACGACAGCGAACCGAGAGGACCGTCTGTGAGCAAAGTCGATGGCAAGAACGGTGTGCCCAGCACGCTGACCACGATTCCGTTGGCCGACCCGCACGCCAGGCCCGCTGAGCCGTCGATCGGTGATCTGATCAAGGACGCGACAACTCAGGTGTCCACGCTGGTGCGCGCGGAGGTCGAACTGGCCCGTGCCGAGATCACCCGCGACGTCAAGAAGGGATTGACCGGCAGCGTCTACTTCATCGCCGCGCTGGTGGTGTTGTTCTACTCCACGTTCTTTTTCTTCTTCTTCCTCGCCGAGCTGCTCGACAACTGGCTGTGGCGCTGGGTGGCGTTCCTGATCGTGTTCGCGATCATGGTCGTTGTCGGCGCGGTGCTGGCCCTATTGGGTTTCTTGAAGGTCCGCCGAATCCGGGGACCGCGGCAGACCATCGAATCGGTCAGGGAGACACGCACCGCACTCACCCCGGGCCACGACAAGGCCGCGCCGCCCAAGCTCACCGGGCCGGAAGGCCGTCCCGCCAGCCCCCCGGCAGATCCCTCGGGTTGGTAGATGTCAGCACCGGATCCGTCGGTGACCCGCATCGACGGGCCGTGGCGCCATTTGGACGTGCACGCCAACGGCATCCGATTCCATGTCGTCGAGGCGCTGCCGGCTGACCCGGATGTGACCGCGCCGGCCTCGGCGCGGCCGCTGGTGATGCTGCTGCACGGCTTCGGTTCGTTCTGGTGGTCCTGGCGTCATCAGTTGCGCGGACTCAGCGGTGCCCGAGTGGTCGCGGTCGACCTGCGCGGCTATGGCGGCAGTGACAAACCGCCCCGTGGCTACGACGGCTGGACACTCGCCGGTGACACGGCCGGACTCATTCGCGCGCTTGGGCATTCGTCGGCGACCCTGGTTGGTCACGCCGACGGCGGCCTGGCCTGCTGGACCACCGCACTGCTGCATTCACGGCTGGTGCGTGCCATCGCGCTGATCAGCTCGCCGCATCCGAGTGCGTTGCGACGATCCACTCTGACGCGCCGCGACCAGGGTTACGCGCTGCTCCCGACGTTGCTGCGCTATCAGCTGCCCATCTGGCCTGAGCGTCTGCTGACCCGGGACGGCGGGGCAGAGATCGAGCGGCTGGTCCGCAGCCGAAGCTGTGCCAAATGGGTTGCGTCCGAAGACTTCTCTCAGACCGTCGGTTATCTGCGGACGGCGATCCAGATTCCCGGAGCCGCGCACTGCGCACTGGAGCACCAGCGTTGGGCGGTGCGCAGCCAGCTGCGCGCCGATGGCCGGCGATTCATGAGATCGATGTCCCAACAGCTGGGTATGCCGCTGCTACATCTACGCGGCGACGCCGATCCCTACGTGCTGGCCGACCCGGTCGACCACAGCCAGCGCTACGCGCCGCAGGGACGGTATATATCCATCAGCGGCGCAGGACATTTCAGCCACGAAGAGCTGCCTGAGGAGATCAACAGACATCTGATGAGGTTTCTCGAGCACGTGCACGGGCCCCGGGTCAGCTGACGCAGGCACCGGTTGCGACCTGGTTGGTGTCGCCGATCCTGGACAGCTGACTGGACACCTCGCTGGCCGTCAACACGAAGCCGGTGTCGGGGTCGTCGACGGCGGCGCCGAACACGACGCCGAGCACATGACCGTCGAGGTCGATCAGCGGCCCGCCCGAATTGCCTTGCTCCACATCGGCTCTGATGGTGTACACGTCGCGGGTCACCGGTGTCGCGTCCCGGTAGATGTCGGGGCCGCTGAGTTTGATGTTCTCGCGAATCCTGGCCGGGGTGGCGGTGAACTTACCGCCGCCGGGATAACCCATCACCACCACGTTGGCGCCGGTCTTCGCCTCGTCTTGGGCGAAGGCCAGCGGTGGCGGCGGCAGGTTCGGGACGGACAGAATAGCGATGTCAACCGACGGGTCATAGGACACGACGGTGGCGTCCAACGGGTTGCCACTGGCATACACTTGCACGCTGCTGGATCCGGCCACCACGTGCGCGTTCGTCATCACCCGATCCGGCGATATCACGAATCCACTGCCCTCCAACACTTTTTGGCAGCTGGGCGCCAGGCTGCGCACCTTGACAACGCTCGGCGCAGTGGCCGTTACGACCGGATTGTTGGCCAGCGCCGGGTCGGGTGACGCGACCGGAATCACCGGGGTGCGGCTGAACGGCTCCAGCACCGCGGGCAGCCCAGAGGTGTTCAGCAGCGCCGAAAGTCGCTTGGGCACCGTCTTGAGCCAGGGCGGTGCGACCTCATTGACCTTGGCGAGCACCCGCGAGCCCCGGACGGCGGCGGCCAGCTCGGGCTGGTCTTTCGACTGTGTCAGCGGCGTCGCTAGCAGCCAGGCCGCCGTCAGCACCACAACGAGCTGGACCCCCACCCCGATGATCGAGTCGACGGATCGGATTGTGCGGCTGTGGATCGCGCCGCGAACAGCCCGTCCCAGCACCACACCCGCGACCTCACCAACGACGACCAGCGCGAGGATCAGGAACAGCGCAGCGAACAGTTTGGCGCGCGGCGCAGCGATCTGGCTGACGATGTGGGGCGCCAGCAGCACGCCCGCTACGGCGCCGAGCAGCACACCGATAAACGACAGCAACGAGCCCACCGCGCCCGAACGCCAACCTGAGATGGCTGCGATGAAGGCGACCGCCATGACGGCGACATCAAGCCACTGCGAAGGCGTCATCGAATTCATCGCGAGCCATCCTCGTCACCGACCAGCACCATCGCCTCGTCCAATTCGCGGATGTCGGTGGTATCCCATGGCCGGGCCCAGCCGGCGACGTCGAGCACCGCAGAGATCACCTGGCCAGTGAATCCCCATACCAGCATCTGGTTCAACAGAAACGCCGGGCCGGCCCAACGGCGGCCGAGGTTGCCGCGGTACACCATCAGCCGGTTGTCCGGATTGATGAAGGCGCGCACCGGAACCCGCGACACGATCGCTGTTTCAGTTTCGTCGACGACGTCCACCGGCCCGGGATCCGGCGAGTAGGCCAGCACCGGGACGACGTGGAACCGTGACGGCGCGATGAACGTCCGCTCCATTGTGGCCAGTGGATGCAACCTGCTGACGTCGATCCCGGTTTCTTCATTCGCTTCACGCAGGGCGGTGGCCACCGGACCGTCGTCGGTGGGATCCGATGCCCCGCCGGGGAATGCGGCCTGGCCGGCGTGGTGGCGCAATGTCGAGGCCCGCACGGTCAGCAACAGATCGGCATCATCCGGGACGCCGCCGTCGGCCGGGCCGGACTCCGGACCCGAGAACAGCACCAGAACGGCGGCCTCGCGGCCGTCGCCGCGCAACGATGCCATTGATGACGCGGCCTTGGCTGCGGTCACCATCGCCAGCACCCCGGCGGGCAGCCGATGCCGGTACGCCTCGGGGATCTGACCCACGTTGTCGACCAGCGGACGCAACCAGGACGGGCAGA
>Ga0210393_10002855_pt1 | contig 14094 bp, 15 predicted proteins | sample IncBWC27OmetaG_FD_160068 | JGI IMG/M metagenome (GOLD analysis project Ga0210393, IMG submission 160068) | Forest soil microbial communities from Barre Woods Harvard Forest LTER site, Petersham, Massachusetts, United States - Inc-BW-C-27-O ... | reverse complement strand
CGGTGTCACCTTGGTAATCACGAACCCTCTTCCGTGATTCGCCATCTGGCTTTATGCTGTTTAAGACATCGCGGCCATTGACTGCGCAGTTTCTTCCAGAAGTCATGATTCCAACTCGTCTCTATGCCATGATCTTGGGTAGTGCGGGCGCCTTACTGGCGGCCTATCTGCTGCTGCGTCGCAAGCCCAAGGGGCACGATGAGGTCGAACGCGAGCGGCGCGTGTGGCTCGACCGCGTGGGACGGATTACCGACGGCACCGTCATCGACGTTCAGGAGATGCAGCCCGAAGGACGCAAGCCTGCCACCTTCCTGATTTTTCAATACGACGTGGCTGGCGTGTCCTATGAAGCCTCGCAGGACGTGACTTACTTGCGGCAGCTCATCAACCTGCAGTCCTGCCGCCTCGGCCTGCCCACGTCCGTGCGTTACGATCCCCAGAACCCAGGCAATTCAATCGTAGTGTCCGAGCGCTGGATGGGGTTAAGGCAGTGATTGACACGTGCTTCGTGTGCGCCTAACCTGAGATCGAATGGAAGTACATCTTACCCCCGATCAAAAAGCATTTGTGCGCCAGGCCGTTGAGAGTGGGCGTCTACGGCGGGCGGAAGACGCTATTCAGGAAGCTCTCTGTCTTTGGGAAGAGCGCGAGCGCGCTCGCGCGGAAATCCTGACCGGCGTTGACGCGGCAGAGGCCTCCCTCGCACGCGGCGACGGGCGAACCATCACCCAGGAGTCGATGCGGCAGCTGGCCGAAGAAGTGAAGCAGCGCGGGCGCAAACGCCTGGCAAACGATCAATCGTCTACCCGCTGATGCACCACCGCGTTTCACCAGAAGCGGAAGCCGAACTCCTCAACATCTGGTATTACGTTGCAAAAGAGAGCGGTAGCATCGAGATTGCCGACCGGCTCATTGATTCGATCACCGCGCGTTTCTATCTTCTGGCTCGGCCACTCGCATATCGGCCGCCGCCGCGACGAGGACTTGCGTCCCGGTCTGCGTAGCTTCGCCGTGCGCGTGTATGTCATCCTCTACCGCATAGAAAAACGGGACGTTCTGATCCTTCATGTTTTTCGCGGCAGCCGAGATATGGAAGCGCTGTTGCGGCAGTAATTATTGGGTTCGAGAAGCTGAAGCCGATAGCTGACGGCTGAGTGCTGAAAGCTGCCTTCTTAGCTTCCCGCTGCGAATCCGCCGCCATGCGCGACAGTCAGACGCAGGAATTTGTGGGGATTGACTGGAGTGTCATTGATCCGGACTTCGTAGTGCAGATGTGGACCGGTGCTGCGACCGCTCAACCCGACGTATCCGATGGTGTCACCCCGACGCACATATTGCCCGGTAACCACCGCATAGCTGGCAAGGTGCCCGTAGCGCGTCGTGATTCCGTGACCGTGGTCAAGCGCGATGGCCCGACCATATCCACCCATGAAGTCGGCAAAGATCACGACACCATCGGCTGGAGCCATGACAGGCTGTCCGTAGGAGGCCGATATATCGACTCCGCGGTGGAACGCGCCCTCACCGTTGAATGGATCAATCCTCTCTCCAAACGAACCTGTGATCGGACCCTCCACCGGCCAAAGGTTAGGAGCCGAATTGGCTCGCAGCCAGTCCGCTGTAGTCACGTCACGCGTCAGACCGAGAGAAATCCCAGTCGCAGCGGCACCGCTCAGAGCAGTGTCCTTCAAGGCATAAAACCGATCCAGGGAAGAACTTACTTGGGCATCTTGAATGTGATCGGCAGATTCCGATTCCAGCACAGGATCCGATTTCAAACCGTAGAGGGAAGAAACTTCGCTGGCCAACGAACCCAGCGACGCGACCTGAATATCTCTCTCCTGGGCGACCTGCTCCAATCGCGAATAGCGGGTTTTCAGGGCGTCCTTTTGGAGTCTTAGCTCATTAAAGCGGGAAACCTTCAACAGCATCCGCATGTAGGAGCTGGCGATGCCGGTCAGGCTCAGCATGCCGATTGCCGCGCCCACCACTAATACATACAGATAGTGGACTGGGATGGGAATCTTACGCAGTTGCCCGTCCTCGCCACGCGCTACGAAAAGTATGTAGAAACGCTTACGCAATATGTTCCCTTCGTTCAGAAATCGGATCTACGGCTGCGGCAGGTTCGCCGCCTTTCATCCTACTACCCGAATCCCCGCTGCGATCATACTTTCCCCAACTTGGGAATTAGGTCAGTAAGTCGCTCCATCCTACCGGAACCAGGGTCAGGCTTTAAATCTTCTGTGCCTGCAATCCTAACCGCATGCGGCACTTAGCTCGGCCAGAGCTTTGGAAGCAGCTTCGCAACGGTACCAAAGTAGATTCTCCCTGTCAACGACCCAGCGCACAGCCCAATGTTACGAAAGGCACTGGATTAAGTGATACTTCGGCGGGTTACCAACTGGCAAACTCCGAGGTCTATCCAAGATAGAAAGAACGATTCGGCCCTAGGCAGCGTTGCAACAAGGCCGGCGATGCACGGCTGCCCAGCCGGGGACTTCGATTCGATGGATTGAAGCCAGCACGGGTTGCCCCCAAAGACTGGACATTTCCCACCCGATTTCGTCTGCCCAAGCTTCATGGTTTGTATATCATTGATCCCACCTTGCCTCTGGCCGAAAAACTCTTGATCTCTCGCATCCGGGAACGGACTGCCCGAAGAAGAGGGATCGCAGCCGGCATCGGGGATGACTGCGCCGTCCTGCAAATCCCCACCGGTCACCAAACCCTGGTTACTACCGATTTCAGCCTGGAAGGAATTCATTTCCGGCGTGAATGGCATTCCCCCGAAATCGTAGGTCATCGCTGCCTCACGCGAGGCCTCAGCGACATTGCCGCCATGGGAGGCATTCCGCTGGCCGCATTCTTATCCCTCGCCTTGCCGCCGAACCTACCCCAGCGTTGGGTTAACCAGTTTCTGAAAGGCTTGCTCCAGTTGGCGGATCGGTTCCACGTGAGCCTTGCCGGGGGAGACACGGCACAATCCCCGGACGGGATTTTGGCTGACATTGTTGTCGTTGGTTCCGTGCCGAAAGGGAAAGCAATCCTCCGCTCGGCCGCCCGTCCCGGAGACCGCATCTACGTCACCGGCGCTTTGGGAGGAGCCGCCGCTGCGCTGAAATTGCTTTTCTCGGGCAGAAAACTTCGGCCCGCCCACTTCCCCAGCCACTTCAATCCGATCCCTCGGGTTGAAGTTGGTGAGTTCCTGCGTGAAAGGGGTCTCGCCACAGCCATGATCGATCTCAGCGATGGCCTCTCGACCGACCTCGGGCACATCTGTGACGAGAGCGCTGTTGGCGCCGAGATTTCGGCGGATGCCATTCCTCTTGCGCAGATCGACAAACCCGCCCGCAAAGTCAATCTTCAATCCGCACTGCACGGCGGCGATGACTACGAGTTGCTCTTCACCGCTCCCAAAGCCAAGCGCGTCCCTTCCAGAATTGCAGGCGTTGACATCACTCAAATTGGTCAAATCACTCGAGGCAGGCAGGCTATTCTCATCACGAGCGGCGGGGGCCGAATCAAGCTTCGCCCCCAAGGCTGGGAACACTTCAAGGGTTGACCCGCAGCCCAAAGCTTGAGGCACAAAGCCTGACGCCTGAAGCCGGAAGCCTGAAACACCATGTGACTTTCGTGCTACCCAAACCTCTTCTTTCTATGCCGCCAGTACGCCGATCGGACTAAAGTAAGCCTTATGGCGTCCCCAAAATCCATTCTTCTTCTGACTACATTCTGCATGTGCCTAAGCTTCACAGTGGCCGCGCAGCCGGCGTCTGTGTCTCCCGCGGCCAAGCCCGCGGTCGACAATGCCTTTGTTCAAAAACAATTCGGATCCACCTGCTCCCTCATCGGATTCGAACCGCTCATCGCCGACCTGGACGGCGACGGCGTTGAAGATATCGTCATCCCGGCGCGCTGCACCAACCCGATGATGGATCAGATGGAAGACAGCTTCGTGGTTGTAGATCCGTATAACAGCTATTTCGGCTACGGCAATCCCAAGATCACCACGCAATTTTCTTCCGACGATCCGGAACGGCGCGGGTACTCGTTGCTGGTAATTCACGGCGCGGGTGCCGACGCTTGGCGCTCCGCCACGCCCAAAGCGAAATTCCTCATTGTGAATCTGCCATTCAAGCAGGTCGTAGTGAAGAAATTAGCCCTTAAGAAAAAGAGGCTGGTCATGGGAATCTATGCGGAAGAAACCGGCGGCGATCAGGCGACATCGGTAACTTTCTGGGACGGCCGGAAATACAAGTACCAGCCCCTCGGCGCCAGCATGGAGTAGTTTGATTTCCAAGGGGCACGGGTGTCCCGCCCGTCGAAGGGCAACTTCGCGCTGCCAAACCGGCCGAGTTCCTCGAACCTTCGCCGACCGCTTCGGCGTTCCAAACAACTCGCCGGTCAATGAGCGCAACCGCGATGTTACGAACATCTATCACGACACAACGAAACGATTGGACAACAAGGTACAACGTGGATTTGGCAGCGGTATGATTCTGTTTGATATGTCGAGGTTTTTCGTCCACTTGCAATGGCTAATGCTCGGCTTTGCCTTTGTGCAGGGCCCAACAATTTTGCACGCCGACGAATGTGTCAAGTTCCACAAGCGTGCTCCCATGAAAGCTGTTTGTGGCCGCGTAACTAACGCCGCCGGTGAAAGTCTGACTAAAGTCGAGCTCATATTAACAGCCGAGACGGGAGCGGTGCACTTCACAGCCAGTTCGGAGAACGAGGGCCGCTTCTCGTTTGGCTCTATTCCGAAGGGCGATTATCTGCTTCGCGCCAAAGGGCCCGTTGGTTACTTTGAGGTTCAGAGGGAGATCCGAGTCACCAAGAACAACCAGAAGAGATGTTCGCCAAAAATCGAGATATCACTCGGTCCAGGTTCGTGCATGTCGGGCACGCGTATAAAAGGTGTTGATAAACCATCAGATTTGGAATCCGAGTTGGTCAAGTGACGAGAACAAGCCGTAACGCTCAGTAAGCGGTGTGGCGATATCTCAACTGGTACCCCTACTCCGTGCGCGGCGTCGCGCTGGCGAGTGCGAGAATCGCACCAGCAAACAACAACGTGTCAAAGAAATAGTTGATCCCCTCAACTTTGACATCGGTGCTTGGGTTGCCCAGCGCCGAAATCAAAATCGGACCATAGATGAACACGACCACCAACACAAACAAGGTACCGAGATAAGTTGCCGCCATCCGCGTCTTCTTGTTCAGCAGAATGCATATCCCAGCAACAAAAAGAATTGCGCCTGTCACCCAGCCAATGAGCAGGTGCGCCGGAATCCACGCGGGCATCAGTTTTTCGAGCGGCACGCCGGGAACGTTCGTTGTGTGCATAGAATTCTCAATGCCATAAAATATTGCGGCGATCCCAATGATCACGCGGCCCACGGTTATGAGCCTGCTTCCGACCTGCCCACGGCCTTCCCCGCGCATGGCGTTTCCGGCAAGAATCCAGCCGCCGCCGCCGAACAACATTTCGCGGAGAGTCAATATCCACCCAAACCTGTCTTTGGGTGTGGCGAGAGTTCCTGGGATGTCCATCATCGCCACAAAACAAAACATCGCGATCCCGAACAGCAGCCCGGACCAGCGCACTAGAATTTTCGTGGATATGCTCAAAGACGCGGCCAGCAGCGCAACGCCGAAGAAATACGCCCAAAACAATTTCCACGGCATATACGAAGGCACCATGGTCGCGAGGCCTTGAGCGGCCGCGAGATGCAGGGCGCCGAAGACCGCCAAAGGGGCGGCGAAACACAAATTGCTCAAGGCTACGACCTTGTCCAGGCCGCGAGCCCGCGCGATATCGCTCTTCGCGGCCCAAATCGCAACCAGAATAATTACGACGCCGGCGGTGCACATCGAGGACACCGTGCGAGAGATCACAAGAAATGCCGCTAAAATTGTTATGTGCATGTGGATGCCGAGCCTAAGTTCAGGTGCTCGATCTGAGTGCGTTATCCCGAGTCAATACGGCTTCAGTTCTGGCTGGGATGCGTACGTCAGTATATTTGGTTGCTAAGCTGAATAGGCACCGATCTGCCTTGGGCTACTTCCTTGTCTAACGATTTGCCCCAATGTCATCAGCGCGGTTAAATTCCTCATGCTCCCCAACCCGTTATAATTCTTCGCGATGAACCTCGAACAAAAACTAGCAGAACTGAAAAAACGCGACCACCTCGCCGAAGACGGTGGCGGCTCTAAGCGGCGGGAAAAGCAAAACAAAGAAGGCAAAATGTCGGCCCGCGAGCGCATCGAGTTCCTGCTCGACGAAGCCACATTCGAAGAGACCGACAAGCTGGTCACACATCGTTGCAACGATTTCGGTATGGCCGAGCAGAAATTCTACGGCGACGGCTTCATCACCGGATACGGCCGCATCGAAGGCCGCCTGGTTTTTGTCTTCGCCCAGGATTTTACCGTATTCGGTGGTTCGCTCTCCGAAGCCAACGCCGCCAAGATCGTGAAGGTCATGGATCTCGCCGCCAAAATGGGAGCACCCATGATTGGCCTCAACGATTCCGGCGGCGCCCGCATTCAGGAAGGCGTAATGTCCCTCGCCGGCTACGCCGACATCTTTTTACGAAACACGCTGTATAGCGGAGTCGTTCCGCAAATTTCCGCGATCATGGGTCCATGCGCCGGCGGCGCGGTTTACTCGCCCGCGATCACCGATTTCATTCTGATGGTCGATAAAACTTCCTACATGTTCATCACCGGGCCTGACGTAATCAAGACGGTCACTCACGAGGAAGTCACCAAAGATCAGCTAGGCGGCGCCGAGACCCACAACGAAATTTCAGGGGTGGCCCACTTTAAAGCGCACGACGATGCCGAGTGCCTATCGATGGTGCGAGAGCTGCTCAGCTTCATGCCCTCGAATAATCTCGACGACCCGCCGCGCAAACCCTGCACCGATCCCATCGACAGAGCCGATGCCGCTCTGGATAAAATCGTTCCCGACCAATCGAACCTACCATACGACATCAAAGACGTAATTCACGCAGTCGTCGACGACGGCTATTTCTTCGAAGTGCAGGAACATTACGCCAAAAACATAGTCGTTGGATTCGCCCGTCTGAACGGAAAGCCAGTAGGAATCGTCGCCAACCAACCCGCATTCTTGGCTGGCACCTTGGACATCAACGCCTCGATAAAAGGCGCCCGCTTCGTCCGCTTCTGCGACTGCTTCAACATCCCGCTAGTGACCTTCGAAGATGTCCCCGGATTCCTCCCCGGCACCAATCAGGAATACGGAGGCATCATTAAACACGGAGCCAAGTTGCTGTTCGCCTTCGCCGAAGCCACGGTACCAAAAGTCACGGTCATCACGCGCAAAGCCTACGGCGGAGCCTATTGCGTCATGGCCTCGAAACATATCCGGACCGACGTGAACTACGCCTGGCCCACCGCAGAAATCGCGGTCATGGGTCCAGAAGGCGCAGTGGACATCGTCTACAAACGCGAATTGGAGAACGCCGAGAACCGCGACGCGGTTCGACAAAAGAAAATCGAAGAATTCCGCGAGCTTTTTGCCAACCCCTACGTAGCCGCCGACCGCGGCTTCGTCGACGCAGTAATTCAACCCCGCGAAACCCGCAAAAAGCTGATCCAGGCCCTGGAAATGCTGGAGACCAAGCGCGACAAGAACCCCCCGAAGAAGCACGGGAATATCCCGCTGTAAGCAAAGTGGACACTCCCGTCCGCAGCCTGGAGTTAAAGCGGCAACATCGATCCATGTCGAACGTGCAATATATAAACCGAGTGATCAATCACAACAAATAGGAACCGATAGGTCCCGCGATTGCCCGAGCCGAAAAGCAATTCGCGTATGGGTAGGCCGAACGAAATGCTTTCGGGAGCCAGAGGACAACGCTCGGGATGCCGCGCAAGAGTCTTTGTGGCTTGGCGCGCCCGGCGAATCCAGTCGCGCGCTGCAAGCGGTGCATAGTTGCGGATATAGCGATAGGCTGCCCGAAGCTCACTCTCGGCTTCAGGAGTCACGACGACACGGTACGTCATTTACGGAATCGCGTCTTCTCGTTCCAATTCGTCAAACACCTCGTCCGCCGGCCGTCCGATCCCCTTACGTGCCTGAGCCAAACCGCGACGAATGCTCGTCATCGAGTCGAGTCGGCTTGCTACTTCCTGATAAGCCGCCGCATCGAGAAGCACGGCCTCAGCCTTGCCCTTGACGGTAAGCACCAGTGGCCGCCCGGTTTTCTTCATCTGCTTCATTAGCCCCGAGGAGTTCCTCTTGAACGTGGTCAGGGAATGAATATCCCGCGTCACATCAATCATGATGCGATTATAGCATCAAATTAGCACCTTATCTGATGCTATATTCTCGTAGAAGCGGATACTTCTGTTCCCGCCCGCTCAAGGTTGTGTGCGCAACAAAAGCAATTCTCTAGTTGCACATATAGCGTTTACAGGATAGGCTGTTTGTAGACCCGAATCGCGCAAAAAGGAGGTCTATGGCAAGCGAAGCCCAAGCTTTTGATGTCTCTCTAAAGGAGCAAAAAGAAACCATCGAGACCTACGCCAAGCTTCGCGAGGCCGAGGCCAAGCTCATCGGCCCCGACGGCAAGGCCGAAATTCTTCCCAACAATCTCTATTCGTTCCTTCTCCGATTGCTGTCCGACTTGCGAGCCGGCAATTCCGTCACCATCCTCCAAAGCCGTCACGAGCTGACCACAGCAGAAGCCAGCAAGATTCTCGGCATGTCGCGGCAGTTCCTGGTGCAACTCCTGGAAAAAGGAGAAATGCCCTTCCACATGGTCGGCACCCATCGCCGCCTGTATGTGCGCGATGTGATCGCCTACAAAGCCAAACGCGATACCTCCCGGCGGAAAACTCTGGACGATCTAGCCAAGCGCGAATTCGCCAAGGGAGACTACGGCAAGATCCCAGATGATTTTCACGCCGGGCAGTGACTATTCTGCTGTACTCGACGCTTGCGTTCTCGTGCCCATGGCGCTCTGCGATCTCCTGTTGCGCCTGGCCGAGGAGCCGGCGTTGTATCGTCCGCTATGGAGCGAGCGAATACTCACAGAAATGACCAAAGTCCTGAAGACCAAACTGCATCGATCCTCGGAAGAGGTAGCTTGGAGGCGCCAGCAGATGCAGGAAGCGTTCCCCGAGGCCATGGTCACGGTGCCGTCCGCGCTGCTTAAGGCAGTCGAATGCATTCCCGACAAAAACGATCGGCACGTGCTCGCGGCCGCAATCGTGGCGCACGCCAACACGATCATTACTCAAAACAGCAGACATTTCCCAAAAGAATGTTGCGAGAAATACGGCGTGGTTTGCCAGAAGCCAGACGATTTCCTGATCGACCAGTACCATCTCCGCCCGCAACTAGTCTTGGACAAACTGGACGACCAAGCAGCCGGCATCTCCCAGAACCGGGAGTTCGTAGTCGCCAGCCTGAAACCCGCCGTGCCCAAATTCTGCAAGTTGGTGGAGGACTCCAACTGAGAACTGGCAACTGACCACCGGTTTTTCATTGTCCTTGTCTAGCCCCTCTGCCCGCACTTCTCATCGAGCTGTCCGCAAACGGGTACGCGTTTCCTGCTTGACGCTCATGCCACTAATCAGATAACCTATATCCATAAGCATTATCTACCAGATAATGTCCGATCTTTGACAATTCGACCATTTACCCATGGTTAGGTGATGGCGTCAGTTCCAAAACGGGACAGGCCGCCTCTGCGGTCCGCCGTAACTCCCATGTTTTCTAGATTTTGCTCGTAACTCCTGTGAACTCAAAGATCTAGCACATAGTGAAAATTTAAGTCGTTTGCTCTCTAGATTTTGCGGGTGACAGGGGGAGGGGGGGTACCGGTACTAAACAGTAAACTCCGTCCCAAAACCGGAATATGCGAGAGAGGTCTGAACTAAGTGGGGAGCGCCAAAACAATAAGAGTCCCGAGGTGGTGTTGAGCTCATTCGTCTCGGCCAGTAGCTCGCGTTAGACCCTTGCTGACCTGACATAGTTGCTATCCTTGCGGACTGCAATCACCGATCCTTGCTTGGGCTCCGGGCTTACCGCCAACCGGAAAAACCTGCTCAACGCCTCGGGACTCTATCCTGCCTTTGACATGATGTTCTTGTTCGCCTCGACCAGCGCTTTGCTATAGACCCTTGCTTGCCCTCTCCACTTTTCATCTTGCGATGCCGCAGAGTGACTTCGCTTGAGTCCCGGACGCCGCACCAACCGGGTAAACTCTAGAACGTGTCAAAGAACGATTATGTTTTTACTCTTCCTATTTTGGGAGTCAATGAAAAACACCAAAGTGTATCTGCTTTGAATGCAGCCGAGTGCAGCGGCTCCACAAGCCAGTGACCGGATTTGGTGCAAGCGGATGACGCCATTTCGCGCAGAGCTCGCTTCCAGCGCGTTGTTTGGCCGACATCAATGCCGCATGTTCGTCTCGCGCCCAGGAACTCGTACCAATTACTCGATGTGGAAAATCCAGCACAATCCTTGTTGAGAGCGGAGTTTAAGAATTCTGGAAACTTACGCGCAAGAAAAAACCGCCAGCATCCGAGCGCTGGCGGTTCGAGTCTTGCGCTAAAGAAACTCACTTCTGTGTCGGACGAGGATTCAGCCTCGACGAGGGAATCGGCCTCTGGCCTTCGTCGTCATAGTAGAACTTCATCTCGTGATCGGACTTCGCGCCAGCCACGGGCTTTTCGCCTTTCGAGCTGAATCGAGCCTCACTGGCCTCGGCCAGCAGCGGCTCTTTCGTTGTGTACGCGGCTTCGTTCAGCAGTTTGCCGGACGGAGCCTTGGCCACGATAAATATGCCGAACGGGTTTCCGTTGTTGTACGTAACCCCGATGTAGTCCGCGACCATATATCCTTGGTCGGAAACTGGCAGCCAGGTTAGCTGCATCGGCCCGGCGAGCTGCTTTCCGGCGGTCCAGGTCTTGCCGCCATCTGACGAAGTGGTGAAGCCCACATCCAGCTTGCACGAATTATTGCAGGCTGAGACCGGGTAATAGTAATAAACGATGGTCAAATGAGCGGTGCTGCCGGAAGTGGTTGGGTCCGCGCCGATTCCGGGAAGAAAGTGATCAACCGTGCTCTTTACCGGATCAATCGGAATACGAGTGACCGCGCTCCACGTCTTGCCGTCGGCGGAACTGCTCATCACGACGTCGTTGGCGCTGCACCCGCTGCGAAAGCGGCAATCCGACCAAACGACATAAACCTTCCCCGAGCCGTCAATGGTCGCCCCAGGCAAATCAAAACCACTGCGGATGCCGCCATCGTCCTGATGGGTTTCGAAACTGGCAATGTTAACCGTCGTGCTCCAGCTTTTGCCGCCATTGGTGGAACGAAAGGCGTCGACGCCTCCGCCGCTGAATGGCACAATCACCGTGCCATTTGGTTGCACCACCGGCTCACCGCCAAGCCCGCCAGCGTGATCGGCCGAAGGTATGCCAGGGCTCCAAGTCAGACCACCGTCGTGAGATGTGCTCATCAGGACGTCGCCGCTGCCATATGCCTGATCCCATTCCGTGTAGCAATTGCCGTAGTACGGGCTCTTCGGAGAGTTGTCGCACGTGGTCCAATTCTTATCGTCCAATTCGGTGTCATCGACCAGGATTGGCTTTCCCCAATGGATGCCGTCCTTGGAGCGACTGACGGCGACATCCCCGATCGTTCCAGAGTTTTCCTGGCCCTTGAGTGGGAGCGTAGAAATTAACCATTCGCCGTGTTTGGCGTCATAGGCAACCGAAGGATCCGCGGCCCAGCCGAAGGGCCCGTTTTTATAATTGTCGGTCAGAGCCGGAAGAATGCCGTACGTCCACGTTTTGCCCGCGTCAGTCGAGGTGGCCCACCCCACGTCCGCGCTGCCCCAACCGATCGATCCGGGCACGCGGGCTACATGGAACGTGCCTACGATGGTATTTCCCCAGGAGAAGAAGTCGGGCTCAACTTCGGTTTTGTGCACGCTGTCGGAGTTGTGGAGCGTATCGGTGCTGATTTTCACCAGGGTGAATTGCGCGTGTGCAGGCGCGACGAGGGCTACCGAAATCGCTAACGCGAGCACAACCGTGAGGAGGGCAAATGGATTTCGATTCATCAGATTTTCCTTATGTGAGATTTCAATATCCCCGAGAGTTCGACCTGGCGCTTGCTAACACCGCGCGCCAGTCGGCTCGACATCAAGTTCTACTTCTGATTTAAAGGTCGCCCCTGCTTCGAAGGCGGGATGGGATACTTTCCATCATCGTCGTAGTACTTCCAAACGTATTTCCCCTTGGCGTGTGGTACGGGCTTTTCGCCTCTCGAGCTGAATCGCGCTTCTTCCGCCGACGCCAGCAGCGGAGACTTGGTCGTGTACATGGCCTCGTTAAACAGGCCGCCCGAGAGTGCCTTGGCAACCGCGAAAACGCCAAACGGGTTTCCGTTCGCGTATGCGACGGCGAGATAATCGGCTACCATCAACCCGTCCTGGGTTTCCGGCAGCCAGCTCAACTCCATCGGTCCGGCCAATTCTTTCCCTTTCGTCCAGGTCTGGCCGCCATTCTCCGACGTCGTATATCCCACGTACAGCTTGCAGGAGTTATTGCAAGACGCGACGGGGTAGTAGTAGTAAGTCACGGTGAGGTGAGCTGTTTTCCCCGAAGTGGTTCGGTCAATACCTATTCCAGGGATGAAATGGTCTACCGTGCTCGAAATCGGGTCAATCGGAATACGGGCAACTTTGCTCCACGTCGTGCCATTGGTGGATGTGGTCAGGACGAGGTCGTCGGTGCTGCAGCCGCTACGGAAGCGGCAGTCCGGCCACACCATATAGATTGTCCCGCCGCCATCGATTTGTGCTGTGGGCATTCCGAAACCGTCGCGCAGGCCGCCATCTTCCCCACGATAGTCTTGACTGGAGATAACGGAGGTGCTCGTCCAACTCTTGCCGCCGTTTGTCGAACGGAAGGCGATCATGTTGCTTAAGGTAGAGATCGGAACGACGACCGTGCCATTGGGCAGCACCAAGGGTTGTCCGCCAATGCCGCTGGCCTGATCTCCCGTATTCATCGCTGGTCCCCAAGTCACTCCGCCGTCAGTGGACGTACTCATGAAGATGACATCGCCGAGCGCGGGCTCGTCCCATTCGGTATAGCAATTGCCATAGTGTGGGCTCGTGGTGGTGTTGTCGCAGGTAATCCAATTCTTGTCGTCCGAGCCGCTGTGATCCACAATGATGGGCTTGCTCCAATGGATTCCGTCCGTCGAACGGCTGGTGGCCACGGCTTCTCCGTCGTCGTTGGTGAGGGGAAGAGTCGAGATTAGCCACTCACCGTATTTTGCATTGTAAGCAATAGCGGCATCGCTCGCAGCCGTAAAGCTTCCACCTTTGTAGTTATCCGTCAGGCCGGGCAAATAACCGCTGGTCCAGGTTTTGCCTGCGTCGGTGGAAGTTGCAAAACCGATGTCGGCGCCACCGCCGTCGGGAACGCGCGCTACCTGGAAGCCAGTCACAATGGTTGAGCCCCACGCGAACGTATCAGGCTCAACTTCAGTGTGATGGTCGCTGTCAGAATTGTGAAACGTGTCCGTGCTGAGCTTCACGAGATCAGATTGCGCGCCTGCGGGAATGACCATTGCGAGAGCAATCGCGAAAGCCAACGCCACCGTGAAAAAGTCAGACATGTGCCCGGTCTTGGGCTCAGGGAAAATTCGATTCATCAGGATCATCCTCTACCACGTTTGAGTTCTACCGCCGGCACATTTGTGCCGGCGGAGTTAAGCACAGCTGCTACTTCTGCCCGTCCTTAGCTGGAGGAGCCGTTGGAGACTGTCTCTCTTCGCCCTGAGATCTGGGGAACGGCCGATCCGCGTGGATGCCGGGTATGGGCTTCTCGCCTCGAGAACTGAAGCGAGGTTCGTCAGCTGAAGCTTCGAGCGGGTTCTTCGTGGTATAGGCGGCCTCATTGAATAGACCGTTGGCCGGCGCCTTGGCCACCATGAATACCCCGAAGGCTTTGCCATTCACATACGAGGACGACAGATAGTCAGCCAGCATAGGCCCGTTCTGCGAGGCGGGCAGCCAACTGATCTTCATC
>Ga0210393_10002854_pt1 | contig 14095 bp, 12 predicted proteins | sample IncBWC27OmetaG_FD_160068 | JGI IMG/M metagenome (GOLD analysis project Ga0210393, IMG submission 160068) | Forest soil microbial communities from Barre Woods Harvard Forest LTER site, Petersham, Massachusetts, United States - Inc-BW-C-27-O ... | reverse complement strand
GGGCGAGGATATCGTGATCGCGGGGCCGCATATGCTATTTCCCGGCTTCGGTCGCTTGCACAAGCAAGGGAGTGGCTATAGCTGGTCGCCAGTGGCATTTACCGATCAATGGGTCGACAAATAGTAGTGCTGCGGGCGAGCCGACAGGTCAAGTTGGGACCATCGCAAGTGGTGAACTCGGCCATTGGCAGTTACTATCCCGCCGGAATTGGCTGCGAAGTAACTGCCAACTGCCTTTACCTTGCGATGGCCAAGGATCCTCCTCGACTTGCCGCGTTCATCAATTCCCAGCGCCCAATGGCCGTTTGCATTTTTTGGAGTTCAAATCCGTACGCATCATCGGCGAACGGTCAAGAGAGGAGAATTTATGGAGCTGCTTGTGAGGAGTCTTGTTATTTCTTCAGCGGTGATCGGTCTCTTATTTCTATTTTTGCCTCCATCTGCAGTTGCAGGTGATCAGCACGGTTTTTCACTCAAGGTGTTCACCTCTCCCGACGATCAGTTTTGGAATAACTCCGTCATTATCGAGGGAACACATGAAGTGATGTTGGTCGATGCGCAGTTAACAAAAACCAGCGCTGAAAAAGTATTACAGGAAATCAAAGAGACTAAAAAGCCGCTCTCTATTATCTACATTACCCATGAGCACGCCGATCATTTTCTCGGTCTGGAGGTTTTTAAGGAAGCCTACCCGAGAGTTAGGATTATTGCGAATTCGGCGGTAGTAGACCGAATCAACAGTGTCTATCAAGAGAAAATAGACAAATGGAAAAAGATCCTGGGCTCAGGTGCAACCTCTCACGTGGTTGCGATCGACAAATTCGACGGCAACTTCATTAAATTTGAGAGCTCAAAAATAGAGATTCTAAAAAACATCCAAGGCGACACCGACGAAAACACGATGCTCTGGATTCCCGGACAGAGGATTCTCATTGCTGGCGATGTTTTGTTCAATGACATGCACCTTTACACTGCAGAAACGGACAGCCAGGCTATAGAGAAATGGTTGAACTCATTAAATAGAATCAGAGAATTAAAAGCTTCGGTTGTTATCCCTGGACACAGCAAGCTTGGAGCTCCTCTTGACGCGAGCACCGCCATAGATTTTACGGAAAACTATTTATCAGTTTTTGAAGAGGAACTAAAGAAAGCCAAAGATCCGGTTAGCCTCGTTAACGCCATGAAGGAAAGATTCCCGTCCGCCGACTTTCTCTTGGCACTTGAACGGGGCGCGAAGGCCAACGTTAAACCCTGAACAAAAACCGGCGATTTCCTAGGCCTTCGTCGGGCCGAGTCCGTCATCACGGGATGGATGTCAAATGAAAAAGTGCAGGATTGCCGTTCTTGACGATTACCAAAATGTTGCGCTGGGGAGTGCTGATTGGTCGGTGCTCCGAGACCGAGCGGACATTACCGTATTTCAGAACCACCTCGCCGATCGAGAGGCCGTGATTGAGCGGTTGCTGCCTTTTGATGTCATTTGTGTCATGCGCGAACGAACCCCGCTGCCCCGCAACATCATTGAGCGCCTTCCCAATCTCAAGCTGATTGCCTCAACGGGACCAGTAAACTCGTCGATCGATGTCGCCGCAGCGGGCGACCATGGGATCGCGGTGGTGCACACGGGGTATAGGTCGGACCCGACGATTGAATTTACCTGGGCGCTGATCTTGGCTTCCGCGCGACATATCGTGACCGAGAGCAACTCCGTCCGATCCGGCGGCTGGCAGCAAACCGTGGGCACCGATCTCCGTGGAAAGACCTTGGGCATTCTCGGACTTGGGCGGGTTGGATCACAGGTCGCGCGGATCGGGAGCGCTTTTGGAATGAATCTGATTGCCTGGAGCCAAAACATGACTCGCGAGAGCGCCAAAGCTGCGGCGGCACTCCTGGTTTCTAAGGATCAGCTGTTCGAGCGGGCTGACATCCTGACGATCCATTTGGTGTTGAGCGGCCGTACACGCGGCCTGGTAGGGATCGCGGAGCTGTCGAGAATGAAGCCAACTGCCTGGTTGATCAATGCGTCGCGCGGGCCAATCGTCGAAGAGCAAGCTTTGATCGGCGTGTTGAAGAACAAGCAAATCGCCGGCGCGGCGATCGACGTATTCGACATTGAGCCGCTGCCTCCGTCTCACCCCTTCCGGACGCTGGACAACGTACTGGCAACGCCGCATATCGGCTACGTAGCGAAGGGTCTTTACGAGACTTTCTATGAGGATACCGTCTCGAATATTCGGAAGTGGCTCGAGACCCACTAGACCGTGTCCTAGCGCTCCAAGTCCGCAGCAATAAAGTCGCAGCAAGAAGGTAACACTTTGCGACCGAACGGTCTCAGAGGCATCCAAACATTGACCGGGCAAGGAAGCGAGGAACATAGCTCATCGCCTGCCGTCCAACTGGGTCAACGGAGAAAAACAATGTCCAACAGGCTTAAAGACAAGATCGCTCTCATCACCGGCGGCACCGAAGGGATTGGGTTGGCTACGGCAAAGCTATTCGCCGAGGAGGGGGCGTATGTCTTCATCACGGGCCGTCGCCGGAAGGAACTCGACGAGGCCGTAAAGGCAATCGGCAGCAACGTTTCTGGCGTTCAGGGAGACGTTGCCAAACTAGACGACCTCGATCGCCTCTACGAGACCATCGCCAAGGTGAAGGGGCGAATTGATATTGTTTTCGCCAACGCCGGCGTTGGCGAATTTGTTCCCTTCGGCGCCGTCACCGAAGAGCATTTCGACAAGCTGTTCAACATCAACGTGAGGGGAACGCTGTTTACGGTGCAAAAGGCATTGCCGCTCCTGAAGGATGGTGGCTCTATCATTCTCAACGGCTCCGTCGCGAGTGTTAAGGGTACGGCCGCCTTCGGCGTCTACGCCGCGAGTAAGGCTGCAATCCGCTCCTTGGTGCGAACTTGGACTACAGATCTGAAGGACCGTCGTATCCGCTCCAACGTCGTTAGTCCGGGTCCGATCAATACGCCACTGGCGAGTCGACAATCTCCAGATGTGATTGCGCGGATTGTGTCCACCATCCCCATGGGACGCATGGGGGAGCCCGATGAAGTCGCAAAGGTGGCGTTGTTCCTGGCTTCAGATGACTCCAGTTTCGTCACGGGTATCGAACTGTTCGTTGACGGCGGCAGAGCCCAGATCTGACCGCCAGAGTGATATAAGGATGGGCAGGAATCCAAAGAGAGGCTTATATCAATGACGTCCCACAAATTATCAGTGCAGGTGGCAATCAATTCCTGGCGACTCGTGGTGGAGAGAGCGAGCAAAATATTTTCAAGTCTCCCGGAAGACCAGCTCTTGAGAGAGGTCGCACCGGGAAGGAACCGTCTCATTTATCTATGGGGACACCTCACCGCGATTCACGACGCCATGTTCCCGATTCTCGGTCTGGGAGAGCGACTGCATCCTGAACTCGATGCGATCTTCGTCTCCAGTCCTGACAAGACTGGAGCACAGTTGCCCCCTGTGGGAGAGCTGAGAAAATATTGGAACGAAGTGAACACTAAACTGCTCTCGCAGTTTGAAAGTCTTTCCGCGGACGAATGGTTGCAGCGGCACTACGCAATGTCCGAGGAAGACTATGCCAAAGATCCGACCCGGAACCGGTTGGCTGTTCTGCTGAGTCGAACCAACCACACGTCATACCATTTGGGGCAGATAACTCTGGCTCTCAAATAGCGGGCTTTTGGTCGCCTGGCTGGGAGCGAGCTGGACTTGGCGCGATATTCTGGTCGGACTACTATCAGTTATGCGGGCGCCATCAGCCCGCCATCGCAGAGGTGGAACTTCGTGAGCAGTCAACAGTCGTTAACGTCGATTGGCCAGCTAGTGCCAGAACTGCCGGTTACTGATGTTGAACGCGCACAGCAGCACTATCGGGATGCCCTCGGCTTTGAGATTGGCTGGCTCGATCCGGGCGGGATTGGGGCCGTGTCACGAGGAAACGTGGCGATATTCCTTCGGAAGACAACCCCGCCATTTGAGGCGGCGGTTCACTGGGTGTTCGCCGAAGATATCGATGCGACGTACAACGAGTTGAAATCTTTGGGTGCGAACATTGTTGAGCCCTTAGAAAAGAAGCCTTGGGGGTTAAGGCAGTTCACCGTCAAGGACATCGACGGAAACCGTTTCTATTTTCACCACGACTAACAAAACCCGCACAACAAACGCTTGCAGGCTACGCGCGCGAATCGAAATACCTGTCAAGGTGTGATGAGAAGATCGCTAGCCTCCTGCGAACGCGATAAGGTTTCCATCCAGATCTTGCACGATGAAGGTGCGGGCGCCCCACGGCTCCGTTCTCAATGTCTGGTGGAAAGCGACTCCGGCCTTCTGAAACTCCAGGAAGAGCGGCTTGGCGTCGTCGAGCGTAAGCGTCGCAGAAACGGCATCGGCCTCCCTGGAACGAAACCCACTGTCGAACACGGGCCCGCTGACCCTTCGCAGGTTCAGCCGACCCCCATCGCGAGCGATCTGAGCCCAGAAGGGCGGTTCTCCATAGGACAACACGACCTCGAAGCCAAGTTTGTGGACATAAAACGCGCTGGCAGCTTCGAGGTCCGAGACGAAAACCTGAGGTTCCGCCGCGACGATGACGGAGGTACCGACGGTGGAAGCGGGTGATTCTTTCATGCTGCTGACTCCCTTGATCAGCGCCGGCCAACTCTCAAACCCGGATTTTCGGGCGACAAGCTCCTGAGCATCGCTGAGCCTGAAGCCTGCATCCAAGACTTCTCTGTCAGACAAGTCTCCGAAACGGGCTAGAACGGATCTGATTTGCACCGCGACAGGGTAATAGCGTTCCCGGTGCCAGCGCTGATATAACTTGGCTTGCTTTCTGAGGTGTTCGAGATTCGACATGGGCGCTCTAACGTTGACATTGTCGTAGGCGGGCAATGCCCCTCCGGCTTGTGAGCCGATGCGCCCTACAGCAGCAGAAAAATGCTAGACAATTCGATTGCCCAAGTCAAGACGGGGTTCTGGGTTCATGAGATGGCTCTCCCAGCTTTGGAGCTTCGCCGACACTGTTTCGCATATGAATGACAGCTCCTCCTTCCTCGAAAGCGAACTTCATTGATTAGCGCTTTTATAATGTGGATGCCGCGACCGGGAAGCGATCTGATGTCTTCTGGAGCTGTAGGGTCCGGAACATTGTCAATGTCAAATCCTTTTCCTGCGTCCTTTACCGCGATTGAGACTTCGTCAGGCTCACGCCGGCAATTTAACATGGACGGGTTTTCGAGAATCCTCGCGATTGCGTGAATGATGGCGTTTGCCAGGGCTTCCCGCAATGGCATTTCGACGTCGCTCACGCCTTCAGGAACACAGCCGCAATTCCTGAGTAAAGAGCATGAGCTTGTCCATGAAGGGAGAAATCGCAGTCACTTCGCTTGGCAAGGAGCACTCCAGGGCGCTGTGAGGGCCGCGGTGGGGTTTTTGTTTTACATCATCCGCAGTCGTCATTCGGAAATCATCTTGGGCGATCGAAATTAGGTCCTATTTTATCCGCCTAGCGGCGTAAAACTCCGCCCACATAAAGGGCTGCTGGGATGGGGTTAGTCCCCGTCTAGAAACTAGAGGCGTGGGGTCGGTGCGACCCTTCAGGCGCTAACCTAAGGGTTGTAATCCCGAGCGTAGCCTGAGAATCTTCGACCCTTTAGGGCGGAGAGGTTCAAAACTGAGGCAAATTTGAGACATCCCAGCCGCCACCCATGGCCTTGATCAAGAGCACGTTCGCTTCGAGGCGCCGTCTCAGAATATCGATGTCGTTTCTCTCGTTCGTCAAAGCCGTGGTTTGTGAAGTAACCACTTGCAGGTACGTGTCAACACCCCCGGCATAGCGATTCTGAAACAGCTTGAGCGATTCTTCCGCGGCGCTGGTGGCCTGCTGTTGTTGCGTCGATTCAGTGCCCAGGACGCGCAGCACCACCAAGTTATCCTCGACTTGCTGGAATGCATCGAGGACAGTTTGCCGATAGCCGGCCACAGCGCCGTCAAATCCAGCGCGGGCAGATTCAGTAGTCGCCCGGCGTCGCCCAGCGTCGAAAAGGGTCTCCGACAGTTGCGGTCCGACCGCCCAGAAACGGCTGGGCCAAGTGAGCCAATTCAAAATCGAAGAGCCCTCCAGTCCCGCACTTGCGGCCAGATTAAGCGTCGGGTAATAAGCCGCCTTGGCAATGCCGACTTGTTCGTTGGCGGATGCCATGCGGCGTTCCGCTGCAGCAATGTCTGGACGCCGCTCAAGGAGCCGCGCTGGCAGAGTAACGGGAACGCTGGGCAGCACGGGCGCCACAAGATTCAGGGGAGAAAGGGCCAGATGGAATGCCGCCGGAGGTTTTCCGATAAGAATCGCCAGAGCATGCTCGTACTGCGCGCGCTGGACAGTAATATCGGACGCCAGTACTTGGGCAGCCTTAAGCTGCGTCTGCGCCTGCGCGACATCCGATTTTGGCGCCGCCCCGCCCTCGAAGCGATTTTGCGTCAGCCGCAACGCTTCGGTATACGCTTTTACGGTATCATTCAGAAGTCTCTCCTGGGCGTCGGCGCTCCGGACCTCGAAATAGTCGACAGCAACTTCGGCATGGAGGCTCAAACGAGCCGTTTGCAGGTCAGCTGCGCTTGCCTGGGCCTGCTGCTTGGCAGCTGCTACGCTGCGACGAACCCGCCCCCACAGGTCGACCTCATACGAGAGATCAAAAGGAAGAACAAAATCACCGCTGCCATTGTTGACCGAGCTGGACGGAAAGTAAGGTTGGTTAGCAGAATCTCGAATGTCGGAGATGCCGGGAGAAGTTCCAATGGTCGGTGCTTGCGAGGCACGATTGAAACGAATCGCTGCCCGGGCTTGACGTAGATTCGCCTCGGCGATCTTCAGGTCTTGGTTCGACGAGTCTACCTGCTCTTCGATCTCGTTCAAAGTTCGATCGCCATACAGCTCCCACCACTTTCCGCGGATAAGGTCGTCGTCTGGTTGTGCGACCTTCCATCCCTCTCCCTCCTTCCGCTCCTCTGTCTCTAGGTAGTTCGGTGCCGCCGGAACCGCAGGTTTGACGTATCTGGGACCAACCATGCAGCCGGACAGAAAAAATCCAACGGCGCTCGCAAGAACGACGCCACAGCGCCTCATTCTCATTGTCTTCCTCCGTTCCCGTTCTTAGCGACCAGCTGTACGGCGGCGCCACTTGCAATCGAGTCGGACGGATTCACAATCACGGTATCGCGCGCTGATAGTCCGGAGATCACTTCGACGGTGCTGCCATAGTCCTGCCCGATTGAGATAGGAGTGAGTTCGACATGACCATTGCGAACAACTCCCACCCGCAATCCCTCGGCGCGGAACAGCAAGGCGTTTGAAGGGATGGCGACCGAGCCGGGATGGGGAGGAACGCGGAGATGCACAAATGCATAGGCGCCAGGCAGCAGGCGCCCGGTTGGATTGTTAACGTCCACCTCAACATTTAGTGTGCGTGAGGTCGCATCAATCGCATCGGCGTTGCGCACGACAGTGCCCGTTAACGTTTCGCCCGGAAGTGCATCGAGCGTGAGCTTTGCCTTTTCTCCGGTCTTCACAGAAGCAGCATAGATCTCGGGCACGGCAACGTAGACACGTAGCGTCTGAATGGCTGCCATGTGAAAAAGCTCTTTCGGGCCCGAATTGTCGCCGGCCTGCACTAGCGCCCCGATATCCGTGTTGCGGGCTGTAACCACACCATCGAAGGGAGCGGTAACCCGCTCGAAGGCCTGGAGTTGCTCTAAGCGTTCGACGTTGGCTTTGCTGGAATTCACCAGCGCCTGTTTCGAGTGGAGATCGCTGATGGCCTGGTCAGTTTCCTGGTGCGAAACAGAATCGGTCTCAAGCAAATGCTGCCAGCGCGCCGCCGTGATTTTTGCCAACTGGAGATTCGCCTCGGCGTTCTCAAGGTCAGCCCTTGCCTGTTGCAGTTGTTGGTCGAGTTCCGGGGTTTCAATCGTAGCCAGAAGCTGGCCTTTTCTTACGCGTGCGCCGATGTCGACGTACCAGTGCTTAACGTAGCCGCTAGTCCGCGCGTAGATGGGAGTGTCATTGAAGGCTGACGTGCTCCCCGGCAGTGCGATCTCATCGGCGTCTGTGCTCGCTTTGGGAGAGACCACGTCCACATAAGGAATGGCCGAAGCCTGCGCGCTCTCTCGCAGTCTGGTTTCAGCCGTAACGCGGGAGTGTAGTCCGAAGACAATCGCTAACGCAGTACAAGCTGTAAGGATTGCTGTAACCGCGATCGCTGGCTTGCTGATTGCACGTCCCGGATTGTTCGAGCCTGGATGGTTGGGACCTGGGTCGTTCCGAGCCAGTTCCGTAGTGACTTCAAGATTCTTGGTTTCATTTGTTGTTGTCATGGTTTGAGCCTTTCCATTCCGCGTTGCCCTGATCTTGAACATTCTTAAATAGCTCCAACGCATCATTCGGCTCGCGTCGATGAAACACAGCGAAGACAGATGGGACGAACACCAGGGTTGCTACGGTGGCGCAAAGCAGGCCTCCGATCACCGCGCGTCCCAGAGGTGCGTTTTGTTCTCCTCCTTCGCCGAGACCCAGCGCCATCGGCACCATGCCGATCATCATGGCAAGCGCGGTCATGATGACGGGACGGAAACGGGTGACGCCCGCTTCGATCGCGGCCTTAACCGAGTCGCCATGGATTTGTAGTCTTTCCTTGGCGAATGAAATGACGAGAATGCTATTGGCCGTCGCGACCCCGACGCACATCAGAGCGCCCATCAGCGCTGGAACGCTCAGGGTTGTGTGCGTGAAAAAGAGAAAAAGAACGATGCCCGCCATGGCAGCCGGGAGAGCAGTAATAATGATGAAGGGGTCCAGCCAGGACTGGAAATTCACAACGATCAGCATGTAGACGAGTACGATGGCGAAGCCCAGTCCGATGATTAAACCGAGATACGAAGTGCGCATGGTTTCCACCTGACCGCGAATCGTAATAAATGTTCCTCGTGGCAGTAATTTTCGATCGGCATCGACGATTCGTTGCACATCCCGGCTTACCGCTCCGAGATCACGGTCCTGAACCGCCCCGTAAATGTCGACCACGCGACGGATGTTGTAATGGGAAACGATGGCCATTTCACGGGAGCGCTGCATCGAAGCCAGGTCAGCTAGAATCTCGGGATTGGCTTTGCTGCCGCCCGCGATGGGGATGTTCTGAACATCCTTGACCGTTTGGAGACGATATTGCGGTGTCTGCGCGACCAGGTTGTAGCTCACGCCATTGTTCCAATTGACAAAGAACATCGGGGTTACCTGGAAGCTCCCGCTGAGCGAATTAAGAACGCTTGAGGCCACGTCCCGCTCCGTGTAGCCCGCCTGCGATGCCTTGGTTCGGTCGACGTTTATTTCAAGGGTCGGATAATCGAGCGGCTGCTGAATGTGCAGGTCCGTGAGACCCGACACCTGGTGCAATTCGGTCAGGATCCTCTCAGCGATTTCGTGGCTGGCCTGCACATTCGCGCCTTCGATTTGAACGTCAATGGGCGCAGGGAGACCGAAGTTTAGGATCTGGGTCACGATGTCTGCGGGAAGAAAATAGAAACTCACCCCGGGAAACTGCCGCGGCAGTTCTTCGCGCAAGTCGCGAACGTAGTCAGCCGTGGGCCTGTGATTCTTCCGGAGCGAGACAAGCACATCGACGTCGTTTGCGCCGATAACCCCCGACGTCGAGTGCATTGTATTCAACGGGCTGTATGGCAGTCCGATGTTGTCAAGAATATTGTCAAGCTCCACCGGAGGAACCTTCTGGCGAATCGAGCCCTCGACCAGGTCCGACAAGCGCGCAGTCTCCTCGATGCGGGAGCCGGTCTTCGCGCGAACGTGGAGGATGAATTGGCCTGCATCCGACTCCGGAAAGAAGTCCTGGCCTAGCCAAGGAACCAAAAGAAAAGCACACAGGCAAATCCCAAGAAACGCTGGAATAAAGACCCGTCGGCCTTCGACACATCGCGTTAGGACACTTCGATAAAAGTTGCGCAGCCGTTCAAAGCCTCCCTCGAACTTCTTTTGAAAACGCACGAACACATTGCGACTATCCCCGCGGCCTTCATTGAGCTTGAGCATGTACATCACCAGCGTCGGGACCAGCGTTCTCGAAAGAATGTAGGAAGCGAGCATTGCGAAGACCACGGCCTCCGCTAGCGGAACGAACAGATATCGTGCGACTCCGCCAAGTAGGAACAACGGCATAAAGACGATGCAGATGCACAGTGTCGAGACGAGCGCAGGTACGGCGATCTGCTGGGCACCATCGAGAATGGCCTGCCGAATCTCGGTCTCGTGACCTTCTTCGAGAATGCGGTTGATGTTTTCGATTTCAACCGTGGCGTCATCCACCAGAATCCCCACTGCCAACGCCAACCCGCCCAGGGTCATGATGTTGATCGTCTCGTGCAGAAAACTGAGCACCAGAATCGAACTCAAAATCGACAATGGGATGGAGATGGCGATGATGAGCGTGCTTCGCCAGCTGCCGATGAAAAGAAGAATCATGACTCCTGTCAGCGCCGCGGCAATGACCGCTTCGCGAACCACCCCGTCGATCGCGCTCCGCACAAACAGGGACTGGTCGGCGAGGGCAGCAATTTTCAACTGCAACGGCAAGGTCAGCGCTGCGCGTGGCAAAACCTTACGAATTCCTGCCACGACATCGAGAGTGGATGCGGTTCCGGCCTTGAGCACGCTGACCAGCACTCCCCGATGGCCATCTTGGCGTACCACATTGGTTTGAAGGCCAAACCCATCGCTTACCCGAGCTACGTCCCTCAGGTAGATGGTTTTCGCTCCCACCTGCTTGATGGGAAGATCACCAAGCTCTGTGACCGTGCGAGGTGTGACGTTCACGCGAACGTCCAATTCGCTTTCCGCGATCTTTGCCGTGCCGGACGGCAAGATAAGATTTTGCGCATTCACCGAATTCAAAACATCGTTCGGCGAGACGTTTTTGGCCTGCATCAGGTTCTGATCCATGTTGATCATGACCTGCCGTGGCTTGCCGCCGTACGGTAAAGGAATGACAGCACCAGGCACCGTAATGAGCTGAGTGCGCAAGAAATTTAGCGCGAGATCGTTGAGCTGCTGTTCCGACAATCCGGGTCCGGAGACACCTAGCTGAAGGACCGGGACACTAGACGCACTGAAGTTGATGATCTCAGGCGGCTGAATGGCCGGAGGAAGAGACCGCAGAATAAAGCCGGACAGCGCTACCACCTGCGAGTTCGCGCGGTCCACGCTGGCCCCAGGTTGAAGATAGATCTTTACCACCGCAGTTCCGTTGTAGGTCGTCGATTCAATGTGCCCGATGTTGTCTACCAGTGTCGTGAGGCCCTTTTCGAAAGGCGTGGTCAGCCGTGTTTCCAAGTCCTCAGGATTCAGTCCGGTGTAAGTCCAGGCGACGGAAATGACTGGGATGTCGATATTGGGAAAGATGTCAGTGGGGGTCCGAAGAATGACGGCCGGGCTCAACAAGAGGATGAGGATCGCAAGAACAACGAATGTGTAGGGGCGATTAAGAGCTAGTCTGACTATCCACATGGACGTATCTTTGCCGGGCTGCGGCGTTCACCAGAGGATTCGCCGTAACCGAGCGTGCCTCCCGTTCCTTCCGAAGTTCTCCGAAACCTGAACGACGATGCCTGAATCGTCGCTCGTTTCGTCCTTGGTCCTGTTCGATGCATGATGAGACCGGTCGGTCTCACTTATTTTTCGTGGTGGCGGCGTGGAACATACTTTATTAAGCCTGCTAACGATGCTTTGCCCGCATGGCAGCGAATCCCATCATTTGTGCGACCGCCCGGTCTCTTCCGTCATCAACAGTGTGAATTGTTCAACGTGCCATAGATCCCGAAAAATAGGAACTGCCATTCGCGACCGTAATCGCGGGCGTTCCAATAGGGGAGAAAGCAGGAGCGAGGCTTCGACTTCGCAGAATTTCAATGAGCGATCAACATCGTGTCACCTCAGCCGATCAGTATCCTCCCGATCCGTATACAGAATCTTGGACTGCGGAGCGTACTCTAAACTCAGCCCTCGTCCATGCTGAGATCAGTCAAAGCTACGAAGAATATCTGGACATCTTCGACGAGTTTTATGCCGACGATATCGAGGGGACCAGCGAAACCACGCAGGAGACGATTCGTGGAAAGGCGAGAGTGCGCTCACTTCTTTTCAGCTTCCTGGTTCCCCTTCATGCAATGGCCGAGATCGGAAGTGCGTCGATATCCGTTCGCGAGACGGCGGTTCCTGGAGATGTTGTCGACGAGACCCATTCTGCGTGGACACTGGAGTTGGTCGGGGTCTCCGGCAAAATCCGCACTCTCCGCTGGCGCACCTTCAGGAAATGGAAAGAATCGCGTGTCGTGCTGGAGCATCACTACGACCACCAGCAGAGCGGTGAGCCATTGACCCACGATGACCTCAGTTTCGACCCGCCTGAGCTTGCTGAGGGCCTTCCGCGGCCCTCGTAAACGTACCCGGAAGCCCGACGCGGGTATTTGAACGGGGTTTCCTTTCGCTGGCCGCATTCCATGCGACCTGGGACCAGTCGGTCTCATCCAATGACTTGTATGGTGCGGTCAGCCACCCGTATGATCGCAGAATTGACATTGCTAGGAGCAGGGCGTGCGCAAAGGCGAGCAGACTCGGCAAGAGATCATTCGTAAGGCGGCCGTGATCTTTAATCAAAAGGGATACGACGGCGCTGCACTTTCCGATCTCATGCGAGCGACCGGATTAGAAAAAGGCGGGATCTACCGGCATTTTGGGAGCAAGCAAGAGCTGGCGGTAGACGCCTTCGACCACGCTTGGAAAATCGCAATGGATACGCGCTTCGAAGGCACAGAGGAGATTCCGAATACGGTTGACCGCCTCAAACAAATCGTGCGGAACTTTCGGGACCGGCGCACCGGACTGGTGCCGGGAGGCTGTCCGCTGTTGAACACGGCCATCGATTGCGACACCGGCAATCCAAAATTGCGAGCGAAGGCTCACCAGGCTCTTACTTCCTGGCTTGACCGTATGGAATCAATTACGGAGGGTGGGCAACGACGAGGCGAGATCCGTTCCGATGTCGAGCCCGCAAAATTGGCCACCCTGATCGCCAGCACGCTTGAAGGCAGCGGGATGGTGAGTCGTCTGCAGCGGAATCAAAAGCCTCTTGATCTCGCCTGCCGTCATCTGGAGGAATACCTCGAAACCAAGGTTCGCGCGCGGAAATCGAGGACAGGAGTCGACAAGCCATGAGTACTCAGGGAATTCCCTCGCCAGCGGACTTTAGGGAGCGAGCAAAAACAAACGATGTCCCCATCGCGCGCCTGATTGGATTTGAGGCGAAAGACATTGCGGACGGGCGGGCGACGGTGGTCTTGGCAGCCGGACCGCAACATGCAAATCCTATGGGAACGTTGCATGGCGGGATTCTGTGCGATATTGCCGACGCCGCGATGGGCATAGCTTTTGCCAGCACCCTCGCTCCGGAGGAATCCTTCACGACGGTTGAACTGAAAATCAATTTCCTGCGCACGGTCTGGCAGGCACAACTCAAAGCCGAAGCAACCGTCGTGCGCCGTGGTGGCACGATCGGCTACGTGGAGTGCACCATCACCGACGAGAAGAGCCGGTTGGTCGCGAAAGCGGCTTCCACTTGCATGGTCCTTCGCGGCCAAAAGGCCGCAGGACGGTGATGCAACGAGCCCAACAACCTAGTCGACGTCGGCAACAACCGAAGGTTGCGATTTCGACGCAAGCGACTTTTAGGACATGCTTGCGGCATCGCACTCCACTCTGTTGGAGCCTTAGCCAAGTACCGTTCTCTATCCGATAACGGAGCACGGCGCGGCCTCAGTCAAGGGGCCCTTTCCCCAAATCCACGCCCAAGAAGTAATCGTCGGGACACCCCAGCCTCCGTCGTACGAGATTCGTCATTCACGGCCGCTCCATTCTGTGGAGTGTCTTCCGCTTAATGTCTAGTATGTCCATAGCCTATATAGTATACTCCCGGACGTGCCGATGTCGTCGCCGATATCGAGTGTGCGAGTGATCTGTTCCCCGATTT
>Ga0210393_10002852_pt1 | contig 14100 bp, 14 predicted proteins | sample IncBWC27OmetaG_FD_160068 | JGI IMG/M metagenome (GOLD analysis project Ga0210393, IMG submission 160068) | Forest soil microbial communities from Barre Woods Harvard Forest LTER site, Petersham, Massachusetts, United States - Inc-BW-C-27-O ... | reverse complement strand
CCGCTGGCTCCAGTGATCCCGACAACAACGTCGTGCATAATTCTCCTGATGCGTTCGTCAGACTGGCTGCTGGGAAGCCGCCTTCGTGCCGACGTACACCGTCGCCAGGCCGAACGTCAGCGGCTGCCAGGTCACACGCTCGAGTCCGCTCGAGTTCATCATATCGGCCAGCCGCTGGCCGCTGGGAAATTCGGAAACCGAATCGGGCAGATAACTGTAAGCCGACTGGCGATTTCCAGAAATCAATTGACCGATCCGCGGCAACACGTTGCGAAAATACCAGCCGTAGACGCCTCCAATCACCCGATTGCGCGGCATCGAGAACTCGAGCACGACGACCTTGCCTCCCGGCGCGCAGACCCGAGCCATTTCTCTTAACCCCTGCTGGGTGTCGGAGACGTTTCGCAGTCCAAATGCGACCGAAACGATCTGGAACCGACTGTCGGCAAAAGGGAGCCGCTGTGCGTCGGCTTCGACGAACTCGATTGAGCATTGAGCCGCCTCGACCTTGCGATTGGCGAGTCTGAGCATTTCGTGCGTAAAATCGGCGCCCACAACTCGCACCCGACCGCCACATCGCTTCCAGAAGGCGACGGCCAGGTCTCCGGTGCCGGTGCAGACGTCGAGAATCGGCAAGTCGCCCGCGGCGGGCGCAGCGCGAACGCATCGCCAGCGCCAGTAGTAATCGGTCCCGGCCGATAAGAAATGGTTGAGGAAGTCGTATCGAGGGGAGATCTCGCCGAACATCTCCCGAATGCGGCGGTCGGACTTGTCAACCGGCATCGTCAGTCGATGATCTTGTTGATCGCGTACTCGACGATGCCCCGGCCGCCAGCCGAGCGGAGCTCTGGCATCATCGTGCGCACCAGCGATTCGTCGACGATCGTATTGAGGGCCACCCAATCCGGATCCGAGAGAGATGAGACTGTCGGCGTTTGCAGCGCGGGCAGTTTCGACAGCACCTCCGGCAAATCCTTTCGCTGCACGTTCATCATGATGCCGACCTTGCCCTCGGCAGCCAGGCACGATCGCAGCATCAGCGCGATGTTGTCGAGCTTGGTCTTTGTCCAAGGATCACGATAGGCGGCCTGATTCGCGATCAGTCGCGTGGTGCTTTGCAGCACCTCTTCGAGGATTCGCAGATCGTTGGCCTTGAGCGAGCTACCCGTCTCCGTGACTTCGACGATCGCGTCGGCCAGCCGAGGCGGCTTGACCTCCGTCGCACCCCATGAGAATTCGACGCGCGACGTGACGCCGTGTTTCGCCAAGAACGCCTTCGTCAGGCCGACCGCCTCGGTGGCGATCCGCTTCCCTTCGAGATCCTTGACCGTTTTGATCGGGGAGGTGTTGGGGACGCACAACACCCAGCGCACGGGTCGTCGGCTGGTCTTCGAGAAGACGAGTTCGCAGATTTCGACAACCTTTGCCTGGGTTTCGACGATCCAGTCGTGGCCGGTGATCCCGGCGTCGAGGATGCCCTCTTCAACGTAGCGAGCCATCTCCTGAGCGCGGATCAGCAGACATTCGATCTCGACATCGTCGATTTGGGGATAATACGACCGCGAGGAGAAGGTGATGTTGTAGCCGGCCTTCTTGAAGAGCGCGGCCGTGGCCTCTTGCAGGCTGCCTGCGGGAATCCCCAATTTCAATTTGCGTTCTGGCATGAATCGTCCCTGGCGACTCCGTCTGGTGTCGCCTACTTCTTATACACAGTCTTCGGGTCGAACAAGCGGTTGCCGACGACCTCGACTTGGCCGGTTTTGGGGTCGATCTTGCGGAAGAAGCAGGTCTTGTAACCCTCGTGGCAGGCCGCGCCGCCGATCTGGTTCACTCGAATCAAGATCGTGTCAGCGTCGCAGTCGTAAAAAATGCTTTTGACCTCTTGAACGTTGCCGCTTTCTTCCCCCTTGCGCCACAGCTTCTGCCGGCTGCGGCTGTAGTAGCACACCCGTCCCGTGGCGAGCGTTTCCTTCCAGGCAGTCTCATTCATGTAAGCGAGCATCAAGACGTCGCACGTCGCGTCGTCCTGGGCAATCACGGGGATCAGGTCCGCTTTAGAGAAATCGGGACCGTCTTGCGTCGTCTCAGCCATCGAATACTCCGGTCGGGTCGAAGGAACGCTACGGTATCACGGACCCCGCATCAAAGCCAGTTGCCGTCAGAGGGAGGTTGTTGCAGACGGAAAGGTCGCGCCAACCATCCCGCTAAAGCCCAATGGGAAATGCCTTTTGGACCACACGCCGGAACATTTGTTTCGACCGGCAGTGGCTGGCAAGATTTTACGGTCACGCAAACTGCGTGCTTGACTTCGATTACAGGTTGTGAATAAATTCGGAAGAATGAGTTGTCTTTCCGGACGCGTTCCGGCGATGGGTTTCCGAAGATTCGCACCAAGCATGGACGTACCATTTCAAATCGCTTTTCCCGGCGATCACTGCCCCACCCAAACGACGCTGGCAAAAAGCTTTCCAGCTCAATGAGTTCGCACCGTCGCGCCCCCTCGATGGACTGATGGGCCGATCAAATCCGCGGCTGAACGGTCTGCAGCAGATGGGTGACATCCTGCAGCCACCGACATCGGTTCAACAAGGGGATGACCGACACGGTGACAATCGACCATTTCCACGGCACTGCGCACTTGCTGTTCAAACTGACGCGGGTGCTCCGGGTTCCTGCCCCTTCCCGGCTGACGCTTGCTGAGGTGTTGCCGCCGTGTGCACGACGGCATTTGGCAAATTGCTCTAGGTGGCGTTCCTCGCTCCACCCCCAGGAAGTCGGCAAGGTTCTTTCCGGCTCGTTTTGTTCTCACCGTCGCGCCCCTTCCATGGATTGATGGGCCCGATTGAATCGGCAGCGAATCGGACGGCAACAGGTTGAGCCCTGTGGCCCTCTGACATCAGTTCAAGAGGGGATGACGGACACGGTGACTTCAACCCATAACCATTTCAACGGCCACGGCGCTTGGACCGGCGTGAACCTCTTGCGTTCGCGCACGAGTGTCAATTCCCCGCCGGATTCCGATCCGCAATTTGACACATTGCTCGAGCCGACAAACGAAACCATTCGGATCGAGCGGATCACGAACCAAGAGGCGGTTGAACCCGCGCCAAGTTGTGAACAGCAGATTCCGGCTCGTTTGCCCAGCAGCCTCCACTCGTCGAATCGCTGGCTGCGAGCCGAGCGTCAAGCGTTCGCTCACGGGAGCGTCTACGATTCGTATTTCGCGACCGAGAGCGGATGGAAGCGATTCTGGTCGCTCGATCGATCAGGCGTCGTGTCGTATCGCCGTCTGGGTCGGTACGTGAAAGTCATCGGAGGGCTCCTCGCACGCGACGAGGACAAGCCCCAGCTCTTGCGCGAGTTTGTCGCTTTTGCCCGATCGCACCGGCTGGTCGTTACTTTTTTCAATGTCACCGAAGAAGATGCCTTGCTCTTTCGCGAAGCTGGCTTCCAAGTGACGAAATGGGGTGAAGAACCGTACGTCGACCTGCAGTCCTGTAGCTGGTCCGGAAAACAGTTCGAATGGGTGCGCCGACAGACCAACTACTGCCGGCGGGCGGGTATCAGCATCGTCGAACATTGTCGCGAAGAAATGGATGATGCCACGTGGTCGTCGCTCATCCGAGATTTGCGGGCGGTGTCCGACGAGCACCTGGCGACCAAGTCTCACGCCGGAACAATCCGGCTCCTCGAGGGTCAACTCGATGAGAACGGATGGGGTCGCCGACGTTTGTTCGTGGCCTATTCGAGCGATTCTCCCAAACGAATCGAGGGGTTTTTGATCGCCCTTCCGAGCCGGAACGGCGCGCACTGGGCGTTCGAGATGTATCGTCACCGCCGCGATGCCGTCCGCGGCGTCGTCCCTCATCTTTTTCATACGGCGATGATTCGCATGAAGGCCGAAGGGGTCGAGGCGGTCTCGCTCTGCCTGGTTCCCGCGGTGGGCTGCGAAGCGCCCCTCAAAGGCGACAGCGCCGTGATTCGCCACGCGCTGACAATCGGCCTGAAATACCTCAACTTCTTATTCGACTTCGCCGGCATCTATCATTTCAAGAGCCGTTTCCGGCCCCGATACGAAGGCCGTTACATCTGCGCCCTGCCCAAAACCAACATGCTCACTGGGCTGGCCTTGGTTCGAATGAGCGGCATGCTGGAGTTCAGTTTGAGACGAGTCGGTTCGAATCTTATGCAGAAGCACTTCAAACGTCGGCAACGTGCCCATCTGGCGGCACATCCGCGGTCGCCCGTGGTCGGGGCTCAACCCGCGGAGCGATCACCAGACGCGACCGACGGCGGTCGCAATGGGCGCGCCTCGCGAGTCATCGTCCATTCCGACATACATTGAGTCTGTGGAAATCGGCGAGCCGTGCAGTGACACTCGCGGCGAATCTGGCAGTGACCACGAAGAACGGCGCAAGGCGATGAACAGCGCTGACTATGAATTTGAGGTCTACGATTCGATCAGCCGCGTCGACCCGGGCGAATGGAATAGCCTCCGGGATGCGGCGAGCGATCCGTTCATGGATCCGAACTTCATCGAAGCCGTCGAGATCGGATTTGCCAAGGCCTGCCGCTTTAAGCATGTAATCGTCCGCGACCGTCAACGTCGGCCGATGGCGATCGCCTGTCTCAGTTCGTACAGCATCGGCGGCGCCTCGCTGGCCAAGGGCCGCGTGCAGAAAATCCTGGCAGGCCTGGAACGGGCGGCGCCGTGGTTGTTCCGCAGCAAGTTGATTTTGTGCGGTCTCCCAGTTTCGGCCGGACAAAGCCATCTGCGTTTCGCGCCTGAGGCCGATCGCGCGGCCGTCCTGCGATGTATCGATCGGGTGGCGTGTCAGTTCGCGAGGCGCGAATGGGCCCGACTGATCCTCTTTAAAGAAATCGACACGGCCGGTTGCGCGGACCTCGGGCCGCTGGAGTCGCTGGGTTACCGCCGCGCCGACAGTTTCCCGATGAACCGCGTCGAGCCGGGATCGCGCGACTTCGCCGACTATTTGTCCCGATACCCTTCCAAGAAACGTCGGCCGATCCGCCGATCGCAGAAAAGACTGCCGGAAAACGGTTTGCGAGTCGTCGAGCTGTTCGGGCGTGATGGTGTTGCGGACCTTTACACGGAGCAAGTTCACTGTTTGTACGAGGCGGTGGCCAACCGCTCGGCCGTTCAATTCGAGCAACTGCCGCCCGAGTTCCCCCGCGAGTTGGCGCGACGGATGCCGGACAACACCGTCTTCACGTTGATCTATCGCGGTGAGGAAATCGTTGGCTTCTCGATGTCGCTCCTATCCGAGACGACCTTTCATGGAATGGTGCTCGGCGTCGACTACGAAGTGAACGCGGAAGCGGAACTGTATTTCAACCTGTTGTATCAGTCGATGGATTCCGCGTTCCGGCACGGCGCACAAGAGATCTGCATCGGTCAGACGACCGACGCGCTCAAACACGACAAGCTCGGCTGCTACCAGGTTCCGCTGTCGCTGTATGTCAAAGGCGGCCGCTGGACGATGCGGGCCGTCCTCAAGGCCGGCTTCTCCTCGATCTTCCCTCCCAGGCCGCTCCTTTATCCTCGCGAAGAAGCGCAACCGAACACCGACGAACCCCCCGCCGTGACGTTCCCCGAAACCGCGGATAGCGCAGCGGTCGATGTCGGGGCGTGCTGACGTTCTTGTTTAAGGCGAGTTTTCAGTGCGAAGAGTCTGCTAAGGTTGAGGTAAAGAGCGACCAGGGGCGCGTTCGATGAGTGTTCAAATCCAGCCGCAACAGAAATCGTCGGGCGAACAGACTGCCCGCAGCTACGAGTGGATGTCGCCGATCTATGAACGGCTGACCTGGTTGTTCACTGGAGGGCAGAACCTCGCCGCGCGGTTCTCTCAGATCGATGATATGCAGGCAGGGCAACGGGTACTGTACGTCGGCGTCGGACCGGGCGAGGAAGCGCTCGAAGCCGCACGCCGGGGAATCAAGGTGACCTGCGTCGACCTGTCACCCGGCATGGTCGAGATCGTCCGCCGGCGTTTCGAGAAGGCGGGTTTGCCGGGAGAATTCGTCTGCGCCGACATTATGGAATATGAGTCGGAGGAGCCCTTCGATGTCGTCGTGTCCAACTTCTTTCTGAACATTTTCTCACGACCGATGATGCTTCAGATGCTGGCCCGGTTGGTTTCACTCGTCCGTCCCGGGGGCGATTTTGTGCTCGCGGATTTCGCCCCGCCTCGTGGGAACATCGTGCTGCGTGCCCGGCATCGTTTGTACTACACCGTCGCGAATGTTTCCCATTGGCTGGTTGGTCTGTGCGCACTGCACCCAATCTACACTTACGCCGACTACTACCCGCAGGTCGGCCTTAAGCTTCAGAACACGCGCTATTTCCGCCTGTCGATCCTCGGACCCGGGCCGTGGGTCTTTCTCAGTATGCGCGCCGTGAAAGAAGACGGGACCGGCAACGCCTTGTCCGATTCTTAGGACGCCTATCTGCCGCCGCGGTGCTGCATGAAGTAGCTTTGCACGGCGGCGACACAGGAGGCGCCGTTCGCCGCTGCCTGCGAACATCGGACCGAGCTGGAACGCGCGCGCTCGAGCTGAGCCCGCGTTCGCGTCGCAACTCCCTCCGCCAGGTCTTTGTCGATTTCGGCGCAGGTGAAGCTGAAGCACGCACAAATCGGAGCGTCAGGGTCCTTCGGATAAACGCCGCGCGTGAGTTGTCCCGTTTCGACTTTGCGGTCGAATGCGTCGAAGTAGGCCACGGGGCAGGTGGCCGACGGGCAGAAGTTGGCCTCTTCACCCAGTTGGTTGCGAGCCTCCGGACGTACGAACTCGTCCAAGAGGACGGCACCGACCGGTTGTCCAGCGGCGCCGCATTGAGGGCAGCGATCGACGGTCGGGTCAGGATCGCGTACGAAGGCCTTGTTCATGGGTCGGTCCGAAGGCCTGAATGGGTCGTGCCCGATCAATCAATTCGCGACACGCCGTGCCGGTGGGCAAGGTGCCGTAGATTTGCCCGCCGGTGCGGGCCACCCGCGTTGCGAGAAACGCGTCGGTCACGGCGGTCACGCCGGCGCGAAGTAGGACGGCCGCCTGGAGTGCGATCGCGAGCAGCTCGACGATCTGACGCGCTCGGACTTCGATGTCCTCAGTCGCAGTCAGTTCGCGGCCGAGCCGTTCCAGCAGACGGTCGTAATGCGGGTCGGCTCCCTTCGCACTTTCGAGTTCGCCGCGCAGCGCTTCCAGCGACTGCGGCTCGCGCTGGATGGCCCGCAACACGTCGAGGCACATCACGTTGCCTGACCCTTCCCAGATCGAATTGAGCGGCGCCTCGCGGTAGAGCCGCGGCAACATCGATTCTTCGACATATCCGTTCCCGCCCAGGCATTCGAGAGCTTCGGCGATGTGAGCCGGTGCCCGTTTGCAGACCCAGAACTTTCCGACCGCCGTCGCGATTCGCGCGAAAGACTTCTCTTGTTCGTCGGTGGCGCCCCGATCGTACGCTCGCGCGAGCCGCGCCATGAGTGCCGTGGCGGCTTCCGACTCGACAGCCAAATCGGCCAGCACATTCTGCATCGCCGGCTGCTCGATCAGCAGCTTGCCGAACGCGCGGCGGTGGGAAGCATGGTGAACCGCTTGGACGACGGCTTGGCGCATCAACGCGGCCGAACCGACGACACAATCGAGCCGGGTGTGATTCACCATTTCGATGATGGTGGCGACACCGCGTCCCTCTTCGCCAACGCGCTGCGCCCAGGTGTCGCGATATTCGATCTCGCTCGAGGCGTTCGAGCGGTTCCCGAGTTTGTCCTTCAGACGCTGGATGGCAAACACGTTGCGGTTGCCGTCGGGCTTCCACCTCGGAACCAAGAAACACGTCAGCCCGCGCTCAGTTTGGGCCAAAGTCAGAAACGCGTCACTCATCGGTGCCGAACAAAACCACTTGTGCCCCGTGAGCAGATATTCGTTCGACGAACCTCCCGTACCGTCGCCCCCGATCGGGCGCGCGCGTGTCGTATTCGCCCGGACGTCCGAACCTCCCTGCTTCTCGGTCATCGCCATGCCGATCAGCGCGCCTTTTTTCTCCGAGGCCGGAATGAAGCGCGGGTCGTAGACGTTAGAGGTGATTCTGGGGAGCCATTCGGCGGCGAGCGCAGCCTCCCTGCGCAACGTTGGAACGGCGGCAAACGTCATGGTGAGGGGGCAGCCGACGCCGGCTTCCTGCTGATACAACAAGAATTCGAGCGCGGCGCGAACCACGTGCGCCCCGTTTTTGGGAGACCGCCACGCCAGAGCGTGCGCTTCGTGCTCGACACCGATCGTCATCAGCTCATGCCAGGCCGGATGAAACTCGACCTCATCCACCCGGTGGCCGAAGCGATCGTGCGTACGCAGGATGGGCGGAAACCGATTGGCCTGCTGACCCCACGTAATGACCCGCGCACTTCCGACCAGCTCGCCGAATCGAGTAAGCCGATCGAATCCCCAGCCGCCGCCTTCACGCATCACGGCTTCGCGCAGCGCGATGTCCGTGGTGAAGGCGTTGTAGTTTTCCAGCGCGGGCGGCTGATTCTCGACGCGGTGCGTCTCGTTGTCGCCACTCACGGCTTCAACGAAATCGGCGACACTCAAACTGCGGTCGATCGTGGTCATGGGCCATCTCCTCGGCCCATCATAGCATGGGCGCAAGCTGATTCCGCGAGTGACGTGCGGGGCTTCCGACGCAGAAATCGTGGTCCATCGGAGCGCGCTATTCGTCGTCCGAGCCGGAGGATTGCACCGCGATCTCCCAGCCCGTCGCCGCCTTGTCCGTCTTGCCCGTTTCGAGCAAAGTCAGGATCTGGGAGACACTCTTTGTCTTGGCGATTTCACGCTCGATGAATTGCAGCGTCTCGAGCGAAACAAACTCGCGGCCCGCACCCGGGCCTCCCTCGACGAACGATCGCTTTTGATTGAACACGGCCCAGAAGACCGACCGCGAGTGCCGCTTGGCGACGTCCCGCACCTTCTCGGCATTCGGCCCCTTGGCTCGGTTGCCGTTAACTTGGAAATGGCTTCCCTTTTTTTCGTGCAGGACGGCGATGACGTTCCAGTCCTTCGTGCTGCTAAACAACCCCATTGCTCGACGTCCTCACGCGCTCTCGACCGCCCGAATACGAGTCACCCGCCAATGTTCTCGGTTGTAACGCGCGCCAGAGAGATTTGCCACGCGGTGCGAAGTTCGCCTACGTGGGAAGATTTAGGCGATCAGGTCATTGACTACGTCGCCGCTGGGCACGATGCGATACGGCCGGCCGAACGCATCGCGAACCTGGCCGTCGTGCGGGATGCCCAGCAGGTGATACATCGTCGAAACGAGGTCGCCGGGCGAGAGGGCGTTACTTGCGGGAAAGGCGCCGATCCGGTCGCTGCTGCCGTAGACGAGACCCTGTTGGAAGCCGCCGCCGATCATCATCAAGCTGTAGCAATAGTTCCAATGATCGCGGCCCCCGTTGGCGCCGTTGATTTTGGGGGATCGCCCGAAATCGCCAAAGACGGCCACAATCGTTCGCGAAAGCCGTCCCCGCTCGTCGAGATCGCTGACCAGCCGCGAGCACGCCGCGTCGAGCTGTGGCAACAAGACGTTTTTCAGCGAGACAAAATTGCTGCCGTGCGTATCCCACGTCGCGTTTGCGTCCGGGGCCCACGAAATCGTGACGACGCGCGTGCCTGCCTCAATGAGCCGGCGCGCCAGAAGCACGCTTTGTCCATAAATGTTGCGGCCGTACTCGTCGCGAACGCGGTCCGTCTCGCGCGAGATTTGGAACGCCCGCTGGGTGGCCGGTGCAGTGAGGAGGTCAATTGCCCGCGATTGGAACGCGCTCATCGAGGCGGCCGCGTTGCCGCCGAAGCGGGCCGTCACGCCCTGTTGAAGGTGCTCGTACAAAGCCCGGCGGACTTCGAGTCGCTGGGCGCTGATGTCCGCCTGCAAGGTAAGTTCGGGGACTTCAAAATCTTTGGCGTTCGGATCGCGAAGCACAAACAGCGGATCGCGAGCGTGCCCCAAGAATCCGCCAAAGAATCCTGGCTGAGGCGGGCCGCCCGCACCTTCCTTCGTCATATAGGGAAGGGTGACGTGCGACAGTACGGGGACCGACGGGGGCCGGAACAGGCTGACCAACGATCCGGCCGAAGGGTAGTCCGTCGGCTGGGTGCCGCCGCCGAGTTCGCCCCGGTCGTGACCCGTGAGCGAGGCGTAAACGGCCGCGGCGTGCGAATTATTCACGCCGTGATGCATTGACCGCACGATCGTTGCCCGATGCATGTGGCGAGCGAGGCGCGGCATGTGCTCGCCGACGTGATAGCCGGGCAGCGATGTATCGATCGGACGAAATTCGCCGCGGATCCCGTCCGGCGCTTCCGGCTTAGGGTCCCACATGTCGAGATGGCTGGGTCCGCCGTTGAGAAACAGCAGAATACACGCGTCGGCCTTGGGGACAATGCCCGCGCCTTCGGCTCGCGCCCGTGATTCCAACAGCCTGGGAAGCGTCACGCCGAGCAAACCGAGCCCGCCGATTTGCAGCAGGTGTCTCCGCGAAAAGCGATTCGCGTCGCCGTGCGGAAATTGCGTCATGAACGATCCCCGGTCGAGACGATGCATCGGCCAGCCGGCAGCCGAGCTTCCTTTCGGACTTTAGCCGATGCCCGATGAGCCTACCAGCCGGCCGTGCCCCTCCCGTTCTCGATGCACCGTGTTACGCCGCTAAAATGAACGACGACATCAAGATCGCGGATCAGGGCGACAAGGCGTGCAGATTCTTTCACGGAATCAGGTCGGCGGCATTGTGTTATGTGGCGGCCAGAGTAGGAGGATGGGCCGTCCCAAACTGTCGCTCCCGTTCGGTGAAGAGACCATGTTGGAACGCGTCGTGCGGATTGTCGGCGAAGTTGTTTCGCCTGTGGTCGTCGTTGCCGCGACCGCTCAAGAGTTGCCGCCTTTGCCCGCGGGGACGCTTGTCGCCCGTGACGAAATCGAGGGGCAGGGGCCTCTCGGCGGGTTGGTGGCTGGCTTGGCCGCTTTGAATGGCCACGCAGAAGCCGCGTATGTCTCCGCCTGTGATACACCGCTGCTCAAGGCGGGGTTCGTCCGCGACCTCATCGACGCGTTGGGAACTCACGAAATGGCCGTCCCCCGTGGGGAGGAGTTCCATCACACGCTGGCGGCTGTGTATCGCACGATGCTGGAATCCCGTATCCGCGACCTGATTGCTGGCGGCCGCCTCCAGTCGCAGTTGTTGGTGGGGGAGTCGGATGCCCGGCTCGTCGAGCTGGCCGAGTTGCGAGCCGTCGACCCCGACCTTGATTCGCTGCGGAATGTGAATACCCCGGAGGAATACGAAGCAGCGCTCCGTCTGGGCGGAATCCGGCCTGAGTGAAAAGGCCCGGACCGAAAGCACTGAGCTTTTTTGCGATTTCGAGTTGCCGAGACTGTCGCCCATTCTTTGGCTATGATCCGGCCATGGCACAGCTTACCTATCAGGACGCGGGCGTCGATTTGGGCCTCTACGCCGAGGCGATGGACAAACTGCCGGCTTTGATGCGGCGAACGCATACGGGCCGCGTGATCGATCTCGTCGGCGGTTTTGCCGGATTGTTTCGACTGAACGATCCGACGGCGACCCCGCCGCGACGTTACAAAGATCCGGTCCTCGTCTCGGGCACCGATGGAGCGGGTACCAAGGTTAAGGTCGCCGGCCAAGTCGGGAAATTCTCGACGATCGGCATCGACCTCGTAGCGATGTGCGTCAACGATGTGCTGTGTCTCGGAGCCGAGCCGCTGTTCTTTCTCGATTACATCGCCATGGATCGGGACGATCCGCAACGTCTGGCTGACCTGGTGCGTGGTGTCTCCGACGGTTGCGTTGAGTCGCGGATGTCGCTGCTCGGCGGAGAGACGGCCATCATGCCCGGCGTTTACGGGCCAGGCGATTTCGACATGGCCGGATTCTGTGTCGGCATTATCGAGCGCTCGCGGATCATCGACGGAACGGCCATTCGACCGGGCGACAAGATCATCGGCCTGGCATCGAGTGGCTTTCATGCCAACGGTTACAGCCTGATTCGCAAGGCCGTCTTCGAACGTGCGGGATTGCAAGCGGACCAATTGGTCGAACCCCTCGGCCGCACTGTGGGCGAGGCCCTCTTGGAGCCGACTCGCATCTACGTGCGGCCGGTGCTCGACGTCTTAAATGCGTCGTCCCGCAAGCCACCCGTGCACGGCATGGCTCACATTACCGGTGGTGGCCTGGTCGACAATATCGAACGCATCCTTCCCGAAGATTGTCGGGCTCTGATCGACCGCAAGAAATGGCAACCCCCTGCCGTCTACGGGTGGTTTGAATCGCTGGGCGCGGTCAATGCCGCCGAGATGTGGAAGACCTTCAACATGGGGATCGGCTTCGCTTTGATTGTGGCACCGCGACAGGCGTCGGCCGTGACGGCGAGCTTGACTGCGAACGGAATCGAGCACGCGGTGATCGGTCGAATCGAGCAGGGGACTCGCGGTGTCGAATTCGCCGACTGAGAGTCACTCGCTCAGCCTGGGAACGCCGGCCGCGCTGCCGGTGCCTGCTCGTGGCGGGGCCAACTACGCGCGGGTGTTCGCCACGTTTTTTCGCAACTCGCTCGTCCGCGAAATGACCTTTCGCGGCAACCTACTGATCACGATCGTCACACGGCTGTTTTACTTTGTGGCCCAGGTCGCGCTGTTTGAGATCATTTATGGCAAAGTCAACGCGATCAGTGACTGGACCCGGCCGGAGTATTTCGCGTTTCTCGCGACGGGCATGTTGATCAACTCGTTAGTCGAGACCTTTTTCATGCCCAACTGTGCGAACTTCAGCGAATTGATTCGCACGGGCAATCTCGATTTCGTGTTGCTCAAACCGATCGATCCGCAGTTCCTGATCTCCTTCGAGAAGATGGAGCTGGCGATGCTCAACCAGGCGTTGCTGGCTTTGGCACTGTTGGGCTACGCGCTTGTCCGCATCGGTGAACCAATTGATCCGATTCGCGCCGCGATGTACGTGCTGTTTGTCGGCGTGGGCGTGGCGTTCTTTTACAGTCTGATGCTTATCTTGGCCTCGACGAGCGTCTGGTTCGGTCGGAACTCGGGGCTGTACGATTTTTGGTTTTACATCATCATTTTCGCACGATATCCGCGCGAGATTTACGCCGGGTCATTCGCCGGAGACGCATTGCATTTCACGTTCTCGTTCGTGATCCCCATTCTGCTGGTCGTGACCGTGCCGTCGCGCGTGCTGCTGGCCAAAATCCTTCACCCCTCCTGGCTGACGCTCGTCGCGCTCGCGGCGGCCGCGCTGGGCCTCGCGGTCTCGCGTGCCATCTTTCGCTGGTCGCTCCGCGCGTATCGTAGCGCGAGCAGCTAACGGGGCGTCACGAAGTAGTCGAATTCCGGACAGTTAAGAAAAGGGTGTGAGGCCGAGTGGCTCACTTCCCCTTTTTCTTGGGCGGCGCCGGCTCGTCGTCGAAGAGGAAGTCTTCTTCCTCGATCACAGGCACTTCGGTCGAGGGAGGTATGGCCTCGTCGTCGTAGGCGGCCATCTCTTCCATCGAGGGCGTCGCCTCGACGATTTCGAGTTCGCCGGTTGAAGTCGCCTTGCTGGCTGACTTGGCCGCAAGCTCCTCGCCCTCTTCGATCGATTCGTCGAAGGCGGCGTGCTCCGTGCTCGTTGGCGGCGCCTGAGCGACTGTGCCGCTCTTGGGGGGCGACTTCACATCAGTCCCGCTCTTGGGAGCACGTTTTGCCGCTCGGGGTCCGAAGATCATTACTGCCACTGGCAGGAAGACCATGGCCGCGCACGCCGCCAGCGTCGTACCGTACAGGGCCACGTACATGGTGCCGCGCTCGCGCAAGTGGTCGAGCTGATTCAGGAAGCTCAAGACCAGGAAAAAGCCGAGCAGCGCGGCGGGGATGGCTGCGACCAGGGTCGCCAGCGCGAGTGTGTTCTTGGACGACAATTCGAAACCCTCCGGAAGCGGATCGGCCTGCAAATTCTACTCTAAATCGCCCGCGCAGGTGGCCGCAAGAGGCGATCTCGCCAAAACACAGCCGTGTGCTAT
>Ga0210393_10002851_pt1 | contig 14103 bp, 13 predicted proteins | sample IncBWC27OmetaG_FD_160068 | JGI IMG/M metagenome (GOLD analysis project Ga0210393, IMG submission 160068) | Forest soil microbial communities from Barre Woods Harvard Forest LTER site, Petersham, Massachusetts, United States - Inc-BW-C-27-O ... | reverse complement strand
CACAAAAACCGAGAATCTCTTGTGCGCATCGCATCCGATGAATTGCTGCATCTTGGCACCTCCTCTGGTGCGACGAGAAAGCTATCGCACCACGAAGCGCTAAGCAGCGCTTTCATCAGATCACCCCAAGTTGGGCGGCTAACGCACAAACGCCAAATCAGTCATGGGCCGTGAGGAAGACTGAGGAACGAATGGCGGGCCTAGCGGCCGGGGCTGAGATCTCGTTCAATTGTTCGTTGTCTCTCTTGAGTCGGAGGAGTGGTCGGCTCGGCCCTTTGTACGACTGGTGATGCTGCGATTCGCGTTGACTCCAATGCCGAACGGTGTGAAACATTGTGTCCAAGCCTCTCGGCAAGAACGGTTTTGTCGTTGGTATAGATTTGCGCGTCGTAACGGCCACGCGAAATCGCCACATACGCCAGACGACGATTGACGAGCTTTTCGCCCTGCTCGGTGTCCACATGGATGAGCACGCGGTCAGTCGTCTGCCCCTGGCTGCTGTGGCTCGTAACCGCATATCCGTAGTCGAGATGCGGATTCTCCTTGATGTTGAATGCGAGCTCCCGGCCTGAGTCGAGGCGCAGCTGCAGGTTGCCGCTAGCGTCGATCTTTTCGATGGTGCCCAAGTCGCGGTTGGCGACATGCTGGTCTCGATTCGGGGCGGTAAATTGCACGCGTTCGCCTTCACTGAACGCCCGCTCCGCCGCCCGATAAATCGTCACGCCCTGCAAACGGCGCGGGTCGTAGGTCAGACGCTGGCCATTCTCCCGTTCCACTGTGACGTGGTTCTGTTTCTGATCAACGCTTTCGATGCGGGCGTACTCTCCCTGTTTGATGCCGAGTGTTTTACTGCCCTTGGCGTACCGCACCACATTGCCGGGTTCGTATTGGGCAGCCCATTGGCGGTCGGCTCCGGTGATTTCCTGCCTTGCGACCAACACTCGCATCCGGTAATCGCGGTACGGCTTCTGAAATGTATCCTGCATCGCATAATGGATGGTTTCGTTGATTGCTTCCCGCGACTTGTTGTCGGGGGATACAACGAGCGTCCCCTTGGGCTGCTTCTTATATTCATGAGCAATTGCGGCGATACGCTCGTCCCTGTCGAAAATCTCATGCACGCGGCCATCGGCATCGAGTTTCTCCATCGGCGGGTGGCCGCCAGGTTCTTCGTGCAGCGACCTTCGGTGGGCGGCTGGCAGGCCCTTAACCGCCAGGCAAGCATCGGGTGCCGCACGCTTCGGTTTTTGAAGCGTGCGGGTTTTGAACTTTCCGGTCGCCGCACCGTTAACTCCGACTTCTCCACCATCCAACCCTCCATTCCCGCGTTTCCCTGCAAATCCCTTAACCAATCAATACTCTCGTGCTATTCTTTCGCGTGTATCCCAACCCACATCCTCGCCCCCTCCTCTCCGCGAACCTCGTTTTCCCCGCCTGCTCCGACCTGTTCCGATCTATTCCGACTCGGTCGGAACCCGGTCGGAAGCTTGTCGGACAAAGGGTCGGGGCGAACCCCTGCGCCCATCGCTTCCCCCGGCCAACTCGGGCTGTTTGTTCCTTCTCTTTCCCCGCCCCTGTTCCAGATTCAACCCTTCTCTCCTCAACTACTTGCACACTCTTTTTCGCCAAGGCCCCACGCCAACCTCTTTATCCTCAGTCACTTCCGAACTCTTTCCTTCCCAACGGAGGGTGTAACTCCTCTCACCGTGATTTCTATCTCGCCACTCATTTGCCCCGAGCGGGTCGGGGGCCACTCGCCACTTCCGTGCTAACCTCTTTAGATGCAACACTTACAAGCCACCGCACAAGTGTTGCATCCAAAGGACTTACAGGAAACCTAACTCCTTTAGAAGCAATACTTACAAAAAACCTGGGGGTGGGGGCGCCACGGCCTCGTGCCTCCTCTTCAACCGAGTTACTTCCTGGATTCGGGCCTGGGCGAATGAGCCATCCGCTCGGCGCGCGCCTTGAGCGCCGAGAGCCACCAGTCATGTCCGTCGTACATGGCATTGGGTTGTGCGAGCCGGAAGGCGATAGCATCGGCGCCCTTTTGCGTTTCCTCAGTGATAACGCGGACGCCGCCGTTCTCCGGTACGAGGACCCAGGCATGATGAACGTCGAAGCCGGCTTTGTGCACCGACCAGCCGATCTCGCGGTTGGGTGTGAATGTGTCAACTGTGCTTTCAATCGGAAAGCCGAAGGTCTTCCAGCGGAAAGTCACGCCTTGAGCGAGCGTGTCGTGGCCGCCTTCGATCTGGACGTCCGCCGAATTGGAATACCAGGTCGGCCATCGTGAGGCATCCACCAGGTTTTTCCAGACGATCTCTGGGGGTGCATCGATCCAGCCCTCGTTATGGACGAACACATCGACGCTTCGTGGTTCAAGGCCCTTGGGCCAATGGATCAGCGGCGTCGCCTGTTTCAGGAAGTCAGCCGACAACCGGGTCGATTCTTGGGCAGTCGCGGCCGAAGCGCAGATCAGCGCAAGGCCTGCCCCAACAGAGAGTATCTTTGATTTTTTCATGTTTAAGCTCCTTACTGATCGCGACGCCGTTCCAGGTCGCCGATGAGTTCCAAACTTACGCCGTTTCTTTTGTTGAATAAAGTGGGGTCCGGTCATATCATTTGTGAATAAAGTCAAAGGTCAGTAGGAGAGAGGGGAGGCGGATATGGACGCCCGCTTGCTTTCCGGGGTCACGGTGCTAGCGGCTGTGGTCGAAAGCGGTAGTTTCACACGCGCCGCCGAACTGCTCGGGCTCTCTGCCTCAGGCGTGAGCCGGGCAGTTTCACGGCTTGAGCAGCGCATGGGTGTGCGCCTGCTCGACCGCACGACTCGGTCCCTACGGCTGACGGCGGAGGGCGCACGGCTGAACGAACGTGCGGCTCCGCACCTTGCGGGGATTGAGGAAGCGGCGAACAGCGCGGCGCGTTCGGCATCCGCGGCCAAGGGCACCGTAAGAGCGAGTCTGAATATGTTTTTCGCACGGCACATCCTTTCGCCACGTCTGCCGGATTTCGAGCAACGGTACCCGGAGCTTTCGCTGACCTTGGTCGCAAGTCCAGACGCTGGCGATCTTGTCGCCCAGGGCATAGACATCGCCGTTCGATTCGGCCCGCAACCGCCATCCGCCATGTCGTCGCGCCTGCTCCTTGAGACCCGTGTTCTAACGGTTGCCGCGCCGTCCTACATCAAGCTGCGCGGACGGCCTGGGTCACCCGAAGCCTTGACCGCGCATGACTGCATTCAGTACATCGACCCGCAGCGTGGAAAACCCTTCGAATGGGAATTTCGCCGCGGCGGAGAGACATTGCCCGTGACGACCACCGGACGGTTGACGCTCGCGGATGTGGACACGATGATCGCGGCCTGCGTGGCCGGGGCGGGAATCGCGCAGGTCCTCGCGATCAGCGTCGCGCCACTGATCGAAAACGGCACCCTGATTGAGCTCTTTCCGGACTGGCCCGGCGAGACGTTTCCGCTGTTTGCGATAAGGCCTTCGCGCCGACTGCCTCCCGCCAAGGTTGAAGCCTTTCTGAATTTCTGCACCGAAATCTCCCGGGTTGCGCAACCGCAATTATCATGAAGCCCGTTTTTCAGTCGATGATGTGCGTTCGGGGCCTACATGGTATCGCCGAGTTAACAAGAACCAAGCGATTTCCGCGCAGCCGTCAGAAAGAGCGCGTCAGGGCGCTCGTCGAGCTCTTCACTTTCCCGAGTGAGGAAACGGCACAGGTGGTGAAAGGGCGATGACCGTATTAGGCGCGCTCTCGACTTTTCGCAAGCGACGCGAGATGAGTCCTCATAAACGCGCTTGTGGTCATTAACGGGCCGACTCCCAGACTGTCGGTCCCTCAGAAATTATTCTCGGACCTGACTTCCGTCGGTCACGCGGACGTGTAAGCAAGTAGTTGGAAACTGACGCACAAATAGTCTACGAAGGGCGCTGGGCCTTTGCTTTTATTCGCACGGAGCTTGTGACGGTGGAGGAAACGGCAGTCGGGCGCTGTTTTGGTGGCGGAATTGGATGAGGATTTTGCGCGGGAGCAGCTGGTGGTGGTGGATAGCGAGGATGGGAAGGCGCTGGACGCGGCGCATGGGCCGTTGCGGCTGGTGGTGCCGGGGGACAAGCGGCAGGGGCGGTGGGTGAGGATGTTGAAGAGTGTTACGGTGATGAAGGCTGGGGAGTAGGCGGATATCGTGTTCGGTGGTTTCACCCCTAGCTTGATTAAAACCGGAAGATTGAAGTTTCTATCCTTCGTTGCAAGGCCTTTGCAATTTCGGTGAACGTCCCCTCGGTCCAAGGAGATCTTTCATCGTAGCTGCTCTCCGTCTTTGGGTAGATGACCTGCTACTGTTTCGCGCGCGCGGCCTCGATCGCGGCGATGTCGATCTTCCGCATCGTCATCATTGCGTTCATCGCACGCTTGGCTGCAGCGCGATCCGGGTCCGTCGTCGCCGCCAGCAGCGCGCGCGGAGTGATCTGCCATGAAAAACCCCAGCGGTCCTTGCACCAGCCGCACATGCTTTCCTGGCCGCCGTTGCTGACGATGGCGATCCACAGCCGGTCCGTCTCAGCCTGATCGTCAGTAAGAATCACAAAGCTGACCGTTTCGTTGGGGACGAACTTCGGACCTCCGTTGAGGCCTATGAAATTGCGGCCGCAGACGGTGAACTCAACGATGAGTTCCTGGCCTTCGGGACCGGACGGCGTATCTATGGGCGAGACGCAGGTCTTCCCGACGCGGCTGTCGGGAAAGGTGGCGGCATAGAATTCGGCTGCTTCGCGTGCTTTCCCGTGGTCGAACCACAGGCAGGTGATCATCTTTTCGGGCATCTCTCTCTCCTCTCAGTTTTTCAAAACTCACCGTAAGTTCGGCAGCCGTTCTCCTAGGAGCGAAGAGCGGCTGCACTGGGCATGAAGTACATTGCGGTTACGATTTTGGTCCCTGCATCAAAGCAAAGTGGCCGTTCTGGTCATCCGTGGCCTGCAGGATGCGCGAGCCTCCGGGTACGTCCGTGGGAGGTAGAAGCACTTTACCGCCAGCGTCGATTACACGTTTCTGAGCGGCCTCAATATCTTCGACCGTGAAGTAGAACTGCCAGTGTGGCGGAATCCCTTCAGGCATGCCGGGACCCTTGCGATTCATCATTCCGCCGGTGTAAAGGGGCTTGTCGGTGCGGAAGGTTTGGTATGTGCCCATGGCGCCCATGTCGTGGGCAAAGTCCTTCTGCCAGCCGTAATGCTTGGAGTAGTAGTCAAAAGCCGTTGCTTGATCATCGGTAAGTAGTTCGTGCCATCCCACATTACCCACCGCCATCTGATCCAGGCGAGGCGGAGCATCTTGCTTACTGGGTTCGAAGAGCAGGTATTTCACCTTTTGTGGATCCAGCACGACCGCGAAACGTCCGACGCCGGGGATATTCTGAGCGGGCTTCATAATAGTCCCGCCGTCGGCAGTTACAGCCTTTAGCTCTTCGTCGAGCTTCGGGGTGTGGATGTGACCCATCCACTGAGCGGGAAGATCAGGCGCGCCAGCGCCAGCCCAGGTCATCATGCCGCCGACATCTTTGCCGTCTTTACCGAAGAGCATGTACTTCATGCCCGGCATGCCGGAGTCTTTGATGTCCCAGCCGACTACTTTCTTGTAAAAGTTGACTGCCTTGTCCAGGTCATTGGTTACGAGTTCGTACCAGATGAATCCGTCTCCCATTTTTCACCTTCCGTTTAGCGATATATCGATCTCAAGTAAACACCGTTCACATACGCTACCACCGAAAAGTATATGCTGTCCACAATTAGGCTCTCTGCGATACACTCTTCTTCGAACAGACAATGAAAAAGAACGTCACCATCGAGAAGCGCAAGACCTTTCGTCATGGCGATCTACGCAACGCGCTCGTAGCGGCGGGACTTGAAATGGCGCGTGCCGGAGGACCCAACGTGGTTATTCTGCGAGAAGCGACCCGGCAGGCGGGCGTTTCACCGAATGCGGCATACAGGCACTTTGTCAGCCAGGCTGAGCTGCTGGATGCGGTACGGTCGGCATGTCTGTCGCGGGTGGCCGCCGCAATTGAAGATGCGATGAAGAAGTGTCGTCCGGGACGTAATCCGCAGGCGTTTGCACGAAAGAGTTTGCGGGCGGTGGGAATGGGATATCTGGGATTTGCAATGAGAGAGCCGGGAATGTTCCGCACAGCTTTCTCGGTCCCGCCGCCCGCACATGAGCAAAACCCGGCGAACACGGCCTCTATGGGGTTGAATCCGTTTCAGCTGCTTTCGCTGGCTCTTGACCGCATGCTGGAGAGCGGCTTGCTTGGCAAGAAGGATCGCAAAGATGCGGAGTATCTTGCCTGGTCTACCGTTCACGGGTTGGCACTTCTGGTGCTGGAAGGACCGCTGCATAGGATGCCACGGGAAATAGTGCTGGCGCTGGGTGAGCGGCTGGTGGTCATGGTGGAACGAGGTCTCGGCAAGGCTGCGCCTATGGCACCTACGGAAGCCTGACTCGCTCGCAGCAAGAAGAGGCGCGAAGTCTCCTTGCTGCGAAGTAGCTTTGGTAACGAGAAACGCGCTTCTGGTGAGCTATTGCTGACTGGTCGGCAACTCGGAAACTACCCAGAAACTTGGTTCTTGGAAGCTGATAGCAGCGGCCGGTTCATTTGGACGATTATCGCCTTTTCGCCACAGGCCAACAGCTCGTGCTGCGTGCGGTCGCAGGTTTTTCGTGGGAAAGACTTAAGAAAGAAATCGAAACCGCGAAACGAGAGCTAAATGGCACAGGGTCAATGGGCCACATGTATTTAGTACGCTCTCATAAACCCAAGGCCGTCACATCTCTTTCTCCCTTAAATCCTCTTGCCCAAGTTCTGTCTGAGTTCTCGAAGACTCAGGCGGTAAGCACAAAAAGGGGGCGAGAGATGTTCCTCTCGCCCCCCGGTCAGGCTACCCTAGATATTCACCGACGGCCAATGGGATAAGCACCGCCATCGCAGTCATAAAGAATAGGCTGAAAGCTACAACTTTGCTGAAATCTGAGACAGGCAGTACGTTTCAAATTCGATGTACCAGCCGCGCGGCGGCGCACAGAAGGACTTGACTGGTTACCTCGCCGACTTTGCCACAGGGGTTTCCATGAAACCGAGCATGGCCTGCTTCAATTGCGAATCCACTTCGTCTGCGATGGTCATCACGTCGAGCAGCACGGTGCTGAAGTCCACACTGCCTATATTGTTCTGCAAAGTATTAAAGATGCTGACCTGCAAAATTCGCGACTCTTCCACCAGCATGGGGACGGTATAGCCCTGCTTGCGTCGCAAAATTCCGTGCTCGCGTGCTGCCAGAGAAATGGGAACTTTAGCATGGGGCGGTAGACGCAGGCGGCGCACGAGATCGCCCAGGAGCAGCGGGAGATGGCCAGTACGTTCCTGGCACGTCAGCGAGATGGCTGTCAGTTCCTCGGTGTGTTCCACGCGGGACATCCAATTCCGTATGGTTCGACGGAGATCACGCTCGAGAATTGCGGCGACCGGTTCTTTGTTGATAGCTATGTGGGCCGAGGAATCCGAGAGCTTCTTGTGGATGATTTCGGTAATCTCGGCAAAGCCAATCGGTTTCAGAAGGACTTGATCAGCCTGCAGGAGGATGGCAGTCATAGCTGCTTGAAACACGGGGTAGTTGCTGAGCATCAAGGTGACGGCGTTGGGCTGTGTGTGGCGCATGGCGTTGACGACCGTAAACCCGTCACAAGCATCCGGCATGTGGAGTTCGGAGAGCAGCACATCGAAATTTTCCGTGGAAATAAATCGCAGCGCTTCGCCTACGCTGGCGGCGGGAACCACTTCAAACCCGCGGCTTTCCAAACCTTGTTGGAACGTATCGCGCATGTCACTATTATCGTCGGCCAAGAGAATTCTTTGCTTCTTCATCAAACCAACTCCTCGCCCCATGACGCTTTTTGGTTTTTCCGGCGCATGTAGGAACGGTACGCGCTCTTCGCTACGCGGTTGCCGGAACGATATTTGCCTTCAACGGGGAGCCGCACGGGGCGTCGGGCCGTGAGCAAAAGCAACTCTCCAAAATGCCGGACGAACGGCAGTGCAGCGATAAGGCGCAAGAGATGGCGTGCCAAACTAGAAGGCAGTTTCGCAACAAGCGGAACACGAGGCCTGATAGGGCGAATACGAAGTTTTGAGAAATACGGGGCCGCTTCGAGGCGCATCGTGTTGGTGGTCAGATGTTCGATGAGAATGCCGCGTTTGGAGTAACGCCGCATCAGGGGGAGGCCCAAGAGCCGGCGACTTAAATTATCGTGGTCAAAACTGCCGACGTATCGTCCGTCGTCCGTCAAGGCAAGCGCGATCATCCGAAACATATTCATGCGCTCGTCACGAGAATCGAGCGGAGTGAGAGTAAGGGCTCGATCGAACGCACGGTTCGCGAGGTGCAGTTGATTGATGTCCGCAAGGACGCGTCCTACCCGGGCGCCAGAGGGCAGTCTTTGTGCAAGAAGCCGCAGGGCGTTAATTGAAAAATCGACGGCGAGAATTCTTGCCCCCGTTTCTGCGATGAGTCTGGTGAAGCGACCATCGCCGCAGGCAAGTTCCAAAACTGTACTTGCGGGCGAGGTTTGTAGTTCATCCAAGTGCGCGGGAACTTCCAGGATGTCGGATAGTACAGATCTCCAACCGTCGGGCGGAGGCAGGAAAGGCCCGGAGTTCGTAGGATCGTAGTCGATCGTGTCCCGGATGCTCATCTCGTGCTTGTCTTCGGGACTCAGCTGATCTGCAAGTAGGAGCGCGATTCCATCCTCGATGCGAAATTCGGCGCCGCAAACCTTACAGCGCAAGACAGCGTCCAAGACTCCATCAGCGTCGCCCAGGAGTTCATTAGTAAGCGCCAGTTCGCCAGCGTCAATGTTGCAGCGTAGTAAGATAAGCAACTCTCTAGGGAAGTGGGGTACCATTGATCCGGATCTTGTTGTGGGCATAGGCTGCTTCTGGTCTGCCAGGATTTGAAACATAACCCTCCCCTTGCTTAGCGAGTGGCGAACTTCCATTCGCCGTCTTGGCGCGCTGAGCTGTAGCAGAATCCCGAGAAGCGGCCCGTCAATTGCTCAGTTCCAGATTGATGGCGGTGTCTATGGACGTTGCAATCTTGTTCTGGCGGCCGAGGAAAGCTGATGGACATCAATAATGCACGGCGACTCTTAGAAATGATCCCGAGCGAGGCGGCGGTCATCGACGTGGGGGGAGGCGCCGCACCCTTTCCAAGAGCGGACTATGTGATTGATGCGATGCCCTACGCAAAACTTGGCGGGGGCAGCGACGGAAACATCCACGAAAAGCTGGGAGTCAGTCCGCGATATTCCCCGGAGCGATGGATTCAAACGGACTTGTGTGACCGCGAAGCCTGGCCCATAGCGGATAAAGCGTTCGATTTTGCCGTGTGCTCGCACTTGCTGGAAGATATCCGCGACCCGATATGGGTTTGCTCGGAGCTGCGGCGGATCGCTAAAGCTGGATATATCGAGGTGCCTTCGCGGGTTGTGGAGCAATCCAAAGGTATTGAAAATCCCCGTCATGCCGGCTATTACCACCACCGCTGGCTCATCACGCGAAACCAAAACGGATTGGAGTTCCGGCACAAGCCTCACGTCTTGCATTCGGTCAAGGATGCCATCGTGGTGAAGCTCTCGCCCGGCCGGCGCATCAATCCCCAACACGGCATCGTGAGTTTGGAATGGTCCGGCGATTTCGAAGCCGCGGAGGTTCTTGAGTTTGACGAGATGAAAGTCATCAAAGAGTTGAGCCAGTTCGCCGCTGAGGCGCGACGTTTGCCAAAACTCACGGTGAAGGTGGAGGAGCCGATGGTTCAAACCTTAAAGCGCCGCATCTTCTATTACAGGCTGTGGCTTGGGCAAGCTGGATAACGATCGATGGATAGCATGCACCGGGAGACCGTCAGCGTCATCATTCCCTACTACCGAGCGAGCCGAACCATCGCTCGTGCCGTGGAGAGCGCGTTAGGGCAAACAGTTCGTCCTCAGGAAATCCTGATCGTCGACGACGGAAGCCCGGAGGACGCGGCGGCAGCGACAAAACAGTTCGGATCTTCCGTGACGCTGATCCGCAAGGCCAACGGCGGAGCTGCGAGCGCGCGGAACAAAGGAATCGAGCACGCGCAAGGCGAGTGGATCGCATTTCTCGATGCCGATGATTACTGGGAACCGACAAAGCTTGAACGCCAACTCGCTTTTTCAGAAGGCGTGGGACTGGTTGGCGGCCTATGGTTTACGGAAACCCCCGATAAGCCGCGTTGCGTGGCACCGGTTGCTGACCTTCGTTTCTTCGGCAGAGCATTCAAACCCCGCGACGCCGAGGCATTCCACGTGGCGATGAACTTCTGGACGAGCGTTTTGCTGGTGCGGCGAGAAGCCTTGGGCGACCAGCGGTTCGTTTCGGGCCTGGAACCGGCCGAGGATCGTGATCTTTGGATCAGGCTTGCGGCGTCCACAAATGTGTACCTGGTGCCCGAGCTCCTGGCCACGTATGCCCAATTGCCGGGTTCGCTGTCAAATAGTGATTCGGATCGGGATTGTCAAAGTATGCTCAAGGTGGTGCACCGGCATGCAGCGCTGCTGGGGGCCAAGGGCGTTCGAGAGCAAGAGTCAAGCATTTACCGGCGATGGGCAGGCCGTCATCTCGCTGGGGGAAAGCCGCGGTCAGCGATAGGCCCGGCCGCACGCCGACTTGCGATTCAGCCCGCATCTCCGCAGGCGTGGTGGATCATGTGCAAATCGTTGGCACTATCCATACTGCCGTAACCAACTCAAATTCCTTCTGATACAACCGAACGTATGTGTCGATCTGGAGTTGAAGCCGCTACTTGGCAACGCCAGCGGTCACGAGGCGGTCCACCTTGGGGGCAAGGCGGTTGAGAGAATGCGGCCTCTTCTTGGCGAGCTTGGCCTCGAACACAGCTTGATAGCGGTGCCAGGTTTTCCCGATGTCAAACTTTTGAGCCCATCGGCGAGCCTTTTCTCCCAGCGCTGGCAGATCACGCCGAGTGGCAGCGCGAAGGATATGTTCGGCGAGTGATTCCGGTTGGCCAGCAGCACAGTACCCCGCGACCACGCTTTCTGGCGCCAGCTCCGTGAGGCCGGGCAGCCGAGTGGAAACGACAGGCAGGCCAACAGCCATAGCCTCCATCAAGGAAATCGGCAGACCTTCGTCGAGAGAGGAAAGCACGAAGAGATCGAGAGTGGAGAGAAAACCGGGGACATCGAAACTGGCGCCGTGGAGAAATACCCGATTTGCAATTCCCAATGACTGCGCGGTTTGGGAGATGGCGTTACGGCAGGGACCATCGCCCAGGATGTGCAACTGCGCCTCTGGCAGAATGGAATTGACCAAGGCAAAGGATCGAATGAGAGTGACGTGATCCTTGGCGGGGACAAGACGCCCCACGCAGCCCACGCGAAACCTGGGGAGAGCGGCGGCCGGACGCGCGGGGCAAGCCGTGAATTTGGCAAGATCGATCCCGTTATAGATGACCGACGTGTTGCGTGTAGATATCCGATCCCTGGCAACATAATAATCCCGACCTCTTTCCGAGATGAAGATCACGGCATCGGCCCAGCGCACACCGTGGCGCCAGATGCGTTCGCAGTGCGGGTCCCAATTCATATTTCCGCCGTGACGGGTGTTGACGACGACGGGAACACGGGAGAGGCGTGCGGCGGCAATGGCGTAGTGGAGAACCAGAGCGTTGTGAGCGTGAAGCACGTCAGGGCGATCGACTCGAAGTCTGCGCGCGAGATCCCAGATGAGGCGTGGAGAGAAGCCCGTAGTCTTACCAAACGAATGCACCGGCACGTGAGCGGCTTCCGCTTCGTGCGCTAAGTCACCAAGATGCGATGCACAATAGATGGCGGGCTCATGACCTTCAGCCTTTTGCTGGAGTGCCAAGTCAACGGCAAGGCGCTCCATTCCGCCGAGATCAAGACTGGGTAAAAGTTGAACGATTTTCATTGCGGAAACTCCAAGGAAATGCGGAATCGACAATCGAAAGCTAATAGGGCGAGTCTCCTTCGGTGTAATACCAGCGATCAGCGAAAGCAGGTGCCGCGGCAGGGTGACGGTCGTGGGTGAAAAGAGTTTTGCACTGTTCGTGCCGCCGGGTTCGGTCGGGCTTGCTTTGCGGCGGGACGGATCGTTGCGTGAAGTTGTGGCGTGCGAGATCGGCGGCTAGCGCGTCGTTTGAACAAGTGAGCGAGAGAGACGCGAGCCCAGCGCGGAACGCGACGGCGGCCCATGAGGAGAGGAGGCAGTCGAGATGGTGGGCGCCGCCGGGAACAAAGAGATCGACGCCGATTGCTGCATGGTCCTCGACATAGTAGATCAAATAGCCGAGAAGCTGCGACTGATCCTCGCTCAGCAGACCGAGCGTTTGGTACCGGGAGAGCGGGCACTCGCGATATCGCCAGTTGAGGAAGCGGCGGTCGCGAACAAGGAGGGCCGGAAGCTGAGAGCTCGAGCGGCGCCAGAGTTCGTCAAATCGTTCGTCGAATAAAGGCAAAACTTGCGCAGTCCTGCCGAACGACGGGCGCCCGAAGGATTGCAGAGCGGCGAATCCGCGGTCGGCGAGATCCCCAAAATAGGGAGCAATGGAACCAAACTTCCCGGACCTCCGGAGATAGGGAGAAACCCGAAGGACTTTGGCGTAGCGGTGTACAGGACAAGATTCCCGGTAGCCGACATATTTGAGCACCGCGGCGCCGCCGGGGTTCGGCACACCATAGATAATGCGAACGGCAGAACAGGCTGAGGACATTAAGGTGCGTTGAAGCAGAAGCGCCGGCTGAAGAAAGCGGTGGCCGTTGTTCACGGCGAGATCACAAGCGACGGCCGCAAGAGTGAGAGAATCTCCGAGTTTGATGTGACGCATGCCGAGAGCGGCGGTACCGATGGGAAGGCCGCCGACCTTCAGAATCCAAATCTGGCCACGTCCGGCGGGGTTGTTGAGAAAATGCCAGTCGTACTTTTCCTCGAGGCGATGGACGCTGGCGAGATTCCGGCGCCACAAGTCAAGTATGACCTGCCGGTCTTTCTGCAGATGAGCAGGAACGACGGTGTACTCAGGCATGATCGAAAACTCGGCTAACTCGCATCAGGACAGTCGAACACGCGCGCCGCGCAAATGGAAAACCTTCATGGACTTTGCATGCGTCAGAATGTGTTCCTGAAGCTGCAGAGAATTCTGAGTCGCATCAAAAACGTGCTCGACGCGCATTCTGGCGCGTTTGCCGAATTCACGGCAGCGCGCTTGGTTCTCGAGGAGCGCTAGGACTGATTCGGCCATGGCTCGGATATCGCCCGGAGGAACTACGAATCCCGTGTCTCCATTCAGCACAGCATCGGGCATGCCTCCGTTGTCAGAGACAACCGCCGGAATCCCCGCCGCCATTGACTCCAAGCACGTCCGAGCCAACCCTTCGATAAAAGTGGTCGGACAATGGACGAAGATATCGACGCATTGGAAAACAGCTGGAATGTCATCGCGCCAACCGGTGAAAATCACATACTGATCCAGATCGAGAAAGTGCACGAGATCCCGGAGTTCACGAGTCAAAGTGCCGCCGTCCGGTCCTTCATCTCCGACGATCGGGAAAACCACATTCGGGAAACGCCGGATGATGGCGCCAGCCATGAGAATGAACTCCGGCAAACCCTTACCAGCTTCGAAGCGCGTGATCGCGGCGACCACTTTCCTGAGCGGGGATATTCCCAAAGTTGCGCACATGGACTCTCTTGTGGGAAGCGAGGCAAACCGCTGCCGGTCCAGGCCTTCGTAAACATTGACGACCCTCTTTGTGCCGGGAGTATTTCGCTGGTCGGCTTCGGTGGCCTTGGAAATGCTGACAAACAGAGACACCGAAGGGTTCAAGAATCGTTTCAGCCGCCTGGCTTCGCCAATGCCACCGGCCTTACGGCAGATGCAGGGGCGGCCAGCCAACCTGGTTGCAAGCAAGCCGGGGACATGAAAGTGGACGTCCTGATTGAGCACGACGACATCGATGGCTTCCCGGTGGATGAATCTCCAA
>Ga0210393_10002848_pt1 | contig 14108 bp, 14 predicted proteins | sample IncBWC27OmetaG_FD_160068 | JGI IMG/M metagenome (GOLD analysis project Ga0210393, IMG submission 160068) | Forest soil microbial communities from Barre Woods Harvard Forest LTER site, Petersham, Massachusetts, United States - Inc-BW-C-27-O ... | reverse complement strand
CGACGGAAGCGCTCTCGCCCCGGGCAAGAGCGGCTGCCACTTCGACCAGCCCCTCGCTCTGCAATAACCTGGGCACCAGGTCCGTAAGGGCCGTGGCGACGATTGGGCCCGTCGCTGGCATCGACGGAATTGTATCCGCCGGACAAGTTTTGAGAACCCCGCAACTCCTGTTTGCCCATTCAGTTGCGTGGCGGCGAGCCGTCCGCCGCGGCGGAACAGCCGGCCGGTGCTTCGTCAGTTTGCGCGAGTCACCCGAGCCGCCTGCGTCAGCGGGCGGAGCCGGATCGCTCTTAACCTCGACGAGCATCACCCGATCAAGGCATGTGATTTGCAAACTCCGACTGCGGGAGGTCGCGGACTCTGTCGACCCGCGACTTGTCGCGACAGGCCCTCGCTCACGCGTCGGGTTAATAATTCGTGTGCTTCACCAAGCCGCACTACCAACCCGACGGGTGAGCGAGGACCCATTCCAGCCGAATCACAATCTCGGAACACTCGTCATGGAACGCCGCCACTTTCTGAAGACCGTGACCGTCGCCACCAGCCTGTCAGCCGCCGCGCCGAATTTCGTCGCAGCGCAAACCGCACCGAATAGCACTTCCAACACCACCGGATACAACGTCGCCCCCGACGAAACCGTCCGCGGCGAGATGCGCTACCGCACGCTCGGTCGCACCGGTGAAAAAGTCTCAGCCATCGGCCTCGGCGGCTTCCACATCGGCGTGCAGCCCGACGAGCAGGACAGCATCAAGATCATCCGGACGGCCATCGACCGCGGCATCACGTTCCTCGACAACTCGTGGGACTACCACATGGGCGGCAGCGAAGTCCGCATGGGCAAAGCCCTCCGCGACGGCTACCGCGACAAAATCTTCCTGATGACCAAGATCGACGGTCGCACCGGGGCCGAGGCGACCAAGCAACTCGACGACTGTCTCAAGCGCCTGCAGACCGACCGCATCGACCTCGTGCAACACCACGAAGTGATCCGTCTCGAAGACCCTGACCGTATCTTCGCCCAAAACGGCGCGAACGAGGCCCTAGTCGCCGCGAAGAAGGCGGGCAAGATCCGCTATATCGGCTTCACGGGCCACAAAGATCCGCTCGTCCATCTGCGGATGCTGCAAGCGGCCGAAAAGCATGGCTTCCACTTCGACACCGTGCAGATGCCGCTCAACGTGATGGACGCCCACTTCCGCAGCTTCGGCCGCAACGTCGTGCCGGTCGCGGTCGAGCAGGGCATCGGCGTGCTCGGCATGAAACCGATGGGCAGCGGCCAAATCCTCATCAGCCAGACCGTGACGCCGATCGAATGCCTCCACTACGCGCTGAGCCTGCCGACGTCGGTAGTGATCACCGGCATCGACAGCCTCAAAATCCTCGACCAGGCCTTCGAAGCCGTGAAGACTTTCCAACCCCTCAAGCCCGAGCAGATCGCCGAGCTTTTAAAGAAGACGGCGAAAGCCGCAGAGAACGGCCGCTTCGAGCCATTCAAAACGACGAACGGTTTTGATGCGACCGCGAAGCATCCCGAGTGGTTGGGCTAAGGCCCTCCGAACCGGCCTCTTCAGTCGGCGCTCCGAGCCGCCTGCGTCAGCGGGCGGTGGCTGTCCGCAGCTCCCGCGCGAGAGCAACGCGAGTCCGCGTGGCATCGAGCGAACGCTTGTCTTGTCCCCGAACGCGTGTCACCATTAAATCTCGGCAGGCTGTTCCCGATCCTTACCAAATGTGAGTCGCCGGATGATGCAACGCCGGGATTTCGTCCGCCTCGGCGGCTGTGGGATCGCGTCGCTCATGGCGCGGCCACTCTGGGGTCAAGATCGGGGTCGGGATGAATCCACGCCAGCTCCCCGGGTGGTGCTGAGCTGGGGGAAAAATGGGCACGGCAACGGAGAGTTTGACATCCCGATTGCCGTCGCGGTGAACCAAAAACAGGAGGTCCTCGTCACCGACTTTCGACAGTCGAACGCCGCAGCCAAGTCGCGTGTGCAGCGATTCGATCAAGAGGGGCGATTTTTGGGATCCTTCGAGACCGACCCAATGCCCGGCGGTCTGGCTTTGGACCAAGACGGCCTGCTTTATGTCTCACACATGATGAAGCACAAGGTTGCCGTTTACGATCCGGCTGGAAAAGTAGTCAGAGAGTTTGGCAAGCAAGGGACTGCGCCAGGAGAGTTCAACCAGCCTGGTGGTGTCGCTGTGGCGCGAGATGGATCGGTCTACGTTGCCGATCAGGCGAACCAACGCGTGCAGCGACTCTCTCCCAAGGGCGAACCCCTGAGCGCTTGGGGCAAACACGGCGTGGCGACGGGCGAATTTGGCGGAAACGCATCTCCGAAAGGCCGGGGCGGCGGCCCGCACTTTCTGGCCTTCAACGGTCAGGGCGAACTCTACACGACAGAGGCTTCCCTCGGTCGCGTGCAGAAATTTAAGCCCGATGGCACATTTCTGCTCGCCTGGGGAGATAACAAAGTGGGGCCGGGTCACTTTGGCGGCCACAAGTACATGCCAGGTCCGCTGGCCATCGCGGTTGACTACAGGGATCATGTGTGGGTGAGTTCGACCAACCACTACATCCATCACTTTACGCCGGAAGGGCGTTTTGTTTGCCGAGTGGGTGGCGAAGGGTCCGCACAGGGCCAATTTCGATTGCCACATGGACTGGCTTTCGATAGCAATCATCATCTCTACGTTGCCGATGCGCGGAACTCACGGATACAAAAGCTAGCCATTTGAGTGTGGCGTCCGCCTCGCTCGCATCAGATGTGAAGAGCCAGAATTCGTATGGGAAGAAATTTCGAGAATCGCAAGCAATCGATCTTCAAGACGGCTGCTTCGAAATCCAAGCTCTACGCCAAGTACGGCAAGAAGTTGTACGTGGCGGCCAAGAATGGCGTGCCCGACCCCCACGCCAATCCGGTCCTCCGCAGCATCGTCGAAAAGGCCAAGAGCGAAAACGTCCCGAGCCATGTGATCGAAAAGGCGATCCAGAAGGCGAAGGGCGGCGGGGGTGAGGACTTTCAGCCGGCGCGTTACGAAGGATTTGCTCCCGGCGGCGCCTTAGTCATCGTCGATTGTTTGACCGACAACAATCAACGGACGATCTCCGAAGTCCGCAGTTGTTTCACGAAGACCGGTTCCAAGTTGGCGGCAAACGGCTCCGTCGCCATGTCGTTCGACCACGTGGCCGTTCTCTCGTTCAAGGGAGACAACGAAAACCAGGTGCTCGAGGCCATGTTTGGCGCGGACGTCGCCGTCGAAGAGGTCGAAAGTAAAGACGGCTACATTACGATCTTCGCCCCTCCGGCCGAGTTCTACAAAGCCAAGACGGCTCTGCTCGAGGCCCTCCCTAACGTCGAGCTGGAAACTCAAGAGATCACGTTTCTCCCGCAGGCCACCAAGACGCTCAGCGCGGAAGATCTGGCGATGTTCGAGAGGTTTCTTGAAATGCTGCATGAATGCGACGACGTGCAGGACATCTACCACAACGTCTCGCTTCCCAGCTAGCAGACTTCGCTGAAGTCGCGCTCTGCCGAAGTCGCAATGAAAGTCGCCGGGGTGAGGTCGGTCTCGTCTTACTTCTTCCCCGTGTACGCCACGCGCCAGACCGTCCCCGAGGCGTCATCGGTCACCATCAACGCCCCGTCTTTGGCGACGGCTACACCTACCGGGCGGCCCCACACGTTGCCCTCCTTGGTGACGAACCCCACCAGAAAGTCCTCAAACTCGCCGGTTGCCTTGCCGTCCTTCATCGGCACTCGGATGACTTTGTAGCCGCCGCGTCGGGCTCGGTTCCACGAGCCGTGCTCCGAGGCGAAGCAGTCGTGATGGTACTCGGCGGGGAATTTGTCGCCGTCGTAGAACGTCAGGTCGAGCGAGGCCATGTGCGATTGCAAGAGCACGTCGGGGATGATCACTTTGTCCTTCAGCTCGGGATGCTTTCCTGCGTGTCGCGGATCCTGGTGCGGGCCGATGTAGTACCAGGGCCAGCCGTAGAAGCCGCCCTCTTCGACGTGCGTGATGTAGTCGGGCACCAGGTTGTCGCCCAACAAATCGCGCTCATTGACCGACGTCCAGAGCTGGCCGGTCTTCGGATGTGTGGCGAGGCCGACCGGGTTGCGGATGCCGTACGCGAAGACGCGCTCGTTCTTGCCATCAGGGTCGAACGCGAGGATGTTGGCCCGGCGGGTTTCGCGTTCGTCATCATCAACGTTCGAGCGGGAGCCGACCGAGACATACAGAGTGCGGCCGTCGGGCGACAATTCCAGATCGCGCGTCCAGTGCCCACCGCCGCCGACACTCTCGTTTCCGCTAGGGATGTTCCCAATGATCGTCTCGGGCTTGCCCGAAACCTTCGTGTCGCCGTTCGCATACGGGAAGCGGACAACGGAGTCGCTGTTCCCGACGTAAATGTACTTCGGCTCGGGGCCGACGGGGTAAAAGGCGATTCCGAACGGCCGGTTCAAGCCGGTGGCGAAGACCTGATTGAGATCGGGTTTGCCGTCGCCGTCGGCATCGCGCAGGATTCGGATACGGTTGGCGCGGCTCTCGGCCACGAAGAGGTCGCCATTCGGAGCGCGGACGATAACGCGTGGCTCCTCGAATTGCGTGGCATACTCCGTCACTGCGAAGCCTTCGGGCACCTTAGGCCAGGCTCCTTCGGGACGACTGACGACGTGGGGGTGATTGTCGGCCGAGGGTGTGTCGTAGGGCTTGCCCAGGTCGTCCACCGTGACTTTTCGGCGGACACCCGGCGCGTCGGTCGTCCAGTCACCCAAAGCGTTCTGGCCGGTGAGAGTGCGGCTGGAATGCGGACCGTCGGCCCGTGCGGCCGCGGCGGAAAGGGCCGTCGATGCTAAGAGGGCCAGGCACGTAACGGCAAGTCGGAGGTGATAGCTCATCGGAGAATTTCCTTCCGTGTCTGAGATCCTCTGCTGGCATGCTCAATCGGGGACCGAGAAAGCGCCGGGAGGTTCCAGCGTGCTGCAGCAGATTGCGCGCCGTAATTCTAGTCGGGGCCAACCGCATCGCTAGGCTCAGCAGCCCAATGAAGCAGAGCGACGCCAACATCCATCGGGCCGTCCTTTGCCGCGCATTTTCTCGGTCCCAAGCTCTGTTTGGGACCGCACGCTTCCGTAGCTGCGCTTCGGCCCCCGCGAGGTGCCGAGATCGCTTGCGTGTGGACGACTCTATCCGTCTTCTTTCCAGGCCCCCAACAGCCGCCGGACCACGATCAACTGACCGAGATGATAGGCGTTGTGGTCGGCGACCAGCAGCGCCTCGCGGAGCGTCGTCTGACCGTCCCCGTGCGGCAGCGGCGTGAACAGGTCCGTGGCCGGGTCAGCCACCAGGCTCTGCATCGCCCGCAGGTCGGCGCGGAAGCCCGCCACGCTACGGTCCCAGGCCGCGTCGTCGGGCGGAGCATCGCCGGCAGGCCAATAGCCCTCCGGCCACGGTGGCGAAACGTGCTGCGGATTGCGCGTGAACTCCAAGATGTCCCACTGGGCAAGGCGCAGGTGCTCCAACAGCCGCCAAGGAGTGTGCGGGACGCCCGGCGGCTTCGCGCCGCGCAGAGCCGTCGGCAATCCGGCGATCGCCTTTTCAAAATCCAAATGGGCGCTTCCGCCCTTCAGCAGTTCGAGCACATGCTCGCGAAGACCGGCCGTCTGATCTGCAGTCATTTCGATGTTCCTCCAGGCAGGTGTGTCGCGTGTAACTATTCTACGCAACTCCGCAGCGTGGTCGCGGGGAGGGAAGGAAAGATCGCTGGCACTCACGCCCCCGAGCCGCCTGCGTCAGCGGGCGGACCTTTCGTTAACTTGCTCACGCCGGCGTCTAGCTAATCATGGCTTGCAGCACACACAGCAGAACGAAGAGGCCGCCCGCGCCGATCACGCAACCCAGCAAGAACGCGAACACCATCCATCCCCAAAACCGCAGCCCGGATTTTTGATTCATCGTGCTCATGGCTTGATTGTACCGGATCAACTTTGCAATGCAAAGTTAATCTGCAAAACAGTCCGCTGGACCCATTATCGCGAAAGCACTATGGTCGAGACGTAGAAAAGACTTTCTCCAACGCCGACCACTATTGCGAGCGCTCCGTCGCTCGTTCCGAATGAAGCTCCGAAATCCGCGCGAGCGTGAACGTCTCAAGCGACTGATTGAGGAAATCGCGAGTCGCGTCTTTCATCTCAGGCAACGCGGCCTCCTCTGACGCGTGGAACAGATCGAGACGTGTGGGCGGGTGCCGACGGCCGTTCGGACCTGGGCCAATTTACATTTTCTGCCTCAAGGTTCGCCGTTTTGCTGCCTCGAGGTGAGCTGTCATCTCTTTGTCCCGCCGGATGTCGCTCATCCGATCGGAGAGGAACTGCGAAAGCGGCTCCGGTTGCGACAGACTGTCGAATTCGAGTTTGCATCACTGCATGGCGTGCTTCATCCCGGAGTGACTTCCGATAAATGGGCGCACGCGACGCCTGTTCCCGCCGACTTCAATGAACAGGATGGGCTCGGGCGTACTGCTTTATGGCGAGCGGCATTTCGTGGGTACGGCGATCAGGTGGCAGCGCTGCTCGAAACCGGTGCGGATGCGAGCCTTCCTGGTCCCAAAGGCAAGACGCTGCTCGAGCACGTGCAGCTCGGCGATTTGCCCGATTACATCGGATACTTGCTCGAGCGAGCCGCCAAAAAATGATCTTGGTGAATCGGACGTCCTATGACGTTGCAGGAGAGCGATTACTCGGTCGTGTTAGCGATCGCGTGTTGGAGGGCGGCTTTCACTCCAATCGGGCGAATCGGGAAGACATCCAGAGCCGTCTTGTCCCGCACAACCGTGGGGCTTTTCAAGCCTTCGATCAAGTGGCGGCCGACTTCGTAGGTGGCGGGAGTCACGAGGGCCAGCCAGAGTCCCGAAAGATAGGGCGTGAGGACCGGGACCGAGATCAGCCAGCGACTGAGCCCCTTTTGTCGAGCGTATTCGCGAATCAAGTCGCCGTAGGACACGACATCGGGGCCCGCGATCTCGAAGATGCGGCTGGTGCCCGCAGGCAGATCCTTCGCGGCCAGCAAGTAAGCCAACACGTCGTCGATGGCGATCGGCTGCGTGGCTGTGGCGAGCCAACGTGGACAAAGCATGACGGGCAGTCGGTCGGTCAGTGATTTCATCAGCTGGTACGACGTACTGCCGCCGCCGATGACCATTCCGGCCCGGAACTCGATCGTTTCGACGCCCGAGTCACGCAGAATTTGGCCGACCTCGTGGCGGCTGCGCAGGTGAGGCGAAAGTTTGGGATCAGAGTCGTCGCCCAAACCGCCGAGGTAGATGATTCGCCGCAGACCGGCTTGTTTGGCGGCTTGAGCAAAATTGGTCGCCGCGAGTCGATCTTCCTTCTCGAAATCCTGCGACTGGCCCATCAGATGCACGAGGTAGTAGGCCGTGCAAACGCCTTGAAGCGCTGTCTTCAATGACGACGGATCAAGCACGTCGCCCTGAACAATTTGCGTGGACGGTTGGACGGACGGCCGCAGCTTGTCGGGGTTTCGCGCGAGGCAACGCAGTAGAATCGGCTGTTCTCGAGAGGATTGGCGTTCGAGCAGCGGAATCAGCCGCCCGCCGACGTAACCCGAGGCGCCTGTTAGCAGCACGACGGAAGCGTTCGATCCCCGCGGAGCATGGATGACTGGTGGCGACATCGACTTGGGTTAACTCCGCGTTGGGAAGCCGGTTCTGTTACCGATACGATTCGATCGCAGCCTCTTATTGCTGTATTGCTGATCGATGCAAAGGCCGCGCCGTGCTTGGGTCGGTAGTGGAGTGAGAATGAAGGTCGGAATGGTGTCGCTGCAAAAGCCGTCCGCCGATTCGATCCGCCGGTTCTTGGCGACGCAGGTGAATCTGCCGTTCAGCTATGCGGGAATCGCAGCGAGTGCCGAAACTCCGCCTGATGGCTATGACGTCGATTCCACCCGCATCAAGCTGGGCGAAGGCGAGGCGGTATTCGGCCTGGCGAAGGCCGCGTTGCGGCGGTGGGAACAGTTTCGGCTGGGGTGGGTCGAGGCTTGGCCGTCCGACACGCCGATTCAGCCCGGCGCGGTCGTCGCGGTGTTGGGGCGGGCCGTCGGTCTGTGGTGGCTCAACGCGTGCCGCATCGTCTATGTCGTTGAGGAGTCGGGACCGGTCAGCAGATTCGGCTTCGCGTATGGCACGTTGCCCGGGCACGTCGAGAGTGGTGAAGAGCGATTCTTGATCGAGTGGGACCGGGCTGACGACAGTGTCTATTACGACATCCGCGCCTTCTCCAGACCGAACCATTTCTTGACGCGGCTCGGCTACCCGGTGGTGCGTCGAGCGCAGAAACGATTCGGCCGGGATTCGGCAGCGGCGATGCTCAGGGCGACAGCGGTCACGCAGGGATGAGCGAAAGTTGATTGCGACGCGGACGAGCGCTGTCGGCCGGAAGGACGACGCCCTCGTGCCGCAGGAGCCATTGTTTTCGCTCGATGCCGCCGCCGTATCCAGTCAGGCTGTTGTCCGACCCGATGACGCGATGGCAGGGGACGACGATCGCGATGGGATTGGATCCGTTGGCCAGGCCGACCGCGCGAAAGGCCGTCGGTCGACCGATGCGAGCGGCGATCGTTCCGTAAGAGACGGTCGTGCCGGCTGGAATCGTCCGCAGGGCGGCCCAGACTTGTTGTTGGAACGCGGTGCCGTTCGAGGCGACGGCAAGGTCGTCCACAGCGTGGAGGTCGCCGGCGAAGTAGTCCTTCAACCGGACGACCGAGTCGTTGGGCTTTGCCATCGAGTGCAGCGTATAGTCGTCATAGTAACGCGCCAACAGCCGCTGCCACCGATCCTCGTGACCTTCGAACTCGACAACTCGCAAGTTCGTGCCATCCGACACGACAGAAACGACGCCGACCGGGGATTCGAACTCGCTCTGATACAAATCGATCACTTGATTGCTCCCTTTATCCTTTTTTTGCACTCAGTCGACGATCGGTTGGACCGCCGGCGTGAAGGCTCCCGAGTGAATTCCACAATAAAACGGCAGCGTAGCTCCGCCACGGCCGCCAACGATCTGCTCTGACTCGCAGTTCTGCCGGTGTGAGACCGGAGGCTTTGACGAGGCCGAGGTCGGTCGCGGGAAAGGCGTCCGGCCAGCCGACGGCTCGCAATAGGAGGTATTCGACAGTCCATTCTCCGACGCCGGGAAGATCGAGCAGCGCGGCGCGAACCCGCTCTGGGTCGGCTCCGGCATCCAATCGCACTTTGCCGTCCGCGACTGCCATCGCGAAGCCTTTCACGGTTTCCGCACGACGGGCTGTCAAACCCAAGGCTCGCAGGTCGGGAACGCCGGCCGTTGCCAACGCGCTCGGCGATGGGAAGGCGATTGTTAGTGCTTCGTACGGAGTTGAGTGGGCTCGCCCGAAACGGCTGGCCAATCGACCCGAGAATGTTGTTGCCGCGCGCACACTGATCTGTTGCCCGAGAATTGCTCGAATGCCGCACTCGAATCCGTCGAAAGTTCCCGGCACGCGCAGGCCCGGCCACTGCTCGAGCAGCGGCGCCAGCAACGAATCTTCGGAGAGACGCTCGGCGACTCCGATTGGATCGGCACGCACGTCGAGCATCGCCTTGAGTCGTGACAACACCGATGGCAAAGCCGGACCCAGTCCGGTCGACACCAAGACTTGAACCGTGTGATCTTTTCGGCCAGGTCCCACGGCCACCCATCCGGAATGATCACCAACGACGGCCGTTCGGCGGTACCAGCCCTCCGCGACTTGCTCCACGCCTGGAGTCGCGCGGGCTTCCCAAAACGCGAGCAGCGGGGCCAAGTCGAAAGGCGGGCGAACGGCGAGATCAAAACTGTAAGCGTCGTCCCGATCAACTTTGCGTCCGTTCGTTGATCGGCGCAGCGACGTCGGTGTTAATCGATAGCGTTCTTTGAACGAGGCGTTAAACCGCCGCAGACTTTCGAATCCGGCGGCGAACGCCACTTCGGTGACCGACATTTCCGTGTCGGTGAGGAGTTGCTTTGCGAGGAGCAGACGTTGGGTCTGAGCCAACTCGACTGGGCTCAGTCCCGCCTCCTGATGGACGGCTCGACGCAGATGTCGGGCGGTCACTCCGAATTCAGCAGCCAATTCATCGAGACTCAATTCGGAGAGGGCTCCATCCTCAATTCGTCGAATGGCCAATGTCGCCAAACGAGAAATCGCATCGACCGGCGCGGACGATCCGGGGGCCAACTCGGGACGACAGCGGAGGCACGGGCGAAAGCCGGCGGCTTCGGCGGCCGCTGCCTTGCGATAGAACGAGCAGTTTTCAAATCGCGGCGGTCGAACCGTGCAAATCGGCCGACAATAAATACGCGTCGAGCTCACACCCACGAACATCCGCCCGTCGAAGCGTCGGTCGCGGGTCAGAACGGCGTCGTAAAGATCCCGCGCGCCGAGGCCGAACACGGTCGCGTCTTCAGTCGACTGAACGACTCGTGGTCGAGCGCCCGCCGTTCGACCCGGACGAATCATCAAGCCGAGACCGAGATCGGCACGTTGGGAGAAGGCCGCCTTCGCGATCGGCTTGTTCTGAGAAATCCTTCCGCCGTTCGTCACTCGTCGTTCCTCCGCTGCAGCGCTCTGCCTGGCAATCAATCGCCTTCGAGATGCCAGCATTCTACGACATCGGTCCGCGTTTACTCGCCGTTTTCGGACGTCGAGATGGATTGTTTGTTGCCTGAGTTTTCGAGGATTTGTATGTAAAGTAAACTTGACATAATGTCGATTGTGCTTTACATTGAGTCAAGTGGCAATAATCAACATTTCACTCGTATTTCTCAGGAGAATTCGATGAATTCGACCCCAACCAAACCCCGTTCAAGCCGACCGGCTCTGGCGATCGTCGTCGCCCTGGCGGCGGCCGCCCTGATGATTGTTGCCGCATGGTTCAAACGGTCCGCCCCAGCTGGATCATTGAGCAAAGAACTGCTCGAGGTGACGGTCGGCCTGCTGATGATCGTCGCCCTCTTTGTCCCGTATCTCGCCGTGCCGATGGGCCGCGCGAAAAATAAGTGAGACAGCCATGGCGAATGATTCTGGCCGAAGCCGACTGAATGGGCCCAGCCGGCTCCGACTGTTCGGGCTGGCCCTGTTGGCCGGCGGATTGATGATCGCGGCGTCAGTCGTGAATCGCCTCGCCGAGCCGGGGCCCGGTCTGCGCGTGGCGCTAGCGATTCTGCCCGTGTTGCCGCTCGCCGCGCTGGCGTGGGCCATTATGCGGGCGATCCAGTGCCTCGACGAACTACAACGGCGCATCCATTTAGATGCCATGTGTGCCGCGTTCGTCAGCGGGCTGTTTGTGGCCGTGATCTATGGCCAACTTCAGCACGCCCGCATCGGCCTGCCGGAACTCAATTGGGCCTACTTCTATCCGGTGCAACTCGTGTCGTGGGCTATCGGCTACCTGATCGCATCGCGGCGTTACCAGTAACCAATATCTATGAAGAACCGTTTGCGAGTGCTTCGAGCGGAACGAAACTGGTCCCAGGCCGACCTGGCCCAGCGGCTCGACGTTTCGCGTCAAACGGTGAACGCCATCGAAACCGGCAAGTACGACCCGAGCTTGCCGCTGGCCTTCAAAATCGCCCGGCTGTTCGCGGCGCCGATCGAGCAGATCTTTGAAGATGGGGCAGAGTCGGCGGAGCGAGGGTGACGCGGGATCGAGTAGCCCGACGAGAGTCATTGCGACACATTTTCGATCGGAATTGTGCCGGCACTCGACGAATAAACGAGTTAACATGACTAGCTTCAGCGGGGTGCGGCGTAAATCCCGACACCGCGAAGCGGATGATTATGCGAGGTTGCCCCGACGCAATCCGGGACACGGAAATCTCGTCAACGATCAGTTGATTGAAGTGGTTCAATCCTACCGGAAAACCCGCGAGATGCCGGGATCGGCTGGAAACGTGATTGAACCCATCGATTAATCTCAGGGACAGACTCGGTGAACTTAACACCCGATGATCAGAAGGCCCTCTTTGGCACCTTGGCCCGAGGGTCGGATGCACAAGTCGCCTCGTTGATTTATGGCGGTGCCCGCCTGACCGACGACGAACGAGGCGTGCCGCTCGCACTTCTCGCCCGATTGCGGTTGAGCGACATTGACACGGCCGTTCGAGTCCTTGACGCTGGCTACCAGGACCCATTTTGGCTCCTCGTACTTTTGCTTCGGACAAGACAACTGCATCCATTGCTCATCGTCCATGAAGACGGGGCGCCCAAACTTGCGGGATTTGTCCTTCCCTGGAATGAAATCATTCCGCAATTCAGCGAACAGCAATTGGCCGGAGCCAACCGGCTTGTCGTTTGGTGGTCGCAGCGGCTGCGGGAACTGAATCCAGGAGCAAGTGCGAGCTGATTGTCGCCACCATGAAGAGCTTGGCCTGATCGTCTCGTCTGTTTGGCGGGTCACGAGTGAGCGAATCGTGGATTCGAAGGAAACCGAAATGCATGCCCAGTCCTTGCCCGCAGAGTTCCTCGACAAATGCAGCGATGACGAGCGACGCGAAGTGGAAACGTGGTGGTCAGGGCTGCCGCTTGCCTCGCGTTCGGACGTGGCCGTGCTCTTAGATCGGCGCCAAGACTCTTGCGCGTACGTGAATCACACGGAGGAAGGCGGGGATCGCGTTTGGCGGAAGCTTCCGATCGTCAGTGAGGACTTGCCGTTTGACGATCCGCAAGTCGACGTGCGGGAAGCGCAATTAGAACTCTTCCAACACTTGCTGGCCCATCCTGAGTTTCAGTTTGGACCTGACGTTGCGGTGCGCACCTTTCATATCTGCGTTGACCACCCGGATGCCCGCCGCGTGGTCGAAAAAGGCGAGTTGACTCGCGACTTTCATTGCCCGGTCAACGCTCAGGAATGCCCCATTCAGCAATTCGCGACGAAGGTGCACCAGGCGCGATTGATCGAGGTCGACAGCACCACCCGTCGCACGACGTGGCTTTGCCGGCAGTAGTGCGGATGTGTTTGTGGGAGCTCGCCGCGGAGCAACGCCTCACCGTAAATGCTCCAAGAAATACGTCGCAATGCGCGTATAAAGCTCGCGTACCTCGGGCGGCTTGCTCACCATGTGCGTCTGGCCGGCGAGTGGGAGGAATTCGAACTCTCGGCCGGCGCGGAAGAGCGTGTCAGCCAGGCGGATGCTGTGCAGAAAAAAGACGTTGTCGTCGGCGGTGCCGTGGATCAGCAGCAGGGGACGGTGGAGTTCGTGGGCTACTTCGAGCACTGAGCTGACCTGGTACGGGTGTAAACTTTTGGTCGGCACGCCGAGGTAGCGTTCGGTGTAGTGCGTGTCGTAATCGAGCCAGTCAGTGACGGGCGCACCGGCGACGCCGGCGTGATAGACATCGGGACGCTTGGTCACGGCCATCGCGGTGAAGTAACCGCCGAAGGACCAGCCGAAGATGCCGACGCGCTTCAAGTCGAGTTCCGGGAACTTGGCTCCCAACGCCTGCAGGCCGCGGACCTGGTCGGCGAGCGGAAACTCGATGAAATTGTCCTTGATGGCGCGCTCCCAGGCGCGACCGCGGGCCGGCGTGCCCCGACCGTCGATCGAGACGACGATGAATCCCTGATTGGCGAGCCAGCCGTCGAGAAGATAGTGGGCCCGCGAGGCGGTGACCATTTGCGAATGCGGTCCGGCATAGACGCTGACGATCACCGGATAGTGTTTGCCAGCCTCGAAGTCGTGCGGGCGAACGATGGCGGCGTGCAGTTGCGGCTCGCTGCCGACCGTCACCAATTCGACGATCGGTTCGAGGCTGGGCCGCTCGGCGACACTGGTCAGTTCGCCAACGGCACTTCCGTCGCGTCGATAGACAACCTGCTTTGACTCGCTCGTCAGCGACTGGGCGCTGCGAACGCTGACGCCGCTCTCTTCTGAGAGGACAGCGCCGTGCACTCCCGGTTCGTGCGTCAATTGCTCGGGCGGCGACTCTTTGTTCAAAGAGACGCGGTAGATCTGTGTCTGTGTCGGATCTTCGCCGGCCCCGAACAGGGCCGTGCCGGCCGACTCGTCGATGCCGATTAGGTGCCGGTA
>Ga0210393_10002847_pt1 | contig 14108 bp, 10 predicted proteins | sample IncBWC27OmetaG_FD_160068 | JGI IMG/M metagenome (GOLD analysis project Ga0210393, IMG submission 160068) | Forest soil microbial communities from Barre Woods Harvard Forest LTER site, Petersham, Massachusetts, United States - Inc-BW-C-27-O ... | reverse complement strand
CGCGGCCATGCACCGAGCGCCCAGGCGTAGTAGACCCCGGGGTATCGCACCGCCGGCACGAACGTCTCGTAGGCGAACGCTCTGCCGAATTGGTGCCAGACATGGTGTTGGTAGACGTGCGTATACACAACGTGTCCGCCGCTGACAAAGGTACGGCTCATGAGACCGGGCCGAATGGTGCGCTCGACCGTGCCGCTGAGGGTGTTGCCGTAACGAACGACGCGGACCTGGCCTCCGGCGCGGGCCACCGCCACCGGGCGCCGCTCTGAGATGCTGCGGGCGACCGTCTCCCGGTGATCGCTCACGACCGGGCGTGCAGCGGCATGGACAGCCGGCGCGCGCGCAGGATAGGTACGGCGGCTCTGTCGCGCCTCGGCGTCCCGCCGCGCGGTCGGCCGCGCGCCCTCGGAGGAGCGGTGGCCATACGTCTCCCGTAACTGTTCGCCCTGCGCATCCACCGGGGTGATCCCGGCAAGGCTGGCGAGCGTCAGCAAAGCGAGCGTCGCAGAGGCGCTGCGATCCAATTTCCACATATATTGTCACTCCAGACGCCGCGGGCCTAAGGTGCGCCGCCCTGGAAGGAAGTAGCGGATAACTGTAGCGCGCGGAGTACGCAGCGGTGCGAACTGTGTCGCGGAACGTTAGGCCGCTGCGGAGCTTTGAGAACCGCAGCACACTCCCGCGGGGAAGCCACAGTACGGTCCCCGGCCTTCCAAAATAGGGGTCCGCGGTCTGGTTGTGATTAACTCATTACCCAGATAACCGCACGTTCGAATGGCACTGGCACGCAACGCCCGTTGCGTCGTTTCGGAGTGTAGATTGCGATGAACACACTACTACGTCGATCAGTGGGCGCTAGCGCCGCGATCGCCCTCACCGTCATCGGCCCTCCCGCTGCCGGCGCGGCAGAGACGGCGAAGAGCTCACCCTGCGTGAGCAGTTCCAACGCCTGTACCGATTGGGTGGTGCTGGGCGGCGGTCCGGCCCGCGCCCTGATCTACCGCAGCTTTCCGCTGGGTGTGCGCAATCCAGCGATCCGGCGCGCGCTGATCATGGTGCACGGGTCGCTGCGCAACGCCGACCATTATTTTGCGACCGCGACGGCTGCGGCGTTCCTCGCCGGTGTGTTGGACGACACTCTCATCATCGCGCCGGCCTTTCGCTCCTGGGACGGCGATGACTGTCAGGACAAGCTGCAGCCCCCGGAAGTCAGCTGGAGTTGCCACGCTGACAGCTGGCGCTCGGGCGGCGCGGCTACCAGCGATCCGGCGATCACCTCATTCGATTTCATGGACGAGATCGTGCGCAGGGTGGCCGACCGCAGGGTCTTTCCCAACCTCGCGACTATTGTTATCGCCGGGCATTCGGCTGGCGGCCAGTTCGTCTCGCGCTACGAGATGGCGAACCGGCTCCAGGACAGCTTGGGTGTCGCGGTCAGCTATGTCATTGCGAACCCCTCGAGCTATGCATGGCCGGACGCGACACGCGTCCTCCCGGTCGACGATGCCGCAGCGGCGAACGCCGCGGCTGGCTGGAAAGAGGATCGGCCGCACACGAAGTTCAGCTACGGGAACTTCGATGCGGCCAAGGCGCCAGATTACGACCAATGGCCTTACGGGCTCGAGAACCGCGTCCGCGGCTACACGGCGAAGACCAGCGACGATCAGCTGAGGAAGCAACTCGCCTCGCGGACCGCTACCTACCTATTGAGCCAGGTCGATACCCTGCCGCTCGGGGGGTTCGATGACTCACCCGCGGCTATGGCGCAAGGCGCCACGCGACGCGCCCGCGGCGAGGCGTTCGTCGAATACCTGCACGCGCACCTGGGCGCCACAAACAGCACAGCGCTGATCGTGCCGGAATGCGGCCACAACGACCGCTGCGTCTTTACGACTGACGCTGTGCTGGCGGTGTTGTTCCCGGCTGAACGCAAGTGAAGGGCGGAGCTGCGACGAAGTCCATCTCGACTGATTGAGTCAGCGACTTGCTCAGTCGTCATCGGGATCGGTCCGCGGCCGCTTGTCGTTGAGGAAGTGGGCCGCATCGAGCGGCGCCGCAATCGCGTGGAAGGCGAGCGGCGTCTGCGTGAAGTCGAAACAATCCGACAGATCATCGGCCGCAGCGTCCGCATAGCCGAGCGATGGGAGGTCGAACGTCGCCTCGATGAATTTGAGGATGCTGCCGAAGTGATGGGTGACGTGCGAGATGTACGCGGCCTTCGCGTAGGGTGACACCACGATGAGCGGCACGCGGAAACCGTACACGTAGCCGGATCCCCAGCTGACACCGTCGTTGACGACCGTGGGCGCGACGTGATCGTACCAGCCTCCCCAGTCGTCCCAGGTAATGATGATGGCGGTGTTTGCCCAGTAGTTGCTGTTACCGATGGCGTTGACGATCGAGGCAACCCAGGAGGGCCCGCTGCCGTCGTTGCTCAGTGCGTGATCGGAGGCAGCACCGTCGGGAATCACCCAGGTCACCTGTGCCAGCTTGCCGCTGGCGATGTCGCTCAGGACCTTGGTCTGCGGGATGATCACGCTGGCGGTCCATTCCGGACCGGTGCAGGTGAGCGCGCCGTTGAGACTCTGCTCCTGGCAGATGTGCTCGATGGCGACCGGTCCCGTCCAGATGGAACCCGCGGAAGGGGCGTAGTAGCGCCACGTGACGTCATTGTTTCCGAGCAGATCGGTGAGCGTAGGGTGCTCGAAGCACGGATACTGCGGTGGTTGTGCGGATTCGCTGCCGTCGGCGTCGACCATTGCGACCGTGTTCGTCGAGGGGGCGATGCATCCGGCCGGGCTCAGCGCCGGATTCTCCGCGGCGAACAGCGGACTCGTTGCGGTGGGAGCCGAGGTCCCGGCGATGATGAACTGGTGAGCCGGGAAGCTCGGGCCCTCGTTGGTCTGAAACATGCGGTCGCCGAAAGTGTAGGTCTCGGCCAGCGTGAAGTAGGGCGTCACGTCGGAGGCGACGACGTACTTGAATTGCGGGTTGGGATGCGCATTCGGCGGGCAGTCCGCCGCCGGTGCGCATGCGACCAGGTCCGCGCCGTCCATCTTGCCGCCGTCGTACATCGCCACGAATGCCGAATGAGCGTGGCTCAGGTCGTAAGTCTGCGGATTCGAGCCTGACGTGCCGAGGTTGATGCCGCTGAGCGTGATCGTCTGGCCTTTCGAGTTCAGGCCGCTGCTGGCAATGTCCGCACCGCGCGAGATGAGGATCGGGTCCTGGAACAGATTGTCCGGGGTACGATTCTCCTGAAAGATGATCACGATGTGCTGGATGCGGCTGCCTGGCCCGGGGCTCCCGCCGCCGCCACCACCACCACCGCCGCCACCGCCGCAGGCGCCCAGCGCGAGCAGCGCCACCGTGCACAGGCATGCACCGCAGGAAATCAACCGGGGGCGTTGCGGGCTCACCGCGAAGACTCCTTGAACGCGCCGCGACCGTCTCGCATCCGTGAAACGGTTACAACGGTATACGGTTTACCCAACGTGGGGGCACCTCGGTACGTCAATGACCCAGAAGCTGCCAGGTTTTCCCGAGAGTCTCCGGGATCGCGGGTGAGGGCTCGTAGTAATTGCCGCCCATCCAGCCGAGGTACCAGATGCCAACCTCACCTGTTGCGGCATTCCGGTAAAGGATGTCGATCGCCCCGTCGCCGTTGTAGTCCCCGAGCCCGGCAATCTGACTGCCCGGAGGCAATGTGGCCATCACTGCCCCTGCAATGGGCCTTTGGGGAGTGACCGGTGAGAACTCCGTCATGCCGAAGTCACCTGTTGCGCGATCCGTCCACAGGATGCTGGCGAAACCGTTTAACAGGGGGCCGACGCCCGCCACCTGCCAGGTCGCATCGAAATGACCATGCACCGGCTTGGCGGGGTTGTTCTGCTGATACGCGGAAGTTGCCGTGTAAAAGAGCTGCACTGGCGTGAAATCCACCGTGGTGAGCGGCCCGCTGCCTCCAAGATAGATCAGTTCCAGATTGCCGCCGGTGTCTCTCAGCAGAACATCCGAGTAGCCGTTCTTGTCGAAGTCGCCGACTCCGGCGACGCTCCACGCAGAGGCGTGTGCCGGCTGCACAGTCATCAGGGGCTCCAGCTCCTCGGAAGCAGCCATGACGAGCACGAGCGCCTGCTGGGCTTCACCGTTCCAGAGCAGGACGCCGGTGGTGCCGCTGTCGTTGAAATCACCAACGCCAGCGAACTCATAGCCAGGAGGAATCGTGCCAATGCTGACGAAGGCGGATGGTACCGATGAGAGCGCCGGGTTGAGCGGCTCTTTCCAGACCTCCAGGGTGCGGTGAGCCGAATCGACGATCAGCGGGCTCGCGTAGCCGTCGCCGAAGAAGTCGCCGTACGCGACCGCCTGCAGATTGCCGTTATCGAGCAGCGGCTGATCGAGCGTGTCGATGGCTGAGATGGGGGAGGAAGCCGGTGTCCCCTGCACCATGTTCCACACCTGCACGATGGGAACCACGGCACCGGTGCGCTGCGCCCACATCGGGGAGGACAGTATGTTGCCGTCGAGGCTGACCATGCGATTGGCGTCGAACGTGATGGTCGGATCATTCAGCACCTGTCCTGCGACCACGACGTTGTGAAAATGCACACTGGCTATCCCATGCTGCCGGTCGTAACTCTGGAACTCGTTCGGCAACGTCTGCGGATCGGTGACGAAGATATCGCTGAAGGTGAGATGCCCTACCGAGCCGAGCTGCGTATTGCCGAACTGCCAGATGCTCGGTCCCACCACGATCTGCATCAGCTGCCAGGAGGCGTTCTCCACGTGAATGCGCTCAAAGTGATAGCCGGCCACCTGCCCGAGCAGTGCCCGGCTGCTCTGATGCTGGGCAAAGACGGCATTGTTCATGTTGGGCCAGCTCCACTCGCCGTGGATGACGTTCGAGTCGACCACCCACACGTCGTCGGCGCCGTTCGGGGGCGCGCCCAGCTCGAAGGCGCCGGCGTTGGTCGACTGCCAGATGACGACGTTCCGGACTCGAAGCCCGGAGGAGTAGAGCTTCACGGAGTCATCGCCATCCTTGAAGAAGCTGTTCTCGAGGACGCCGCCGCCCGGATGCTCGACTCCCCGCACCTTGTAGTCGTATCCCGCGGCAATGCCGTCAGTGCTCGGGTACCAGGAGATCAGCTTGACGCCATCGACCCGATTGTTGATGCCACTCATTGTTATGTTGTAGTAAGGCGCCTGAATGAGAGTGATCCCCTCGACGAGGGCGTTCTGCTGGCCCACCCAGACGTCTTTCACCACAGCAGACCCTTCGAAGTCGATCAGCATCGGAGCATCGAGGGTGTCCGCGTTCGAGTTCGTCTCATCGACCCTATAGTCGCGCCTGAAATTCTCGCCCGAGAGGATGCCGCGGCCGCGGATACTGACATTGGCTGCGTCGCTACACACTGTCGTCGCGGCGTTGCTGGGACAGGTGGCGAACGCTCCCTTCACGTACGCCCCGCCCGCAATATAGATGTGCTGGTCGGAGTGCAGCACGTAGATGCCGGTGTTGACGCTGCTTACTACCTGACCGAGATCGTAGACGCCGGGAGAGAAGTAAAGCGTATCTATCGCCACGCCATCGCGCGTTCCCCAGTCGCCGGAGACAGGGATGGCGTGCCCCGGCGTTAGCACCAGGACGTTCTTTCGATCTACACGCGGCGCGTCCTCCTCGATTGGGTTGGCGAAGATCAACAGCGGATTGGGTGGCACCCAGGTTGCAAAGTCAGGTGAGGTTGCGGCGTCATAGAACTCCACCGAGTACTGACTCGGAGAAGCGATCGTGAACGTCACCTGGTAGGTGTTGCCTACCTGCGTCACGGCAGACGGCACGACCCCGTACGCGGTGGGGAGCACTCGCACCTCCGGCCGCTTCCAGGCCGGCACCGGAACGACCATGCTGACCTGCACGGTCACCGGCGCGGCGCCGTCTGGGCGCACACGAAAATCGAACGACGTCCAGGCTGTTGTCAGCTCGGAGCGGATGTTCCAGCCGTGGCCCTGCCAGTTATATTGCGCGAGGCCGATGTTGTTCACCGTGTAGACGAAGGAATTGCGCAACGCGTCCGAGCGGCCGACTTTCACCGAATAGAGCGGCGAGGCGACGATCCCTGCCGGAGCCGGATAGGTGGTCAGTTCCCGTGACGGAGGCGATCCGCCTGGTGAGGCAGCGCCAATGGCCGCGGTTTCGGCCCCCGCCGGATCAGCGCGCCAGAAGAGCAGCCCCGTCATGAGGCCGCAGTAGACAACCCGCCGTGCGGTGCTCTTCATGGTGCTCCCTCGCCATCATGTACGCTGCTACGCGAATCGGCGACCTGACTCATTTTTCATTAACGCCGCCAGCGATTGTTTCGTTGACATATTGCTTCGCGTGCTCCGTCAACTGACAGGATTATCACAGCCCAAAGCACGGGATCGCTATCGAAGGACCGATTCGCGAGTACTGCCTGGTCGGTCTACAGGATTCGGCATACGAGACCGCGTGGCGAACGTCAGATCGGGCGGCGACCTCTCGGACCGGCTGATGGGCCGACCTGACCGGAGAAGGGGCACCCCAGCTCAGACCAAGCCATCGGTCAGTGATGGCGCTCGGGGACACAAAACGCGTGTCTCCTCTGCCTCTCCCTCGCATTTTGCGGCTCTCGCCAGATGTGGTATATACTATAAATATATACTTTGCTAGAGAGCCCCCTGATGAAGACCGCGAAACTGTTCAAGAACGGCGAGAGTCAGGCGGTGCGTTTGCCGAAGGAGTTTCGCTTTCCTGGCAAGGAGGTATTCATCAAGCGCATCGGGAGTGCGGTCGTCTTGTTGCCGAAGGCCAGGTCGTGGGACACATTGGTAGAGAGTCTTGCCAAGTTCCCGCCGGACTTCATGGAGACGCGCGGACAGCCTGCCCACATGGACCGTCGGGAACCGTTGCAATGAAGTGGATGCTCGACACCGATACTTGCATCGCGATCATCAAAGGCAAGCCGCCAAGTGTATTGAAGAAGTTGCGCGGCAAGTCGGTCGGACAGGTGGGGATCTCCTCAATAACGTTGGGCGAGCTGGCTTTTGGTGCGGCGAAGAGCGGTCGCCACGATGAGTCCCGCGCCGCGCTCGCCGAGTTCCTCTTGGCGCTCGAGATCGCAAGCTTTGACAGCGACGCCGCTTCAAGCTACGGACAATTGCGTGCGTCGCTTGAAAAGCGCGGCGCCCCGATAGGTCCCCTAGATACTTTAATCGGGGCTCACGCGGCAGCGTTGGACGTCGTTCTGGTGACCCACAATACGCGAGAATTCGGCAGGATCGACACTTTGCGGCTCGAAGACTGGACTCGTTCTTGACCGCATTCGAGCGTGATTGACGCAACCATCATGGTAACGCCGCTTTTGCGGCTGAGGAGTTCGACATGACGTAGTGACCTTGAAAACCGGAGCGTTTTGATGAAACGTGCACTGCGTCGCCACCACGAACGCGTGAGGAAAGCCCGCCGCATTCGCATCCTGCTCAGCCATGGGGCTTGGGTTCCTCGGCATGCCTGGGGACCAAAAATCTGGCGCAGCATGGAGCGCCTCGTCATGAGCGAGCCTGGATGGTGGACCCATGCGACGGTCATTCAACCGGCGCGAATCAAGACGCGTCGTATCGAACATCGCATTTTGCGTGGGTACGATGCCGACCTGCTGATTTGGCCCGACTGCAAGAGACCACATGACTATTACTGGTGAGGAGTGTCCGGGTTAGCTCGAACCCTGTGCCGCGTTGGATGATGACTGTCGGGCAATGAACATGTTAGACCGCCGAATCTCCGTCGCTCCCATGATGGATTGGACCGATCGCCACTGCCGGTACTTCCTGCGCGGCTTCGCGGCGGACGTGCTGCTGTACACCGAGATGATCAATGCCGGCGCCATCCTGCGCGGCGATCGCGGGCGGCTGCTGGCCTTCGATCCCGCAGAGCATCCGCTCGCGCTGCAGTTGGGCGGCAGCGATCCCGCCACGCTCGCCGCCGCGGCGCGCGCGGGCGCGGCAGCCGGCTACGACGAGATCAACCTCAACTGCGGCTGTCCGAGCGAGCGCGTGGCGAGCGGTGCGTTCGGCGCCTGCCTCATGAACGAGCCGGCGCTGGTGGCCGAGTGCGTGGCGGCGATGCGTGCGGCGGTGCGCATACCGGTGACGGTGAAGATGCGCATCGGCGTGGTGAGCGCGCCGGCGCGCGCCGCCGCCGGCGCGGTGGCGCACTTCAGCGCGGGCGACTTCGACGCCCTGTGCGACTTCGTCGGCCGCGTGCACGCGGCCGGTTGCGACGCGGTGATCGTGCATGCACGCAAGGCGGTGCTCGGCGGTCTCTCGCCCAAGGACAATCGGCAGATTCCGCCACTGCGCTACGACGTGGTGCGCCGCCTGAAGACGGCCTTCCCGGCGCTGTCGCTGGTGGTCAACGGCGGCCTGCGCACCGCTCCCGCCGTGCTCGAAGCGCTTACCTGGTGCGACGGGGTGATGCTCGGGCGCGAGGCCTACCACCGGCCGTTCCTGCTCGCCGAGCTGCAGCAGACCCTGGCGCCCGGGTACGCCCCGCCGGTGCGCGCGGCGGTGCTCGAGCGCATGCACGCCTATGCGGCGCACGAGCTCGCCGGCGGCGGCCGCCTCGCTCCGATCGTGCGCCACATGCTCGGTCTGTACGCTGGTGAGCCCGGGGCACGCGAATTCCGCCGGACCCTGAGCGAGGGGGCGCGCCAGCTCAACGCCGGCGCCGAGCTGTTGCTGCGGGCGATTCCGCCCGGGGGCCGCACGGCTGCCGGTCAGTAGCCGCCGGATAGCGTTACGTATAATCTGCGCTGACATGGGCAAGGACATCGAGCTAGCCATCCTGTTTGCCGACGTGGTCGGATCGACCCGACTGTACGATCTCATGGGGGACGTGCGGGCCCGCGAGATGGTGGCGATCTGTATCGATGTCATGCGCAGCGCCACCGAGCAGCGCCAGGGCACGGTGATCAAGACCATGGGCGATGAGGTGATGGCCACCTTCCCCACGGCCGATGCCGCGCTCAATGCCGCCGCACAGATGCAGCAGCAGATCACCTCGCATCCGCAGCTCAAGGTCGAGGGTCAGCCGGTCGCGATCCGCATCGGCTGCCATTTCGGTTCGGTGATGCTGGAGAACCGCGACGTGTTCGGCGCGGCCGTGCACACCGCCAACCGCATGACGAGCCAGGCGAAGGCCGGACAGATCGTGACGACCGCCGCGACGGTCGACAAGCTCTCGCCGGAGTGGCGCGCTTCCTGCCGTCAGATCGACGTGGCCACCCTCAAGGGCCAGGGTAACGAGGTCACGCTCTTCGAGGTGTTGTGGCAGACCGAGGACGTCACCAGCATGGTGCCCGGCATCGCCACCGAGTCGCGGCCGGCGCGCACCCTGCGGTTGCGCCTGCGCTGCGACGACCGTGAGCTGCTGGTGGACGAGCGGCACTCGAGCATCACCATCGGGCGTGCCGAGGACAACGACGTGGTGGTCAAGGGCAACCTGATCTCACGCCTGCACGCGCGCATCGAGATCACCCGCAACAAGTTCGTGCTGATCGACCAGAGCACCAACGGTACGTTCGTGCAGAGCCTGGACGGTGAGGAATCCTTCGTGCGCCGCGACAGCCTGCAGATCCGCGGCCAGGGGATGATCGGGCTCGGCCGATTGCCCGAGCAGGGCTCGCCGCAGACTATCCGCTACACCTGCGAAGAGGGCTGAAGCGGTCCGCGCGCGGCGCGCGAGCTCAGCCGAGCTGCTGCTCGGTGGCGTCGAGCTCGGCCAACAGCGCCGCCGGCAGGCGACTGCCGTACCTGCCGAGATACTCGCGGATCTCCGCCACTTCGCGCCGCCACAAGCCCGCATCGACCGTGAGCAGCGCAGCGAGCGCTTCGGGCGTGATGTGCAGCCCGCGCGTGTCGAGATCCGCAGGGTGCGGCAAGCGGCCGATGGCCGCATCCGCGGCGCCGCTCCTGCCGGCACAGCGATCGAGCATCCAGGCGAGCACGCGCAGATTCTCGCCGTACCCGGGCCAGAGGAATTTACCCTGCGCGTCGCGCCGGAACCAGTTGACATGGTAGATACGCGGCGGCCGCGCGAGGCGTGCGCCGACGTCGAGCCAGTGTTGCCAGTAGTCGCCGAAGTTGTAGCCGCAGAACGGCTGCATCGCCATCGGGTCGCGGCGCGTAACGCCCACCTGGCCGACCGCGGCGGCGGTCGTCTCGGAAGCGACCGAAGCGCCCATCAGCACGCCGTGCCGCCAGTTACGTGCCTCGTACACCAGCGGTGCTACCTCGCGGCGCCGTCCGCCGAATACCAGGGCGGCGATCGGCACGCCGCCGGGGTCCTCGGCGTGCGGCGAGTAGCTCGGGTTGCGCTGGGCCGAAACCGTGAAGCGCGAGTTGGGGTGCGCCGCCGGGCCGTTGGCCGGATCGTACGGACGCCCTTGCCAGTCGAGCACCGGCTTGCCGCTGCCGAGACCTTCCCACCATGGCTGGCGGTCCGCGGTGAGCGCGACGTTGGTGAACAAGGTGTCGCGGCGGATCATCTCGTAGGCGTTGCGGTTGGTCTGCGGATTGGTGCCTGGCACCACGCCGAAATAGCCCGCTTCCGGATTGATTGCCCACAGCCGCCCGTCCTCGCCCGGGTGCAGCCAGGCGATGTCATCCCCCACCGTGAACACGCGCCAGCCCGGGAGCGAGGCGGGCGGGATCAGCATCGCGAGGTTGGTCTTGCCGCAGGCGGAGGGGAATGCACAGGCGAGGTAGTGCGTTTCGCCCTGCGGGTTCTGCAGGCCGACAATCAGCATGTGCTCGGCGAGCCAGCCCTCGCTGCGCGCCTGCCAGCTGGCGATGCGCAGCGCGTGGCACTTCTTGCCGAGCAGCGCGTTGCCGCCGTACCCCGAGCCGTAGCTCTCGATGGCGAGCTCTTCGGGGAAATGCATGATGAAGCGGCGCGCGGGATCGAGCTCGCCGATGGAATGCAGGCCGCGCACGAAGCGCCCGTCGCGCGCGATACGCTCGAGCGCCGCGCGCCCGGCGCGCGTCATGATCATCATGCTGAGCACGACGTACGGGCTGTCGGTGATCTCGACGCCGCAGCGCGCCAGCGGCGAGTCGAGCGGCCCCATGCAGTAGGGGACGACGTACAGGGTGCGCTCGCGCATGCAGCCGCGAAACAGCTCGTGCATCTTGGCGTGCGCCTGCTGCGGATCCATCCAATGGTTGTTGGGACCGGCGTCCTCCTGCGAGCGCGTGCAGATGTAGGTGAGGTGCTCCACGCGCGCCACATCGTTCGGCGCCGAGCGGTAGAGGTTGCAGCCGGGGAAGGTCGCGGGATCAAGCGCCGTGAGCTCGCCGCCGCGCAGCATCTGCGCGGTGAGCTCGCGCGCCTCCGCCTCGCTGCCCTCGCACCAGTGCACGGCGCGCGGCTGCGTCAGCTCGCGCACGCTCTCCACCCACTCGGCCACCGCGCGACTGAGGCGCGGCAGCGGGCTCATCATCTGTGCGGCGGTCGCCATGGGCCAAGTATATCGCGGCCGGCCGCGGCGCCCTGATAGAGTGACGGCGGCTCCGCGCTCCGACGGCCTCAGGAGCGGTGGCCCTTCAGTTTGCAGCAAATTCAGGAAGATATGGACCTCGACAGGCGCGGCGGCGCGGCGCGAGGATCCTCCGGTGGCGTAAGCGCGGGCGTTCCCCCTCGTGTTGGATCTTGAAGACATATTCGGTCAGGGCGGGCCCCTCGAGCGGGCGCTGCCTGACTTCCGGGTGCGTCGCGAACAGCTGCGCATGGCGCAGCGTGTCGCTGCCGCGCTCGCCGGGCGCGAGCCGCTGATCGTCGAGGCGGGCACCGGGACCGGCAAGACCTTCGCCTACCTCGTGCCGGCGCTGCTGTCCGGGGCGCGCGTGCTGATCTCCACCGGCACGCGCACGCTGCAGGACCAGCTGTTCGCGAAGGACCTGCCGCTGGTGAGCGCCGCACTCGGCCGGCCGGCGCGGGTCGCGCTCCTCAAGGGTCGCGGCAACTACCTGTGCCGTTACCGCCTGGCGCGCGCCGCCGAGGGCGAGCAGCTGGCGCTGGTCGACTCCGCCGCCACCGGCCGCGCGGCGCGCTCGATGCTCTCGCGCATCCAGCGCTGGGCGCTCACCACGCAGCGCGGTGACCTGGCGGAGGTGCGCGGTCTATCCGATTCCCACGCCGTATGGCCGCAGGTCACCTCGACGCGCGAGAGCTGTCTCGGCGTGCGCTGTGCGGAGATCTCGCGCTGCCACGTGGCGCTCGCGCGCCGCGAGGCACTCGAGGCTGATCTGGTCATCGTCAACCACCACCTGCTGCTCGCCGACCTCGCCCTGAAGGAGGACGGCTTCGGCGACCTCTTGGGCTCGGCCGATGCGGTGATCCTCGACGAAGCCCACCAGATACCCGATCTCGCCACGCAGTTCTTCGGTGCACATGTGAGCAGCCGCCAGCTCGAGACGCTGCTGCGCGATGTGCGCGCCGAGCTCAACCTCGCGCCGGCGCGCCCGGCCGCCGCAGCGGCGACCGCCACGTCCGCCGCGCCCGCGCTGCAGGCGCTCGAGCAGGCGCTGCGCGAGCTGCGTGCCGCGGCCCCGGCGACGTCCGGCCGCACGGCCTGGTCGGCCGCCAGCACGCGGCTGCGCGAGCTGGCGCAGGGGCTCCTCGGGGCGCTCGAGGAGCTGTCGGCCGCGCTCGCCCTCGGGGAGACGGCCGTCGGCGCAGCGCACGCCGAGCGCGCCGCCGAGCTCGGCGCGAGTCTTGCGCGCATCGTGGCGTTCGACGAGCAGGACGGTGCACGCACCCTCGAGGTCGGCACGCGCGGCATCGCGCTCAGCCTCATGCCGTTCGACATCTCCGAGCGCTTTCGCGCGCTGGTGCACGCGCGCGGCTGCGCCTGGATATTCACCTCCGCGACGCTGTCGGTCGGGGAGGAGTTCGGACACTTCACCGGTCGGCTCGGCCTCGCCGAGGCGCCGACGCTGCGCATCGACAGCCCCTTCGACCACGAGCGCCAATCGCTTCTCTACCTGCCGCCGCGCCTGCCCGAGCCCGCCTCGAGCGGCTACGTCGCGGCGGTGATCGACACCGCGTTGCCGCTGATCGAGGCGGCGCGCGGCGGTGCCTTCGTGCTGTTCACGAGCCACCGGGCACTGTCGCAGGCAGCCGCGCTGGTGCGCGTACGCTGGGCGCAGGAGGAGCCCTACCGCCTGCTGGTGCAGGGCGAGGCCCCGCGCGAGCGGCTGCTGCAGGAATTTCGCGCCGACGGCAACGCGGTGCTGCTCGGCACCGCGAGTTTCTGGGAAGGGGTCGACGTCAAGGGCGACGCGCTGCGGCTGGTGGTGATCGAGAAGCTGCCGTTTGCCTCCCCGGACGATCCGCTGGTGCGCGCGCGCATCGAGCACCTGACGGCGAGCGGTGGCAATGCGTTTCGCGACTACCAGCTCCCGGAGGCGGCGCTCGCGCTGAAGCAGGGCGCCGGGCGGCTGATTCGCAGCGAGGATGACTACGGTGTGGTGGTGATCTGCGATCCGCGCATGGTCGCGCGCAGCTATGGCCGCGTGTTTCTCGCCGCGCTGCCGCCGATGAGCGTCACGCAGGATGCCGACGAGGTGCTGCGCTTCCTCGCACGCCACGCGCCGCGCCAGGGCGGCGTGCGCGCCGCCGCGCTGCCGTGAAGATTCTCGCGCTGGATACCGCGACCGAGAACTGCTCGGTCGCGCTGTGGATCGATGGCGAGCTCACCGTGCGCGAGCAGCTGCTCGAGCGCGGTCATGCGGAGCAGATACTGCCGATGCTCGACGAGCTGCTCGCCGCTTCGGGCGTATCGCTCAGGCAGCTGGCGGCGGTCGCTTTCGGGAGGGGACCTGGCGCCTTCACCGGCGTGCGCCTCGCGGCGAGCGTGGCCCAGGGGCTCGCCTTCGGCGCGCAGTTGCCGGTCGTGCCGGTGTCGGACCTGGCCGCGCTCGCCGAGCGGGTGCTGAGCGAAAACGCGGGGACACGCCGGGTCATCGTCTGCACCGACGCCCGCCTGGGGGAGGTCTACTGGGGCTGCTTCGAGCGCGCCGAGTCG
>Ga0210393_10002845_pt1 | contig 14113 bp, 8 predicted proteins | sample IncBWC27OmetaG_FD_160068 | JGI IMG/M metagenome (GOLD analysis project Ga0210393, IMG submission 160068) | Forest soil microbial communities from Barre Woods Harvard Forest LTER site, Petersham, Massachusetts, United States - Inc-BW-C-27-O ... | reverse complement strand
GACCACGATTCCCGTGGACCGCACCGCGAGCGCAGCCAGCGCCCAGGCCACGAGCATCCAGCGCCGCTCCGGAGCGGAAGCGGGCGAGGAGCTTTGCGCCACGGTGAATGCCAGCACCGCCGCGGTCAGCCAGAAGGTGAACGCGCCATCGAGCAGGTTCAGGTGCCCGACCACGGCAAAGAACGGGCTGACGGCGAGGGTGAGCAGTGCGGCGAGCGCGCTGCCGCGGCCGTAGAAGCGCGCCACCCAGGCATACACCAGCGGCAGGCAGGCGAACGCCAGTCCCACGCTCCACAGCCGCGAGCTCCACTCGCTGACACCGAACCCGGCATAGGCGGCGGCGGTTGCCCAGTACTGCAGTGGCGGCTTCTCGAAGTATTTCAGGCCGTCGAAGCGCGGCGTGACCCAGTCGCCGCTGGCGAGCATCTCGCGCGGAATCTCGGCGTAGCGGCCCTCGTCCGGATCGAGCAGCGCGCGCACCTGCAGCGTGCTGAACCAGGCCACCGCCAGCATCAGCCACGCCAGCCAGCCGAGCCGGCGCACCGCTGGCTCGCGCCCGAGGGCTACCTCCATGACGCTCGCGGCAGCACGCGCGGCTAGATCGCCGCCATGGCCGCCAGGCGCGTGGCGAAGCCTTCCTGGTTCACGTAGAAGTCGATGGTGCGGCGGATGGCGGTGTCCATGTCGGTGCTCGGCGCCCAGCCGAGGTCGCGCCGTGCCGCCTCGACGTTGGGCACGCGCACCTGGATGTCCTGGTAGTACTTGCCGTAATAATCGCCGGCGGAAACGTCGACGATCTCGGTGGCGCGGGCGTTCTCGCGCAGCACCGGGAATTCCTGGGCGATGCGGATGGTGCGCTGCGCCAGGTCGCGGATCGAGATGCAGTTGGCCGGGTTGCCGATGTTGAAGATCCGGCGGCTGGCGCGCGAGTCACGGTTCTCGAGGATCGTCAGCAGGCACACGATCGCATCGTCGATGTAGGTGAAGGAGCGCTTCTGGCTGCCCCCGTCGACCAGCTTGATCGGCCGGCGGTAGAGCACGTTGGAGAGGAACTGCGTGAACACGCGTGAGCTGCCCTCCTTGGGCTCCTCGACGTTGTCGAGGTTCGGTCCGATGAAGTTGAAGGGCCGGAACAGCGTGTAGTCGAGGTTGTCGCGCACGCCGTAGGCGTAGATGACGCGGTCGAGCAGCTGCTTGGAGGCCGCGTAAATCCAGCGCTGTTTGTTGATCGGACCGTACATCAGCGGGCTCATCTCCTCGTCGAGCACCGGGTCCGGCGACATGCCGTAGATCTCGGAAGTCGAGGGAAAGATCAGCCGCTTGTTGTACTTCACGCAGTGCCGCACGATGTCGAGGTTGGCCTCGAAGTCCAGTTCGAACACGCGCAGCGGATGCGTCACGTACTGCGCCGGATTGGCAATGGCGACGAGCGGCACGACCACGTCGCACTTCTTGACGTGGTACTCGACCCACTCCTTGTTGATGGTGATATCGCCTTCCACGAAGTGGAAGCGATCGTTCTTCGGCAGGTCACCGAGCTTGTTGTCCGACAGGTCGATGCCGTAGACATCCCAGTCGCGCGACTTGAGGATCGCAGCGGTGAGCGCGGTGCCGATGAAGCCGTTCGCGCCGAGAATCATGATCTTCAGTGCCATATCCTCACCTGCGGATGCGCGCGGGAAGCTGTACCGGCCGCTGCTGCGCGGCGCGGCTTCGAACCGCGCATGCTAGCATTTTCCGGCATCGCCGGCTGACCGCCGCTGATTCGGCCGCGAGCCGATCCATGCCGACATGCAGCGCGATCAGGCGCGCGTAGGTTGTTGAGCTACTGGCGTAGCGCTGCGGCACGCTTACGGACATCCGCTGCAAAGGCGGCGTCCTTGATCGACTCCAGATTGATCTCGACATTTGCCGCAGCGCCTTCGATAGCGGCACGGGCCAGCGCCGCAGCCGTCGTGAGATCGGATTTCATGTTGGGATTGGTAATGGGCCTCAGCTTTTCGACAATTGCCGCGATCTCGCGGGCACTCTCAGCAACCCCCAGTGGCACGCTGGTGGCCTGCTTCAGCGCGGCATCGATCATACCGCCGGCATCGGGAGATTCTTTCGCCTGCCGGTAAGCCTTCATCACCACGTTAAAGGATTCGGCGTCCGCATCGATGGCAGCCTTCAATGCTTCCCGCAATGGGCCGAGCCGCGCGATGACCTCACTGAGCTCACGCTCATACTGCAGGTACGCTTTCTTCCCCCGCGACATGGAAGCCACCATCGTGGCCAATGCCGCGGCCATGGCCGCACTGGCGGCCGCGGCGCTGCCGCCCCCCGGTGCCGCCGTCGGCGCGGCCAGTTGCTCGACAAACGGCTCGACTCCGGCGCGCAACCCGCCCACCGCCGCCTGGCCGCCGATCACCGCGCTCAAGCGGTTTTCCAGAATCAATGACGAATCAAAGTTCTCGACCTGCAGAAACCATTCCGCTGCCGCTTCCAGAGCCCGTTTCGGGATCAACCCGACGATTTCGCTGCTGACCGGTGACACGCCGTAGCGCGCCGCTTCGCGCCTCACCATCTCGAACACCCGATGGATGGGCGTCTGCTCAAAATCGGTGAGGTTCATTGACACCTGGGCCATGCCGCGCACCAGGAACCCCGCGCCCTTGACGAAGCGCAACCCGCCGCTCGAAAAGCGAATCGCCTTGGCAATGTTTTTCGCAATCTGCACATCCGCCGTGCTGAGAAAAACGTTGTAGGCGATGAGAGATTTTCGCGCGCCGACCGCCGTGACCCCGGCGGTCGGATGTACCCGTGGGTCGCCCAAGTCCGGCTTCCTGGCAGGATTGGTCGCCATCTCGGCACGGATGCCTTCGAACTGCCCGCGGCGAATGGCTTCCAGGTTCTGCCGCTCAGGAGCCGTGGCGGCGGCCTCGTAGAGATACACCGGAATCTGATAGCGCCGCCAGATCTCGGCGCCAACCTGGCGCGCCATGGCGACACAATCCTCGATGCTCGCGCCTTCGATGGGAATGAAGGGAACCACGTCCGTCGCGCCCATGCGCGGATGCGCTCCCTGGTGAACGTTCAGATCGATCAGCTCGGCCGCCTTGCCCACGCCGCGAATCGCCGCTTCCTGAATCGGTTCGCGCTCGCCCACCAGCGTGATCACGCAGCGGTTATGGTCAGCGTCCATCTCGCGATCGAGCAGGTACACGCCGTCCATCTTCATGGCCGCAACAATGGCGTCCACCTTCGCTTCATCGCGGCCTTCGGAGAAATTCGGTACGCATTCGATCAGTGTTGACATAAGGACAGCAGAATAGCTGGCGAGCTTTGCCATTCGCAAGCCAGCTGCTCGAAGCGACAGGGGTGCATGCGCTGCAGGTACTGCGCGTGTGTCTCAAGTTCGCTGCGGCGCGCTGGAGCACAGCGCGCCGCGTGCTTCACAAGGCCGCGTGCTTCAGAAGCGGAAGCCGAAACGGATCGGAATGTACTCGGTCGGACCCTGGGTCTCGATGCGTTCGTAACGCGCTTCGATGAACCAGGACTGCCCGTTCGGCAACGGGAAATTCATGCCGGCGCCGGCATTCCACGCGAAGTGCGTGCTGTCGCTCGCCGCCACCAGTGTGTCGTGGCCGAAGCCCGGGCCGCAGAAGAAGTCGTTGCAGAAGAAGTTGTTCTGCGTCAGCTCGAGGCGGCGCCAGCCGATGCCCACCCCGGCGGTCACGTAGAGGCGCATCCAGGGGTTCAGCGGCTGTTCGAACACGCCGTCGAGGAAACCGGTGACGGTCTGCATGGAGCCATTGTCGGCCTGGCTGTTCTGCGCGACGAACGCGTTGGTCGCGTCGAAACGATTGTAATCGACTTCCACCCGCAGCATGAACGGCTGCTGGGGATACGGCAGGATGTTCACCCCGGTGCCGATGTTCCAGCCATTGTTGAAGTAGGTCGCGGTGTCATTCTGCGTGACGCTGCCGCCGGCATCGAGGAACCATTGCACCGGGCGTACCGCCTGGGACTGATACACTTGTGCGCCGGCCGGCGCTGCCAGCCCCGCCAGCAGCACGGCCGCACAGATTCCAACGTACACTTTCATGTGATTCATCATCCATTCCTTTGGCTTAATCTTGGCTGAACGTCGCGCGTGCTCCGCAGCAGCGGAGCCCACCGCTCGAGGTTGGACCGCGGCGGCCGGTGTTGGTTGCCGCGCGCGCCCCGTGAGGGTGGCGGCGCTTACGCTCCGTTACCTTTGGCCACGGCGCCGCGCCAGGCGGCGGCGCAGCGCAGCGACGATGTCGCTAACCTCGCCGATCCTGAGCGCGGCCGCACAGAGGAAGAACGCAGCTGCCGCACAGGCGATGACCAGCAGCAGGCTCATGCACTTGGGCCAGAAGGACTGCACCGCCCAATCGGCGAGCAGCAGCTGTTCGCCTGCACCGGCAACCAGCAGCAGCGCCAGCGAGGCGAGCGCCACCTTCGCCAGCAGGATGAGCAGCGCACGGGACTCGAGCCTTCCCAGGTGCGAGCGCATGAGCAGGTAGAGGATGACGAAGTTGCTGGTCGCCACGCAGGCAGTGGACAGGGCCAGCCCGCGGTGGCCGAAGCCAAGCTGGCGCGTGAACAGCCAGTTGAGCGCCAGGTTCAGTGCGACCGCGATGAAGCTCACCACCATGGGAGTCTTGCGCCGATCGATGGCATAGAAAGCGTTGACGAGTACCTTGAGGGCGGCGTAACCACACAGCCCGATGGCATAGAAACGCAGCGCGCCCGCGGATTCGGCCGTTTCGTAGGCACCGAAGCGGCCATGCTGGTAGAGCACGGAGATGATCGGCCCGGCGAGCACCATCAGGCCGACGCCCGCGGGTATCGTGAGCAGAAAGGCGAGCCGCATGCCGCGCGCCAGCTCGCTGCGGAAGCCGGCGGTGTTGCCGGTCGCCGCCATGCGCGCCAGCAACGGCAGCGCCACGGTGCCGAGCGCCACGCCGAAGACGCCGAGCGGCAGCTGCATGAGGCGAAAGGCCACGGTGAGCCAGAACGTCGGCCCGTCGCCGAGCTCGGAGGCGAACACCGAGTTGACCAGCACGTTCACCTGCGTGCTGCTGGCCGCGATCACCGACGGCCCCATCAGGCGCAGGATGGCGCGTACGCCCGGATCGCGCCATTCGAGATCCGGGTGATAGCGGTAGCCGGCGCGGCGCAGCGCCGGCAGCTGCACGAGCAGCTGCAGCGCCCCGCCAATCAGGGTGCCGACCGCCAGCCCGAGAATGGCACGCGGTCCGTAATGCGGATCGAGCCAGTGGCCGAGCGCCCAGCCGCCCACGATCGAGCCGAGGTTGAAGAAACTCGAGGCCAGCGCCGGGATGCCGAACACGTTGCGCGCGTTCAGTATCCCCATGACGAGCGCCGCGAGCGACACCAGCAGGATGAACGGGTACATCACGCGCGTCAGGGTGACGGTGAGCGCCGCCTTCTGCGCGTCGAAGCCGGGCGCGAGCGCCGCCACCAGCCACGGTGCCGAAGCGATGCCGAGCACGGTGATGGCGCTCAACGTGATCACGGCGAGCGTGGCCGCCTTGTTGGCGAGACGCCAGGCCGCCGCGTCGCCCTCGAGCGCCGCGGTGCGCGTGAACACCGTGACGAAGGCGGTCGACAGCGCGCCCTCGGCGAACAGGTCGCGCAGCAGGTTGGGGATGCGGAACGCGATGGTGAACGCATCCATGATGCGTCCACCGCCGAACAGCGCGGCGAAGATCTGCTCGCGTGCCAGCCCGAGCACCCGGCTGCACAGCACCGCGAGCGCGACGACTCCGGCGGCGCGGGTGTTCAGCTTTTCAGCGCGGGAAACGCCTCCGGCCGCGGCGGGCGCAGCCGCGGGTGTATGGCCTTCTGGCATGCGGCCGCCACGGTAGCATCCTCCGCGCGCCCACGGCCAGCGCGCCCAGCGGCGTGCTAACGGCCCGGTCCCGAGCGCCAGGTCACCGTGATGCCGAAAGTGCGCGGCCGGAAGGTGTAGTCGTTCTCCTGCGGCCTCGGCGAGCCGTTGGGGTTGTACGGATCCAGCTGGCCGAGCGCGTAGTTGGTGACGGTCTGGTTGTTGAACAGGTTGTCGATGAACGGCGTCACCAGCCAGTCGCCGAGCGTGACCCCGCCGCGCAGCGAAGTGAAGTGTGTCGCGGACAGCGTGTAGGTAAAGGGGAAGTACTGCGACGACTGCGGATCCTGCACCGGCGACAGCCAGGGGTTGCGGCTCTGGTACTCGAAGTCGACGCGGAAGAACGCATCGTGCTGCCCGAGCTTGAAGCGGTACTCCGGCCCGACGGCCACGGTCCACGGCGGGTTGGTGCCCGGAGCGTAGTCGATGGCCGCCTCGCCCGAAATCGCATCGCCGTCGCTGGCGAGCCGCGGCGCGCTGGGATTGCCGTTGGGATAGGCATTCTTGGTGAAGCGTGCATCGGTGTAGCCCACCGCAAGGTCCACGTACAGCGCGCCGAGGGCCAGCTCCGCCTGCAGGTCGGCGCCCTTGGCGACCGCCGTGCCGAGGTTGTCGGTGAACTGCAGTCCGCAGGTGCCGGCGACGTAGACGTTCTGCTGGATGCCGTTCCACTTGATGTAGTAGACGCTGGTGGCGATGCGCAACACCTGGCCGAAGCTGTTCTTCGAGCCAATCTCGTAGTTCTGTGTCGAATCGGACTTGTAGGTGAGCGGCGCGCCGTTCGGATAGCCCTCGGTCGTGAGATCGGGATTGCAATACGACGGCAGCGGCGGGTTGCCGCCGCCCGGCCGGAAGCCCTTGGCGTAGCTCGCGTAGAACAGGTCGGCATTGTCCACCTGCCAGGCCAGGCTCGCCTTGGGCGTGTTGGGCGAGTCGCTCTCGCTGGCCCTGGCGGGGCTCGGGCCGAAGTTCTCCAGTCCGTCCGCGTAATGATTGAGGCTGAACTTGTCGCGGCCGACACGCTCGCCGAGCGTCAGGCGCAAGGTGTCGGTCAGCGCGTAGTTCACCTCGCCGTAGACGGCGATATCGCGGTCATAGGTGATGTTGTTGTTGTAGTAGATGGAGCAGGCGGGAATGGGCGTGTAGGCGGCGTTCGTCGGGCAGGAATAGTACGAGCCGAACAACGAGGTCGCCGACTGTCCGTAGAGATAGTTGAAGAACGGATTGACTTCCGTGTCCGTCAGGTTCTCGATGCTGCCCTCCTTGGCCAGCTGCCAGAACGCCCCGAGCGTCCAGCGCAGGCGCGCCGTGTTGTCGCTCGATTGCCAGCGCATCTCCCCGACGTAGCTCTCCTGGGTGTTGGTCATGAGGTTCGGTGTCTGCTCGCCGCCGAAGCACCCGGGGCTGGCGCCGAACGACTGGCACTGCGCGGCCGACAGCAGCGGCAGGTGGATGCCATGGCTGTCGAGCAGCGGATACCACGGGCAGTTCGCCGCGTTATTCGTGGCTTCGCAGCCGAGTCCCACACCGCCCACGGCCGTGCCGAACGCCGGGTTGGCCGGCCAGCCGAGGCTCTGGTAGAAGGCCAGGTCGTACACGGTGCCCTGGTAGCCGGTGTACTCCTTGCGGTGGTAGTACGAGGCGTTGGCGATGATCGAGCTCTTGTCGAGGTCCCACTGCACCTTCAGCGCCGGCAGGTAGTACTGATCCGGATCCGGGATGCGCTCCGGGGTGGCGGTATTGAACTCGCCCTGCCCCGGGTTGGAGTACGCCGGCCAGTAGGTCGGCTGGTCGTGCTCCTGACGGTTCTGATAGAGCATGCTGGGCGTCACCGTGAAGCCGTTCGCCGGCTGCCAGATGCCCGCCAGGCGCAGCACCAGCGTATGCGAGTAGTTGACGTTGTGCGCCAGCACCTCGTCGGTCGTGTCGCTGACGCGATCGATCCAGCCGCCGTCGTAGCGGTACCAGGCGCTGGCGCGAAAACCAAACGTGCCGTCGACGATCGGGCCGCCGTGGGCGATGCCGAACTCGTAGCTCGGCTGGCCGTACTCGGTGTAGGAGGCCTCGCCGCGCACATAGGTACTGGTGGCGGTGAGGCTCGGCTGCGTCATGATGTAGCGCACCGCGCCGCCTTCCGCGCCGGCACCGAACAGTGTGCCCTGCGGCCCGCGCAGGATCTCGACGCGCTCGAGGTCGAAGGTCTTCGGCAGCGTGTCGTCGGGATTGAAGCCGACGTTGCGCATCTGGATCGGAGTGTCGTCGAGGTAGATGCCGGTGGTGCCGGCTCCCGCCGAGGAGGAAATGCCGCGGATCGAGATGGCGTTGGTGCCGGAGTTGTCGATCGAGACACCGGGAGTGAAGCGCGCGATGTCCTGGAAGTCCTTGATACCGCGCATGTCCATGTCGTCCTGGGTGAGCGCGGTGACGCTGATCGGCACCTTGCTGAGCGCCTCCTCGTGGCGGGTGGCGGTCACCACCACCTCCTGCAGCTCGGCGCGCTCGGCGCTCTCGGTTGCCGCCGGAGCGGCGCTGCCACCGGCCGCGGTGGCGGCGTCGGCGTGCGCGCTGCGCGCGGGTGCGCCGAGCAGGCCGGTCGCCGCTAATGACACGACGACACCTAAGCGAAGGCTGCGGGTGGCTTGCATCATGTTCGTATCCTTCCCCTTGAACGCGGGCCACCGGCGGCGCCGCCGCTGTAGTCTATGTCTGCAGCACCACGGCTGCATCCGCGCTCCAACTCACGTAGACCTCGTCGCTCCAGTCGATCGCGGCTTCCGAGGTGCGTCGCTCGTTCTGCGCGAACACCGTAACCAGCTTGCCGCTCGTGGTCTTGATCTGATAGGTCGAGCGATTGCCGAGATAACCGAGCTCCCAGACCATGCCGCGCAGCTGGTTGATGCGCGCCCCGCTCGCGGGTTGTTTGGCGAGCCGCACCTTCTCGGGCCGCAGCGCCACCCAGACACGCTGGCCGACGCTGTAGCTCCCGGAGTCATCGACCAGCAGCTCGGTGTCGATCTCCACGCAGCGCACGCTCACCAGGCCGTCGGTGCAGCCGCTCACCGTGCCCTCGAACAGGTTGGTGCTGCCGACGAAGTCCGCCACGAAACGGCTGCGCGGGAACTCGTAGATCTCCGCCGGCGTGCCGACCTGCACGACCTGCCCGCGGTCCATGACGGCGATACGGCTGGCGAGCGCCATGGCCTCGTCCTGGTCGTGGGTGACGACGATGAAGGTGATCCCGACCTTGTCCTGCAGGTCCATGAGCTCGAACTGTGTCTGCTCGCGCAGCTTCTTGTCGAGCGCCGACAGCGGCTCATCGAGCAGCAGCACCTTGGGACGGCGGATCAGCGCACGCGCCAGCGCCACGCGCTGGCGCTGGCCGCCCGAGAGCTCATGCGGCTTGCGTGAGCTGAGCGCGCCGAGCTGCACCATGTCGAGCGCTTCCTGCACGCGCCGGCGCCGCACGGCCTCCTCCAGCGGCAGCCGCCGCAGCCCGTAGCCGACGTTCTTCTCCACCGTCATGTGCGGGAACAGCGCGTAGGACTGGAACATCATGTTCACCGGGCGCTGGTGCGGCGCCACGGTGCTCATGTCCACCCCGTCGATGCTGATGCGGCCGCTGCTCGGCTGGGCGAACCCGGCCAGCATGCGCAGCAGCGTGGTCTTGCCGCAGCCCGAGGCGCCCACCAGCGCGAACATCTCCCCCTTGTAGATGCTCAGGGTGACGTTGTCGACGGCGGTCGTCGCGCCGAAGGTCTTGCTGACCGCGTCGATCAGCACCTGCGGCGTCGCCTGCGGATCGAGCCACGGGCGGGCGGTGGGCTGCTTGGAGGGGTTGGCAGTCACGGCCGCTCCTTCAGAAGTCCGCCGGCGGCGTCGCGCGTCGCCGCGCCGGTGCGAAGAATGGCCGCTCGACCACCCGCGCGCGCACCATGCGCCGCTGCCACACCAGCTCGCGATTGAGGTAGATCTCGGCCCAGACGGTGGAGCCGGTGGCGATGTGAGAGGCGTGCACCATGGCGAGCGCCAGGTTGCGCTTGCAGGTGGGCGACCAGGTCGCCGAGGTCACGCTGCCCACCTCTCTTCTCCCGGAAGGATCGCGATACAACAGCGCGTTGTGCGCCGGCTTGGTGCCCTCGACGTCCAGTCCCACCAGCTGCCGTCGCGGGCCGCGTGCCTGCTCGGCGAGCAGCGCGCGGCGGCCGGTGAAGTGTCCCTTGTTGAAATCCACCAGCCAGGCAAGTCCGAGCTCGAGCGGCGAGCGCTCGGTACCCAGGTAGAGGGTGTGCTCCGCGGAGACGAAGTCGAGGTTCGGCAGCACGAAACCCGCCTCGATGCGCGCCATGTTGAGCGCGCGCGAGCCGATCGGGCGCACCGCGCGGCTGCTGCCTATCGCCAGCAGCGCGTCCCAGACCGCCTCGGCGTCCGTGGGCTGCATCCACAGCTCGTAGCCCAGGTCCCCGGTGAACCCGGTGCGCGACACCATCATGGCGATGTGTCCGGCGCCGCCGCTGCGCGCCATGGAGAGCCCGGCGTGCTCGAAGGGCTTCAGGCGCTCGACCCCGGCAAGTCCCACCGCCCTGAGCAGCTTGGCTGAGGTCGGTCCCTGCACCGCGAGCGCCGCCACCTCCTCGGTCACCTCGCGGATCTCGACGTCAAAGCCGATGGCGGAGGCGCGGAACCAGTCGAGCTGCCGCTCTGCCGTGCAGAGGCGATATTCATCGGGGCCGAGGCAGAACACCGTGCCGTCATCGATCAGCCGACCCTCATCGTTGCACCAGACGGTATAGGCCACCTTGCCCGGGGCAAGCTTGCGGATGTCGCGCGTCACCAGGCGATTGAGAAAGCGCAACGCGTCGGGGCCCGCGATGCGGTACTTGACCATCGGCGTCAGGTCGTAGAGCGAGCTCGCGTTGCGGATCGCGAAGTACTCCTGCTCCACGCTGGTGAAGACATCGACCGTGGTATAGCCGGCCCACGGCACGAAGCTGTCGAGCTGGCTCAGTGCCCGCCCCCGCTCGTGAAACGGCGTCTTCAGCAGCGGCTGGCGATAGTGCGGTTCGGTTTCCGTCAGCATGGCTTAAGCGGCCTCGCGCATCAGCTGCCGCGCCGCGTTGCGGCCGGCGAGACCCATCACGCCGCCGCCGGGGTGGCAGCCGGCGCCGCACAGAAACAGCCCGGGCACCGGCGTGTGGTACTGGGCGGCACCCGGCACCGGCCGCACCATCAGGAACTGGTCGAGCGCGAGCTCCGCGTGATGCCAGTGACCGCCGCTGATGCGGAACTCGCGCTCGATATCCGGCGGCGCCAGCAGCTCGCTCGCGCTGATGCAATCGCGCAGCTGCGGCGCGTAGGCCGCCAGAGTATCGATGATGCGCGCCGTGAAGGCCGCTCGCCCGCCATCCCAGCCACCCGCGAGCGCGTACGGGGCGTACTGCACGATCACCGACATGACGTGCTTGCCGGACGGCGCAAGCGTCGCATCCGCCAGCGACGGGATCGTGACTTCGAGCATCGGTTGGCTCGAGAACTCCTCGTACTTGGCATGGTTGTAGGCGCGCTCGATGTAGTCCGCCGACGGCGCGACCAGGAGGCGTGCGCGCAGCCCCTCGGCGCTGAGCCCGGGGAACGGCGGCAGCCGCTCGAGCGCCAGGTGCAGTTTCGCCGTCAGCCCGCGCGAGCGCACCTGGGCCACGCGCCGCGCGAAGCCCGCATCGAGGTGCTCGACCCCCAGGAGCTTGAGAAACGTGCTCTTCGGATCGGCGCTCGACACCACGGTCGTCGCGGTGATCTCCTCCCCGGACGCCAGCACGACGCCCACCACGCGATCCTCGCGCACCAGGATGTGCTCCACCGGTGCGCCGGTGCGGATCTGGGCACCGGCGGCACGCGCGGCCTGCGCCAGCGCCTCCGCCACGGCACCGAGGCCGCCGGCAGGCTGTGCCAGGGCGTCGGCGCCCCGCGATGCGGCGCAGCGATACAGCAGTGACGCCACCGTGCCCGGCGAGCGCGGACCGTAGTTGGTGCCGAGCACGGCATCCAACGCCAGCGCACCTTTCAACAGTGGCAGGCTGAAGCGATCCTCGAGCAGGTCGTACACGCACATCCCGCCGATGCGCAGCAGCTCGCGCATGTCGCGCCGCCCGAGGCGCCGGATGCGCCAGCCGAGGCCGAGGAGTGAGTACTTGTCGCGCCAGTCATCGGTGCCGAGCCGCGGCGGCGTCTCGGCGAGTAGCGGATGCAGCGCGCGCGCGAAGCGCTTCAGCAGCGCCTGCCAGTCCGCCAGCGCGACCGCCTCGCTGGCCGAGTGCTCGGCCAGCGATGCCAGGTTCCCTGCTCCGAAGCTCAGGTGACGCGTGTCCTCGGCGAGCGCCACCGTCGGCAGGTTGCGGGCGGCGAACCTCAAGCCGTGCGCTTCCAGAGCGAGATCCTGCATCAGCGCCGGGGGCATCAGGTGCAGCAGGTGCGCGCAGGCGGAAACGCTGAACCCGGGCGCAAACTCACGCGTGACGGCCGCCCCCCCCAGGCGCTCGGCGGCCTCGAGCACCAGCACGCGGCGTCCGCCACGCGCCAGGTACGCCGCGCACACCAGGCCGTTGTGTCCGCCGCCGACCACGACGCTGTCGTACTGCACAGCGGCGACGCCGTTCACTGCAGCCGCCTCAGGTCGCGCAGGATGGCGTTCGCCGAGTTGGCGCCCGGCGCGCCCATCACCCCGCCGCCGGGGTGCGTGCTCGAGCCGCACATGTACAGCCCGCGTACCGGCGCGCGGTATTGCGCATAGCCGGGCACGGGGCGGTTGAACAGCAGCTGATCGAACGTGAGCTCGCCCTGGAAGATGTTGCCCTCGGTGAGGCCCACCTCGTTCTCGATATCGCGCGGCGTACGGATTTCCGCATGCAGAATCAGGTCCTTGAAGTCCGGGCTGTGACGCGCAATGGCATCGATCACGGTATTGCCGAACGCCTGGCGCTTTTCCGCGGTCCACTCCCCGTCGGCGAGCCGGTACGGGCAGTACTGCACGAACACCGACATGTAGTGCTTGCCGTCGGGAGCCATGGTCGGGTCGATCTGCGTGGGGATCAGCATGTCGACGTAGGGGGCGCGCGACCAGCGCCCCTCCTTCCAGTCGTCGTAGGCGCGCTCGACCATATCGAGCGTGTCGGTGATGTGCATGTCGCCGCGCGTCGCCGGGGAACCCTGCGGGATCGCGGGGAAATGCGGCAGTGCGTCGAGGGCGATGTTGAGTTTTCCGGAGGAGCCGCGGATCTTGAACTTGCGCACCTGGTCGAGGAACTCCGGCGGCAGGTGCGCGGGCGCGACGGTCTGCAGGAACGTGCGCTTCACGTCGAGATTGGAGACCACGATCCTGGCCGCGATCTCCTCCCCGCCCGTCAGCACAACCCCGGTGGCACGCCCGTTGCGCACCAGGATCTGCTCGACCGGCGCGCCGGTGCGCACCGCGCCGCCGCTGGCCTGCAGCGAGGCCGCGAGCGCCTGAGTGATGGCGCCCATGCCGCCGCGGGCAAATCCCCAGGCGCCGACGGCGCCGTCGATGCTGCCCATGTAGTGGTGCAGCAGCACGTAGGCGGACCCGGGCGAGCGCGGCCCGAGCGCGGTGCCGATGATCGAGCTGCCGCACAGGTGCGCCTTGACGATCTCGCTCTCGAAGTACTCCGCGAGCATGTCGGCGCAACTCATGGTGAAGAAGCGCAGCGTGTCGTACATGCGCGCCTCGCCGAGCTCGTGGAAGTGCCTGCCGAGGAACAGCAGCTCCTTGAGGTCGCGCGGCCTGAACGAAGTCGGGTCCGGCGGCTCGCGCAGCAGCAGCGGCTTGATGAAGCGGCAATGCCTGAGCATGTCGCGCACGTAGCGATCGTAGCCTTCGGCATCGTGGCGCGAATGACGCGCGATCTCGCGGCGCATGGCGTCGTGATTGTCGTACACCGCCAGGTGCCCGCCGTCGCGCATCATGGTGCAGCCGCCCTCGTAAGGGATGATCTGCAGTCCATGGGCGGGCAGCTCGAGCGCGCGGATGATCTCGGTGCGCAGCAGGCTGCACACGTAGGAGCAGTTCGAGTAGGTGAAGCCGTCGTACAGGCTGCGGCTCACCGCCGCGCCGCCGACGAACGCGTTGCGCTCGAGCACCAGCACCTTCAGCCCCGCGCGCGCCAGGTAACAGGCGTTCAC
>Ga0210393_10002843_pt1 | contig 14116 bp, 18 predicted proteins | sample IncBWC27OmetaG_FD_160068 | JGI IMG/M metagenome (GOLD analysis project Ga0210393, IMG submission 160068) | Forest soil microbial communities from Barre Woods Harvard Forest LTER site, Petersham, Massachusetts, United States - Inc-BW-C-27-O ... | reverse complement strand
GCCCTCGCCCCTCCCCTTTCTGCGTTGATCCGAGGGCGAGGCTGAGTTCGGAGTGCACTTGAAATGGGAATTTTACGGGTCAGAGTTTGGCCCACTGTTCTAGAATGGAACCCTTAAAAGGGGGACGCAGTGAGGGAGTCAAGAAAGGAAAATAAAAATCGAGTACATGGCGTGGATGACGACTTGCTGCCATGGGGATTTCAACCGAGAGACGGGGGAGGGGGCAAAGGAGACGGCAGTCCCAGGGCTTAATACAGTACCGGTTTGGGACCTCGCACGTGGTTGTGCCATGATGCGCCACGTCGGCCGCTGTTCCCCGTGCACGCTCGACGCTCGTCACCAGCTTGTCCTTCCAGCATCCCGCCCGCCCTCCTTATGGCCGACTCTTTGCGTCCCAGACTACAATCTCTCACTGGTTCAATCCTCTCCCATCGTGTCGTCCTCTACTCCTTTGCGTCAACCCTTGCAGTATCCGCCACTGTCGTCAATGCCCTCCAAAATCATAGCAACTTCTACTCCGTAGCCGTATATCTCTCAAAGAGCGGCGCGAGCGTCCTGGTCTCGTCCTCTTGGACACACTCTTTCCACGGTCTATCTGACTCTCCTTTATTCCCCAGATCCTCGCCAATTTCAGCCTGCTCTTGGCTTTAATGTGTGGCCGCCTCGTTCAACAGCTATTCTTTGGCTCTTTACGGCCCGTAGAAGTCGAGGTAGCGCCATCATTACGATCTCTTCCGTGCAGAAACCAACTTGCTCACAGAGACTCTACGACCGCATGTGGTTCTTTGTCACCGAGTCCCTTCTTGCATTCACCATTTTCAGAGACGAAATCGACATTCCCCTTGCTGTCATGTTTTGCTTTCTCCTGTTCGTCAAGTCGTTCCACTGGCTTTTGTCAGACCGGATCGAATGGGTACTTATAGCCTTTATGACGACCATCTCGCGTACTCACCCTCGTCAGATGAATCAGATGCCGTATCCTGGTCCAACGACTCTGTTTCACATACGGATCAGCGGGTTGTTCTTCCTCCTATGGGCCACTAACATTGTGATGTTAGCTTTTGCCGCAGAAAGTATTCTCACCAACGGAGTCGGAGTTATCATTCTCTTTGCAAGCGAGGTTAGTAGAAGCAAACGTGTCTCGCACTCCGCGATCAAATACCTTCCAGTATTCGATCCTCATGGCCAGCCTGGTCAATTCAAAAGCCAAATATATCCTTTCTACCATCGAATTCCATCGCGCGGCGTCCCGCGGAGGGGAGAATGCTCCACCATGGGAGGACAAAAGCATGTGGATTTTTTACGTCGATCTGATCACTGGTGCGCTCCAAGCCTCTTCCAAGCAGGCGCCATCTAACTCATACCGAAGATTTTCTCAAGTTGTCCACTTATCTTGGATTCTTCGCGGTCATCGTCACATTTTACGGCGTCCCCTTAAATGTGGTTCGCGACGTATACGTGACGGCCCGGTCTTTCATCACGCGTCTGCGAGACCTCATGCGATACCGCACGGCAACCCGAAATATGGATGAGCGTTATCCGAATGCCACGCAAGAGGAAATGAATGCAGTGAATGATCATACTTGTATTATTTGTCGTGAAGAGATGACGCTCCCAGACCCTGCCACCCGCGATCAGGCTAATCCGCAGGGTACAACGGCCCCCGCGAGAGATGGGCCAAACATGACACCGAAGAAACTACCATGTGGGCATATATTCCATTTTCACTGTCTCCGCTCCTGGCTTGAGCGGCAACAGAGTTGTCCTACTTGGTCAGTCCAATTAGTAACACTTCTTGTGTCACGAGTTGATGCGCTGGTATAGCCGCCGACCTGTTCTGGACACCACTACACCGCCCATAGCTGGTAGGGTAGGGCAGGCAGATGTCCTTCGTGGAGCAGCTGCTATACCCCAGGGCGTCGCACCCCCTTTTGGACCCGCGGCCGATGCGCCGCAGCCTCCAGCCGGGCACTTGGGTAACCTCTTCCGCAACATGGTCCGTGGCCCGCCACCCGCGCCACCTCCGGTACCGTATCCCCCAGTGCAACCCCAGCAGTTTGCGGCAGGCGGAGCACCTCCGCCACACTATCAATGGGGTCCCGGCTTTGCCCACCAACCAGTGGGTCCGCACTTCATGCCGCCACCCCCTCCGCAACTACAGCCAGCACCGATTTTTCAAGGTTTCTATGGCCCAGGTGGGGTATGGCAGCCTTGGGGAGACCGTCGGGGGCTAGAGGAAGCAGCGCCGCAACAGCGACAAATGCAACAACAACAGCAAGGTGCCCCCCACAGCACTGCGCGCTCTACTACAGCACCTGAATCTGCACCTGCTACTTCCGAGGAAGGAGAACAGTCAGCCCCCCAACGTGTACCCCCTGAGGGTGAACGCCCCAGCTCGCAGGACCAGGGTACGCCATCAACCCCTCAGGAGGCTGCCGCGCTTGCAGCCCTGCGGAGATCGTCTCCTGGTACCCCGAGTGCCCAGAACCAAGAACCTTCTACCAGCCCTTCACAAACCCAGCAGGCAACATCGGCATTGTCGACGGCTCCCGGGCCATCCGCCCCACCAACGACAACCACGCAAGCCACCGTACCGTCGCCGACTTCGTCAGGCCCTCCTCGTTCGACTTCTATAGCCCCACAGCCTACTTCGGCCACTTCAACTCCGAACAGGAGTGTGAATGTGCCCTCTCTGATTCCGATGTCCTTCAGACCTGGAGGCACAGGTCCACGCCCTACTAATGCACCGCTTCCGAGCCTCCCCATTGTTTATCGCACAGGGCAGCTGCGTCATGCAATGCCTGCACGTCCTCCTCTGGCGACACTGCCTCCAACGCTGACGGATGCCCAGCTCACTCACTTGGACGTGCTCACTCGTGAGGCAATTGACGAGCGACTGCGTGTGCTCGAGGGCATTTCAAATACCATGTACCGCTGTGTCGAGGAACTCACACGCCTCCGTAGTGTCCTCCCGGCGTCCACCGGACCGGCTCCACTAACCTCGCATACTCGATCACAGCCAGGGCAAGGGCAACAAGGTTCAACCACGCAAACGGCGATGAATGAGAACGACGACACCCCAGATCTCCGGCCTCTCGATTCGGATGTGAAATTAGACGTGTCGTCCTCCAATGCGAAGCCAGGGGCTGACGTTAGCGGCGCTAGTGGGAGTTCGGCGGCGAGGCCAGACGAGGCAAATGGCGACACCGCACCTGCGAATTGAGACGTCCACCCACCGGACTTCCTCTATCTATCTATCTATCGCATTCTGTATCGTAGGATTGCATCATTGCCTGCGCTGTGTCCGTACTTTATCCACTCGAGACCCGAAGATGCGTTGTATTTTAAGCGAGGTAGTGGTGCCTGTATGGGAGGGAGCATTGTCATTCATGAATATTCATGAGCCATCTCACCGAAATACGGGCCTTGGCTACTCGGGGATTCGGAAAAACCGTGCGCAGATTCCAATTGGACAGCCGTAGTGGAGGTGCACAGGGTCACTTCATAGGATTATTGTTGGCTGATCGTTCAACGTCGAACGCGTGGATCACAACTTTCTGGTGAGGCGTCGTAAGCGTAGAAGCGCTGTGAACACCCGGCAATATGCGAGACGCGAGCAATCAGGACCTCGTCGGCCGCCGATCGTTATGCTACTGTGACTTGAGAGTAAAAACATGCAAATTAGCCCCAACAGGGGCAAGGAGAACATTTGGCAGTGACGCTCCCCCCGTACGGCAGGCTTCCGGCGCCACATATGGGAGAAGCGGAGATGCAGGCTTCGTGTTGAGCAGAACCAAAGGGACCGCAATGGAATATTCCGACGTTACGCGAAAAGGCGCATTGCGCTCTGGTGTGCGAGCTAGCGGATTTCACGCGCTCCGAGATCCCAATGTACCACATAAGCGTTACAACCGATCAATTTTAAGACAGATGAAATACTACCGGGAGTGTATCATAGGCGCAATGGGGCGCTCTGCAACTTAAACAAGGCGGGCCAAATGCTCGGATTTCGTAAAGCCCAAATTCAAGCCGTGTTCTGATGGCCCCTGTAAACCCGAAACCGCCATCGTTCGTGTGAAACGACGGGATTCGAATCAAGACCCATTTGCACGTCGGTCAATGTAGTCAGCACGTGGAAACGTGAAGTAACCCCTTCACGCGAGGATGAAAGGAAATCTCACGGGAAGAGCGGCCAAATCTCTGTGCAAAGGGAATGTCTAAATTCAGCAATTGGTTAATCACAAAGTAGAATCCATGGCACAGCTGAATACGGAGCCAAGGGGCAACGTGGCGTCAAGCGCCGAGTAAAGCTTCCGTTCTACGTTTGACAAGATCAGGGTCCACCGATGCTCTATCTACCCTGGAATAAAACGTCTTGAAGACCTTCCCGATGGATTTGCGAGAGTCGAGTTGAGTTTGGGACACGTGTTCCGTGATTATCTCCTTAAGGATGCGGTCGATGTCTGCTTCAGGTAGAAGCGGAGGCAAAAATCTAGAAAGGAAATCTGCTTCTTGTCGCTCCTTCTCTGCAAGATCCGAACGAGAAGCTTCATTGAATTGAGCGGCGGAATCGAGCTGCGCCAGCCAGGACGTGAGAAACGAGCAAATAGACGCATAAAAAAAAACGGGGCGCGTACGCGACGGGTACAAGCCTTGCGAACAAGAGTTGCAATGGCTGAAGAGTCTATTTTTCTGCCATTCGACACCTTGTCTGCAGAGTAGACTTCCGATAGAACAGACTGAATATCAGAGAGTCGCATGCACAAGGCTTGCTTTAGTCTACGGGCTAAAATCTGGTCAATGTACACACACGAATGGTTGTGGACGCGAGAGAGTCCTTGGCCTGGCAATGAACCACCTTAAGAACGACCTCTTCCCGTGACATACTGAAATCCCGAACCTTCAGGGAAATCTTGAGTTCCTCCAAGAGGCGAGTACGCAGGTCTGCCGTTTGCGAATCAGTCACTTTTGCAGGTGCTCTGTCATAACCACAGTCACCAAGTGAATTACTGGCTGCAGAGAAGCGCGCTGTACTTGCAAACAGTGTCCTTGCAGAAGCACTAGATATAACGATGCCGGTAGCAAAACGAAATGACATGGCCAATATTGGTGTCGGACTTGTGTTGGCAGTTGGCAGGTAGACGTGTGGCCTTAACCCTATTCCAGGGTCATGTCAAGCCTTTCCGCCAACGGCCAACTCAACTCACTCATTTTACTCTTATTTCACGTCACCGTCTGTTCTGCGTGCTTTCTCCGAGAAATTTGGCAAACTACGGCTATACGGTGCTATTGAAGTTCGATAGCATTTTCCGCCGCGGCTGGGGACTCGGGCACTTCCGAGACATTCATTCTCTTTTCACTGTCGCCGATTCACTTCCCGTTTCCACAAACGCTCTGGCAACACTTAGCCGCAGGCGCCAGCAGAATCCCCCAATTTCTATTATCACACAAGATCAGATTCGGGCCCATTTCGCAAGGCTAACGATTTCACCCCCAATATTCCATTGACAAATTCGGCCGCGCTTCACGGTCGCAGGACCATTGTGGACAGAAACCTACTCCATCGCGCGGATCATCCCAGGCCTCGCGCGGTCCATGGCTCTCCTCACACCTTCATTCCCACCTTCAGGGCACTATATTGAATACATTCGCGAGTCTTCGCGAGCCCTGACTCAAGCAGAAGCCGTGACGGTGAGTGTCCGCACCGGCCCAACGGTTTCTGATTTCTCCCGTTAAGTACCTCTGAGTATCACCGTACTGGCACGAGATTTTGCGCACGTGTGATGCACGCAGCGGTCTCAATTACGAAGTTAACAATTGAATCCTTTGATGGGATTCCTCCCATCCTCTCGTCGTTCCAGAATGGTTGGACCTTCGCTCTGCGCGATGAGTCAGGATCTTTTAGTAATTATATCTTGCTTGGTTCGATATGGGCGTCAGGGTGAGGCTTACGGTGGAGTTTGTGATGCGATGCCTCGCTTCTATCTTCTAGGAATTTTTTGTATTACAGTTCGCCATCAGTAACCAAACTACGCCAAGTGTATTGCGCTTGGTGGCGTTCCTAGCGTCTATGCTTCCATCACCTACGTTCATCGGCCGTCCGTGCCTGCTGATATCCCCTCACAAGCATACTGATACCCGCGTGTATTCTCTAGGTCTCTGACGCAAACATCGAGCGCTTGCTACTGTCCCCGGCGTTCACCGACACCTATCATCGTATTACTGCAACCTCACACGGTCTTGCTTTCCCACTCAATTTTCCTTCGCCGCTCTCCGAGCTGAATTTCCTCTCTATCCTCGCGCTTCTAAATATCGCATCTGGTTATCGTGCCCCCCTTCACCGGGAGACAGGGAGAGGGGCATGGGATTCTATTCGCGCCTTTGTCTTCGGACTCTATCTAAGTTCCGTAACGGATGGAGAGGGCGATCTCTTGAGCGCTAGGGGCATGCAAACTCTCAGCGAGGCAAAGATAGCGGAGCTTTTAGGTGTAAGCCTCCACACGGAGCAACGACACGAGAGTATCCAAGGCGTGACGATCGGCCGAGTCGGTGGTCCTGGGTGGGAGCTCGCACAGCTCTTGAAAACCCTCCTCGATGAGACCGGTAAAGTCCTCATCGATGGAGGGTACCCAAACCTCGGTAGTTTCGTTGCGGAAGCCCTGAAGGAGGGCGCAAGAGCGAGTGAAAAGGGCCCGGCAGCAGCCTCCGACATTGTCCTCGAGTGGGTGAGGTGGCGTCATTTCAAGATTGGGGCGTCTATATGCTAATCCATACAATTATTTCAGCTTGTGCGCTCCATTCCGGGCTTCCGGGACATGAGCATTATCAATAATCAGCGTGTGTATATTCCTCACTCTTCTCCAAGCAACCTTCTCTCCCTGGCTCACGCGCACGCGTAAAAACCTCCTTCGCAGCAATCTACTGCTTCAAAAAGGCGCTCTTCCTGATAAATGCAATCGCCATCCGATTTGGCGCGAGAGATCCTTCCCCCTTTCCTGTTCCGCAGACGTCGCACCTGCCCGTATTCGCCGACAACGTGTTGCCCTCGATCCTGATCCACCTGGGCGTCATTGACCTCTCCACCGCCGCACCGGCACTCGCCAGCCTTTTTCCCGCCGCAACAGCAGCAGCTCCTTCCGATGCTGATGCTGATCGTCCCGTGCACACGCTCTCCACGACGGCGCTATTGCTCGCGCGCGCGGCTGCTCCCGAAACCACGGCGCCACCGGCCCGCATCGGGAACGGGAAAGGGGAGGAAAGGGCAGCCGCAGCCGCCACCGCCACGACTCGGGTCCCCATCCCCGTCGACGGGCCCACGCCCACGCCTGCCCAGGCATACGTCCTGCGCGCAGCTGCGATCGAAGCGTGCGAGCGCATCGTCGCGCACGCGCACGCGATGGGCGCAGCGGGGCGCGGAGCACCCTGGCTCAAACACCTGACGCTCCCAGACCTCGACATCTGGCTCTGGGCCATCGCCAAAGACCGCCCAGACTACCGCGCGCTACCCCGTTTCGCGTTACGCAATACGCCCTTCTTTTGAGCGAGAGCCGCCGCAGCGCCTGCCTGGGCAGGTCCGATTTTTCCGCTTTCGCTCTTCCCGATGTAACGATACGATGCTCGCTTGCTTGGCGTTTTCTAAATAAAAAAAAAACATTTCTTTTTCTCCTTACCGATCGCCAAGCCCCTGCCCCCTGGCTGTTCGCTTAATCAGGCACGCGGGGACCTCTAACACTCTTTCTTTGCGAGAGTCCTGGCGCCCGTTATTGCGGGAGGATTTCCCAGATAACCTTTGACATATCGTTCGCACATAGGTAATCGGCACACGCGGTACGCAAGATTCCCAACGGGAGATTGATGCATTACCATCTGTAATAACATGCTCCCGAGTCGCAGAATCCGAGAGAGATTACAGGTCTGCGTATATACGTTATCGCGTACAGGAAATTGGTCATAAATATGAATATGCCAGTGGGAGTCATCAAAACAGGTGAATAGCAAAGACTTTATCCATAAAAAGCATAATATGGCCGCACCCGACTCTATGGATGCGAGCGAAGGCGAATAAAAACTACCCTGGAATGAAGACGAAAATACGTGACGGCGACAGGACGGGGTTCGTGAGCAGCGCAATCACAGACAGCGGAAGGAACCAAATGGCCCAATCTACCTCCGGCCCATCCCTCAGGCCGAACACCGTTATCCCTATATGCTCGTAGATACCCTCATGGGTCGTTGTCACTTGAATTGCTGTCGCTCTCATCTTGGCCCCACACCGCAAACGCACGAGGGTGTTGGTGCGAATGGATGGCTGGAGCCGCAGGCGAGCGTGAGCGCGTGCGCCGTGTGGGTGCTGCAGTCGTCGGAGTGCAAAGATCGCCCGTTCCTTCGACGTGGCTTGATCTGTTGTTCGCGGTCGCGCTGCTTGGCACGCTCGCGGCCCATTGAACATGGCCATGGCTGTGACTGTGACCATGGCCATGGCTGTGGCTGTGGCCTTGACGTGGTAGAACCGGCGCAAAACGGCTGGGCGAGTCGACGCCAGACCGGACGCCTGAGCGGGAGCGCGACTGGGCGCGTGCCTTGGCGTGCGCGTCGGGACTCACACCCATGATTGCCTCTGCAGCACGAGATGCCGCACCGGACAAAGGTGAGACTCCCGGGGATAACCCGAGATCGGAGCTCCTACTGTTTGAGGTGGTGGGTGCAGAGTCACCACCGTTCTCAGACGAAAGGTCGTCAATGTCGAACTTTTCCTCCTCTTCGTCGGAGTTGTCTTCGTCTTCCTCCTCATCTCCTTTACTCGCAGAGGCTGTGGACTCGTGATGGTTCTTGCGCTGATGATGGTTATGCTCCTCCTTGACGCGACCCTCCTCGACGACGACAAAAGACTTTTGTCGCTCACGTTCGTTCCACTTGAGAGTGCGCGAGATGGCGTGGAACCAGTCCGTTGACTGTTTGTCGGCGCAAACGGTAGGGAACGGAAACCTGCTCGCTGTAATCTTAATGTGATCACCCTCTGATAACAAAGCTTGGGTCGGCGATGGACGCTAGCGTGAGAGTATAACAACGCACGTTTGAGCTCCACACGACCGCGACCATCAAAAGATGCCCACGCGGTACTACGGGAATTGAAGGGGACACACACACGTACCTCCATGCTGTCTGGAAGAAGCATGGGTCGGAACGAGAGTGTATGTGGCGCAATGGGGGTGATCAAGATAGCGGGGATTTCTGGGTGGACAAGAGAGCCTCCAGCTGACAGCTGGAGGGCGGGTCAGCCGCGTAGATCACGAGCGACACACCAGTACGTACAGAATACGCAGTAGATCCGGTTGGAGTTGAGATTGTAAGCCCGTCTCCTTGTACGGTTGTCATGTGGTGCTCGTCACCTGAGCGGGCGTCAGCGGTGATCAATGGTCAGAATAGAACAAGCTCACCGAATAGCTCGAGCATACTAACATAGGGACTCGGGCCTCGGTCAATGACAAGGTCATTCAGCACTTCAAAACACTCGACTGGGCGTGTTGTGAAACACATGATCTCCTTATCCTTTCCGCAGCGCCCGCCTGTGGCCATCTGATCTGCATGATAGCCGCACTCTAGGGCCTCCCAGCCCCCCTTTTCGAGGTTGCGCATCATAATCTCCCCAGTTTCGGCCTTTTTTACGGCCTTGCGACGACCCCTACCCGACTCGTGTTTGACCGCGCGGTAAACCGTACACGTGAAACGCATGCGCAAGTTGACGCGGATACCGGACTCCAGCGCACTGTCCATTGTTGCTTGATAGTCGGCGAAATCAAAATTTGTAAGGAATCCAAGGGATCCGAGAGCAAATGAAAGGACGGGCGGAACTATCCGCTGGAAAAGCCACGAAGTGAAGAGGACTGTGCCATCGCCACCTAACTATGGTCATGGACTCTTAACATGAGATACGGTAAGAAAGGGTTAAATAGCGCACCGTGATGACGAAGTCGAAAAGGTGGGGGCTGCGACTGCACATATCGGCGGTCCAGTAACGGAGCTGGCCTTCTTCATGCGTGGGATCCTCCTTTGAGCTTGCAGAGGTAGAGGTACTCGAGACCGAATTTGAACTCGAAGAGCGACGGCGTGGAAATGGGTGGAAAAGTTCGGGATGATCGCGCGCGAGGCCGGCGGCATCGAACCGACGTGATGTTTTTAGCTGATGATCAACGTAGCTGTCACCTATATGTCAGTCTCTCGCAGGCGGGTGTGCAGACAATAGGACAGACGCACACGACGAGGCCACGGCCATTATACCTGGGCTTTTTCATGAGGTAAAGAGCTAGGGCACGCGTAAGCGCGATCAGACGATTGTCGCGTGCCTTGGTCACAATCAGCACGTTCTGAATATTTGATCTGATACGTGTGCGGCCTTCCAATGTTCAGCACTTTAGGCGGGAACGATGGAGGTTCTAGTAACGCACCAAGTTGCTTACTCATTTCCCGCACGCCGACAGCAGTGTCCGCAAGCTGCTTCGTTAGACTTGCACTGCCTTCGTCATCATCATAGTCACTGGCATCAAACACATTTTCCTCATTGTCATCTTCGTATGGAACGGGGATGACTTGCTCATCGTTGACTTTACGATAACGACGTGAGGGAGTCTTGTGCGAGTCAGCGGACGTTGGTTTTAGGACGGGGGCCACATCTACAGCCGGGAGGCCGTTGCTAGACTTGAGCCATTCGGAGAAAGAAGCGCCCTTATCGAGGTTTGAGTGCACAAAGCACGGGGAAGTCATTGCGCTTTGCGAATGTGAATGAGGACGAAGTATGGGTGCAGATGTAACCGAATGCGGAGATGTCACGAAAGTCTTAAGAGTAGAGTCCGCTGCAGCGGTGGTGGTGATTGTGGGAATCTTGGGACGCGAGTTGTGATCGGAACCGCCCGAGAGTGAGTTGGCACTACTGGTACTGGCTGCGCGACCATTGACAACACTACTCGACGACATGGATTGGGGCATTGTAACTTGCGCAGGGGACCTGTTATGAGGAACATGCGGTGGGGACTGGCTCTCGAGGAGGATATCGGGCCTGAACTCGACAGCCGTCTTAGTTAAATGGAGGTTCGAAGGGCGAGAGGAGCTACGGGAGAGCGATGGGCGGATGATGGACTCGCTGGGAGGTTCTGTGGACATGGGAGTCGTCGGTGGTGTTGCGAAGACGTCAAGGTCTGGTGAGTAGGACACGGGGCCAAGCATCGAATTAGAGGGAGTTGCGGAGGAGAGTGCAAAGAAGCAAACTAATGGTGAGAGTGATTTAAAGGGAGGTGAGAAAACATTTACGTTTGACTAATGGCGTTGCTGCAGATGGGGGCGTGACGGGCGCCGGCGTTGCAGAGTTGGTTTGATAGCGTTCCTGGGCAACGATCCATTCCTCTTCAGGTCAGACTGGGCATCCGCACGCCCCATGTCGTCCATGATAGATCTCATCGCCACCCATTTGCTACCAACTGTTCAACAAATATTGATGCCAAATCCTCATTTGACATTTGATACACCTGCACCTGTTAAACCTTGGGCCCCGCTCATGTCATCATCGTCCCTCGATCCCATGACGTAGTCCATAGGTCACCTGACCACGACGCGTCCCTTCGCGTCGCATATAAAATCCCCCAATCCTGCCCACTTCCTGCCCATCATCTCTTGCTTCACTACCACAACCATCATTCTTCATATCATTTCATCATGTCAGACCCAAGCCGCCAGTCTCTCACGGAAAAAGCAATTAAGGCTGCCAAGGTACCCTCACTATCTATCATGACAATCTCCTCTGTTAATACAGCGCTCATCTTTCAGCCCGACACTGAAAAGTCCACCTTCGAACGCCTCGGAGACAAGATAGAAGACAAAGTCGACTCTGTTGCTTCCAAAGCTCAGCCCGAGGTATATATATGCTATGTTTTCAATCGCAGCACACGCAGTCTTGACTTTCGCTATAGGGTGAGAAGTCCACAAGCCAGAAAGTCGGTGACACAGTCTTCCATGGAGACTCGGAGGGCGGTGTAAGTTTCACTTGACGGGAATTTCACCTCGGATCTCACACCGTCTTCTCGTAGACCTCGATGGTGGACAAAGCTAAGAATGCCGTAGGCCTCGGAGACCGCGGCACTAATTAAAGTCTCCCTTAATACTTGATCCAAAATCCGATTCTCATTGTCATCATGTATCACCACCCCCCCCTCACTGTACAACGGCCTGCACGATAGAAGTGTATCATAAATACATGATTGTAGACGCGTGACCGGGTAGAGTCCCAAGAAGCACTGGCAGATGAGCACGTAACAAGTAGCTTTAAACCAGAAACGTTTTGGCAACATTGGAACTTGAATGATATCCGTGACCGCGTGACCCCTCGAATCACGCTGCACTCTTAGTATGACATAACGCTCTCTCAGAAATGACTCCGTCGCTCTCAGCTCCAACCGGGATGTCAAATGTTCACACTGGGCTATCGGGCTTGAGTGGGTCTGAAACATCGTTAAGGCTGCGGAGACAAAGTGCCTCGTGATTCTTGTCAAGTACCGCTTTGAGCCTCTCCTCAGTCCTTGCTCCGCATATGACACTTTTTTTATGCGAGGCTGCGCGAAACTGTCACTCCACGCGCACGTTTGGAACGCATTGTTCGGCTCCTTTCCGTCTGCCCCTCAGCGGCCTGCACTAGTACTGTAGGCCGGGCACTGTCCATCTTTGGCCCTCTTCCTTGTCCTTACCCTGGCCCCTGGGTGGTCCATCACGATGAGGCACCATCTGGGTGCTCATTACTCCCTCCAGAACAAGTAGTCCGTTTGCCCTACTTTCTCTCTGGGGCGATGGGATATAATCACATTAATCACATGTTCTGTTCGTTCATCACGTCTTCCTCTTTTGCACAAAAGCATATCAACTGGGGAGCTCCTCTATCATATAATGACCTCGACCTACTACGCTAGAACCCCGTCAGCTTGACCCCCATTTCATCCTCGATTTGAAAGACTTACGACTCATCATTTACAAAGACATGCCTACCGGTGACAAGGTCAGTGCTACGACACCTCTTCGTCGAGTCTTCGAGATACTGAGCATTTGTAGGGAGTGATAGGGACCGTGATCGATGTGCTGGCGGACGTCGAACGCCGTGGGGAGCAGGCGGCTCACTCAGCGGCCGACGTCAGTACCTTTTCTCTATCGCGCAACAGACCGTTGAGCTGCTCACTCTGACGAACCGCGAATATAGACGCTTGGGGAGAAGCTCTTTGGCCCAACCGCCGAGTCTGAGCACAGAAAAGCAGAAGTAATCGCGCCTCAGGCGCCGAGCACCGAGCCAACTACGGTCGGTCGTCGCAGCAAAGGCCCAGATGGCCAAGTGAGTAGCGCCTGCGGCTTTCCATTGGCGTGAGCCTTACCGCAGGGAATCGATACTCATTCTTCACTACAGGATCCATTCCATGATAGCTCGACCCAGTCCGAAGACAAAGTTGGAGTTGATACGGGAGAGAGTAATGAATAATTTCGAATCATGTCGGCACTCTGAAGTAAAAGTTGGAACGTGTAACCGTCGCAGTGCCTTTGATATTTGGTGATCATCATGGACACACAGCCTCTGTGCCTTTGCAGCGTCTTGACCTCGATCCGCAAGCGACAAGCGTGTAAACCATTCTACGCCCACATGCGGCATCAATTTCTGTCGCGATTATTTGCAGTGGCGCCACCGACTGCCAAGTCTAGTACACAAATATTCCCCACAGGACAGGCACGAGTCACATCTACTGCGCACGTTTGCCGCCAAACCGATCAGCATGAACCTTTGGAAATGTGAATGGTGCCAAACCTTGTGGGAACTCAGTCACGATGGCATCGCAGTGGAGTGGTAGCTCGCCAGTCGCCACGGTTACCCCACAAGGCGTGGTAACATTTAGTATTGAACATTGAATTGAACATTGAAGGAATAAATCAATGCCGAGCCTGCCAGTGAGGTGAATGATCAATCCTTGCCTCAGCGCGTTGATCGACGCACGTTTGCATTAATATCAACACGCCCGTGCGACGTAGTGCCGAATAGGTAACGTAACATTCATCGATGCCCACTTGCCCTCTGAGCCCCAAAGGGCCCGGTGAC
>Ga0210393_10002842_pt1 | contig 14117 bp, 16 predicted proteins | sample IncBWC27OmetaG_FD_160068 | JGI IMG/M metagenome (GOLD analysis project Ga0210393, IMG submission 160068) | Forest soil microbial communities from Barre Woods Harvard Forest LTER site, Petersham, Massachusetts, United States - Inc-BW-C-27-O ... | reverse complement strand
CTGGCGATGACCGCCTACGCCGATCTGGATGTATCCGTGATCGACGAACTGCCGCCGGGACGCACGCCGGTAAAAACCGTCGTGCTGACCGAGTCGCGCCGCGACGAGGTGGTGCAGCGAATCCGCACGGCCGTTTTACAAGGACGCCAGGCGTACTGGGTTTGTCCGCTCATCGACGAATCCGAAGAAATGCCCTACCAGGCCGCGGAGGAAACGGCCGCCGCTTTGGCCGCCGCCCTGCCGGAATTGAATGTGGGGCTGGTTCATGGCCGCATGCCGCCCCAGGCCAAGGAGGGCACGATGCGCCGGTTCCAGGGCGGCCACATTCAGCTGCTGGTGGCCACCACGGTGATCGAAGTCGGTGTGGATGTACCGAACGCCACGCTCATGGTGATCGAAAATGCGGAGCGGCTCGGTCTCGCGCAACTGCATCAACTGCGCGGCCGCGTCGGCCGCGGCCAACATGCAAGCTCCTGCCTGCTGCTGTACCGCTCGCCGCTGTCCTCGATGGCACGCCAGCGTCTGGCCGTCATGCGCGGGACCAATGACGGCTTCGAGGTGGCACGCCGCGATCTGGAATTGCGCGGGCCCGGGGAGCTGTTGGGGACGCGCCAGACGGGCCTTGCGCAAATGCGCGTTGCAGATTTGTTGCGCGATGCCGATCTGCTGCCGCGCGTGCAGATCGCGGCGGAATCGATGCTTCGCGATTGGCCTGCGCACGTGGCACCGCTCATCCGGCGCTGGGTGGGACATGCAGAGCAATACGGTCGCGTGGGGTAGAATCTCGCGAATGACCCGAGGCAGTGCACGTCCGATCGAATCCATTCAGTGGCAGCCCGCCGAGCGGCTGGGACAATTGTCCATGGATGCGCAATTGCGTCCGTGGCTCGTCGGCGGCGAGCTGCTCACGCAACGATTGCGCAAAGCGTGCGGCGAGCGTTTTGCCCTGCGGCTGGTGGACCAATGGACCGGCCTGCTCAGCGCATCGCATAAGGCGGCGCTGCGCATCGAGGAAAATGCCGGGCTGTTTCGCGATGTTGAAATGTGCTGCGGCGAGTATGTGTGGGTATTCGGCCAGACCATCGTTCCGGACTCGACGCTCATCGTGCATCCCTGGCTCGCGGAGCTCGGCGATTCGGCGCTGGGCGAAACCTTGAGCGGATTGTCCGGTGTCGAACGCAGTTCGTATGAATACGCCTGGCTGCCGATCGAGGAGGCCGTGACGGCGCGCGCGCTTCGCGACGCCGAGATCAGGCCCGCGGGACTCTGGGCGCGCCGCGCACGGATCGCCCTGCGCACCGCCCCGCTGCTGACTCAAGAATTGTTCCTGCCCGCCATGGGCCGCGTCTAGGCCGGCGTGCCACTGCCCCGCAACGGTGATGAGTTGGCGCAGATGATCATGGCGCGATTGCGCTGGTATGCCTATCGCATTCGCTTCCATCCCTGGACAACCGATGAGCTGCCGAAAATTCTCGGCACCGTCCATGACTATATTCGCCTGACGCGCTTGGACCGGCCGATCGGCATCTGGCTTTTGCTGTGGCCGACGCTGTGGGCGCTGTGGATCGGCAGCCGCGGCCAACCCAAGCCGCTCATCTTCACTATTTTCGTGGCCGGTACGGTGCTCATGCGTTCCGCCGGCTGCGCCGTCAACGATTACGCCGACCGCCGCTTCGATCCGCACGTGGCTCGCACCAAAGATCGGCCATTGGCGGCGGGACGCCTGTCGCCGCTCGAAGCCTTGGTGCTGTTCGCTCTCTTGTCGCTCTCGGCGCTCATGCTGGCGCTGCAGCTCAATCGGCTGACCCTTCTGTACGCCGTGGCCGGCGGATTCATTGCCGTGACCTATCCCTTCGTCAAAAGATTCCTGTCGGTTCCGCAGATGTACCTGGGGTTGGCTTTTGGCGCGGGGATCCCCATGGCCTTCGCGGCGCAAATAGAGTCGGTGCCGCGCGTGGGGTGGCTCTTGCTGCTGGCCAATGTGCTGTGGGTGACGGTCTACGACACCATGTACGCCATGGTCGATCGCAATGACGACGTCAGGATCGGCGTGCGCTCGACCGCCATTCTGTTCGGCGATTCGGATCGGCACATCATCGCCCTGCTGCAGGCCATGACGCTGGTGTCGCTGTACTTGGTGGGGAAAATCATCCGCGCCGGTGGCTGGTACAACGCCGGGCTGATCGCCGGCGCCGTGTTCTTCATCTATCAGTTATGGCTGATCCGTGATCGCGACCGCGACGGCTGTTTCCGCGCCTTCCTAAACAACAATTACGTCGGCATGTCCGTGTTCATCGGACTGGCTCTCGAGTACCAATTTCATCGTTGATCAGCGGATTCGGTCGTCGGGAATCGGGGCGTCGGAATTCGGCCGGTGCGTCGCGAATTGAACGGCGGGGCAGTGCGGGCTTAGTAAACCGAGTGTTGTCTAATTGGTTGACTGGTGCCCCCGACCTCTGAATACTGCCGCCAACATAGGAGAGTGCCGTGGACGTACGCAACGATTGGACCCGCGCCGAGGTCAGTGAGCTTTTTGACTTGCCCTTCATGGACTTGGTGTTCAGAGCGCACCAGATCCATCGGGCATTTCAGACACCGAACACCGTCCAGATCAGCACGCTGCTCAGCATCAAGACCGGCGCTTGCCCGGAGGACTGCGCCTACTGTCCGCAGAGCGTGCGCTTCGATACCGGTCTTGAGGTATCGGAACTGATGGAAGTCGACGCCGTCGCGGCCCGCGCTCGAGCCGCCAAGGATGCCGGAGCCACGCGCTTCTGCATGGGCGCGGCTTATCGTTCGCCTAGACCTAAGGATCTGCGCAAAGTCGTTGCCATGATCCGCGAGGTGAAATCCTTGGGGATGGAAACCTGTGCCACGTTGGGCATGCTGACCGAAGGCCAGGCTCGAGAGCTCAAAGACGCGGGTCTTGATTTCTACAATCACAATCTCGACACCTCTTCCCAGTACTACGAAGAAATCATCACGACCCGCACTTACCAGGAGCGGCTGGATACGCTTCAAGCCGTGAGGGACTCGGGCATCAATGTCTGTTGCGGCGGCATCGTCGGCATGGGTGAGGAGCCGCAGGACCGCATCGACCTGCTGCACACCCTCGCGACCCTGCCCGAACACCCCCAGAGCGTTCCGATCAATCAGTTGGTGCGGGTGGCCGGGACGCCGCTGGCGGACTCGGCACCGCTCGATCCCTTTGATTTCGTACGCATGATTGCCGTCGCGCGCATTCTCATGCCCGAAAGCCACGTGCGGCTGTCGGCAGGCCGTGCCGAGATGAGCGATGAATTGCAGGCGCTGTGTTTCATGGCCGGTGCGAATTCGATTTTCTACGGCGAGAAGCTCCTCACCACCGGCAATCCGGATACCGAGCATGATCAGCGGCTGTTTCAACGCCTGAAGATCGTGGCTGAAGCGCCCGCGCACGCCCCGGCGAGCAACAGCGCAGCGCCGTCCATCCAAAACGCCGCCTTCCCCCACGCCGCGGGAGTTCCTGTGGCATCGTAATCGCCCATGAGCGATGACATTGGGGCGTACGACCTAGAACCGCGCCGGGTGCGGCGCTCCTTCGATCGAGCGGCGAAAACCTATGATGCAGCCGCCGTGCTGCACGCGGAAGTGCGCGAAAATCTATTGGCGCGGCTGCAATTGACGACGCTTACACCCCGCGTGGTCCTCGACGCCGGCGCCGGCACCGGTCATGCGGCCCGCGCCCTCAAGCGCCGCTATCCGAAGGCGCAGGTCGTGGCCTTGGATTCATCCCCACAGATGCTGCACGAAGCGGCGCGCCGGCGGTCATGGCTGCGCCCGTTCGCGCGCGTGTGCGCCGATGCCGGGCTGCTGCCCTTGGCGGACGCCAGCGTCGATTTGATCGTGAGCAATCTGATGTTGCAATGGTGCAATCCGGACGCGGTTTTCGCGGAATTTCGGCGTGTGCTTGCGCCGCAGGGTCTGTTGAGTTTCAGCGCCTTCGGGCCCGATACCTTGCGCGAATTGCGCACGGCCTGGGATCAGGTGGACTCGCACAGCCACGTGCATCATTTCATCGACATGCATGATCTGGGCGACGCGCTGGTGCGCGCCGGGTTTGCCTCGCCCGTGCTCGACGTCGAGCGCTACATCCTGAAGTACCTCACGGTGCGCAAGGTGGCCGAAGATCTGAAGGCCACGGGCGCGCACAACGCGAGCACCGGCCGGGCAAGAGGACTCACCGGTGCCCGAAAATTCGCCGCAATGCAAGCCGCCTACGAGAATTTTCGGCAGGATGGCCGGCTCCCGGCAACCTACGAAGTGGTATTCGCCCATGCATGGGTGCCGGCGCAGTCGCTGCCGCGCGATCCGAAGGACGGGACCAGCGTCTCGCTGGAAGAAGTCAAGCGCGAACTGCGGGCTCGGCGCGGCAAATGAGCCCGGTGCGACAGATGAGGCCGGTGCGACGGACGAGGCGCCACGGTTTCACGGCCCGCGCCGCCTTGCGCTATCCTTGCGCGCATGGAACAGCGCATCACCCTGGCGCCGAATTGTTCGCTCACCCTCGCCGGCGCCAAGCTTTTCTTTGCGACTACATGCCTGTTTTCATTGAGTTTTGCGTTATTCTTCGTACTCCAAGGATTTTGGCCGATTTTGCTGTTTTGGGCTTTGGAGATGCTGGCCCTTGGGTTAGCCTTGCACGCCAGTCTCGAGAGGCGGAATTACACGCAGACCGTGGTGATAACCGACTCTCGCATCAGCCTCGTCACCCGCTCGCGGCGCGGCGAGGCAAAACAGGAGTTTGCCAGGCATTGGGCGAAGGTTAAACTTCGCAGTTCGCCAAGGCGGTTAGGGGTGAGCCGGCTGACCATCGAGAGTCACGGCAAGGCCTATGAGGTTGGCAGTTTCCTCACCGAGGAAGATCGCTGCTTGCTGGCGCTGCGTTTGGGTAGATTAGTCGGCGGCATGAATGAATCGCCGCCGCTTGAAGTCGCGAAATAGGGGTTTTTTTAGATGACAGTTACCAGAGGCAATGTCGATCACAGCACTTCTCGGCGGCGCAAGCCGCTCCTGCCGGGAGCGCTTGGCTTAGCCGCCTTGGGGGTGGCTGCCGGCGCCGCCGCCAACACCTCGAACGGCTACAACTTGCCGACGGGCGTGACGGACCTGGCGCGCGACATGTACGGGCTGCACATGGAGGTGTTCTGGATCTGTGTGGGCATTGCCGTCGTGGTGTTCGGCGCCATGATCTTTGCGCTGGTGAAATTCCGCCATTCACAAGGCGCGGTCGCCGACACCACCATGCTCCACAGCACCAAGGTGGAGATCATCTGGACCATCATTCCGGTGCTGATCCTCGTTGTCATGGCGATCCCGGCGGCGGACCTGATTCTCAAGCAGGAAGACACCCGCAACTCTGAATTGTCGATCCGCGTGACCGGCTATCAGTGGAAGTGGGAGTACGCCTACATGGATGCCGCGGAAGGGGTGGACTTCTTCTCCACCCTCGCGCGCGACTCGAACTTCGCGCGCCAGCTGAATTCCGGCGTCGACCCCAATTCGGTTCCGAACTATCTGCTGGAAGTCGACCATCCGTTGGTGATCCCCAGCGGCACCAAGGTGCGCCTGCTGCTGACCTCGCAGGATGTGATTCACGCCTGGTGGGTGCCGGACTTCGGCGCAAAGCGGGCGGCGATTCCCGGCTTCGTCAACGAACTGTGGTTCAAGGTCGACCCCGGCAAGGAAGGCATATACCGCGGGCAATGCGCCGCGCTCTGCGGCCGGGATCACGGCTTCATGCCCATCGTCGTGGACGTGCGCACGCCCGATGATTTCAAGAAATGGGTCGGCGAGCAAAAAGCCGCCATCAAGCAAGCGGCGCTGCCGGCACCGGCCGGGGCCCCCGCGAGCACGCCGGCCGCGCCGCCGCCCACCGCGCAAGCTTTGCCGAATTAACGCAGTTACTTTTTAAGAGAGCTATCGACTATGGCCAATGTTCACGCGAGCAACACCGCGCATCACCCCGATCACGCCGTCGACGATCATGACCATGGTCAGCCCGCGACCGGCATCAAGCGCTGGATTTTCGCCACCAATCACAAAGACATCGGCACCATGTACCTGGTGTTCAGCCTGATCATGTTCTTCATCGGCGGCGCCATGGCCATGCTGATACGCGCGGAGCTGTTCAAACCCGGCCTGCAGCTGATGGACCCGGTGTTCTTCAATCAGATGACCACGAATCATGCGCTCATCATGATTTTCGGCGCCGTGATGCCGGCATTCGTCGGCCTGGCGAATTGGATGGTCCCCATGCAAATCGGCGCACCCGACATGGCGCTGCCGCGCATGAACAACTTCAGCTTCTGGATCCTGCCCTTCGCCTTCACCCTGCTGCTGTCGACCCTGTTCGTGCCGGGCGGCATGGCCGCAGCCGGATGGACTTTATATCCGCCCCTGTCCTTGCAAACGGGCGATGCCTTCCCGATGCTGATTTTCGCCATTCACATGATGGGCGCCTCTTCGATCATGGGCGCGATCAATGTCATCGTAACCATCATGAACATGCGCGCGCCGGGCATGAATTTGCTGAAAATGCCGCTGTTCGCCTGGTCCTGGCTGATCACCGCTTATTTGCTGATCGCCGTGATGCCGGTGTTGGCCGGCGCGGTCACCATGCTGCTGACCGATCATTTCTTCAAGACCAGTTTCTTCAATGCGGCCGGCGGCGGCGATCCGGTGATGTTCGAGCACATCTTCTGGTTCTTCGGCCATCCCGAGGTTTACATCATGATTCTGCCGGCTTTCGGCATCATCTCGGAAATCCTGCCGACCTTCGCGCGCAAACCCCTGTTCGGCGCGACCTCGATGATCTACGCCATCGCCTCGATCGCGTTCCTGTCTTTCATCGTGTGGGGACACCACATGTTCGTCGACGGCATGCCGGTGGCCGCGCAATTGTTCTACATGATGTCCACCATGCTGATCGCGGTGCCCACCGGCGTGAAGGTGTTCAACTGGACCGCGACGCTGTGGCGCGGATCGATGTCGTTCGAACCGCCCATGTTGTTTGCACTGTCGTTCCTGTTCCTGTTCACCATCGGCGGCTTTTCGGGCGTGATGCTCGCCATCGTTCCGGTGGATTTCCAGTACAACCAAACCTATTTCGTGGTCGCGCACTTTCACTATGTGCTGGTACCCGGCGCGATATTCGCCATCATGGGTGCCGTGTACTACTGGATCCCGAAGTGGACCGGCCACATGTACAACATGACTCTGGCGAAGTGGCACTTCTGGCTGTCGACGATCTTCGTGAACGTGCTGTTCTTTCCGCAGCACTTCCTGGGGTTGGCCGGCATGCCGCGGCGCATCCCCGACTACGCCGTGCAATTCACCGATTGGAATATGGTTTCCTCCATCGGCGGCTTCTGTTTCGGAGCCTCACAGATTCTGTTCGCCATCGTGGTCATCCAGTGCATGCGCGGCGGCAAGAAGGCGAGCGCCCTGGTTTGGGATGATGCCCGGCCCCACGGCCTGGAATGGACACTGCCTTCGCCGGCGCCCTACCACAGCTTCACCACCGCGCCCGAGGTCGAGTGAACGTGAAGGCGGAAAGTCCGCGCAAGCTCAAGATCAGAAACGCGGCGTTGGGGCTGGCAACGGTGGCGCTGGCGTTCTATTTTGGGTTCATTGCCCTGCTGGTCTTCCGCAGCCACCATTAGATGGACCGCAAGGGCGCCAACCGCAAGCTGGTCCGGGGACTGCTGCTCATGACGGCAGGCAGTTTCGCGTTCGGCTGGGCATTGGTGCCGCTGTACGATGTTTTTTGCCGGGCAGCCGGCATCGGCAATGCCGAGGCCAAGGATGGTCCGGCCGTGGCGCGGGAAGCGATCGACCCGAACCGCGAGGTCACCATCGAGTTCGTTGCCGCCCCCGCATCGGTGGGCAGCTACGAATTCCGGCCCAAGGTCGCCTCGATGCGCATTCACCCGGGAAAGCTGTACGAGACCGAGTTTTACGCCAGGAATCTGACGTCGGTGGCCTCGGTGGCGCAGGCCGTTCCCAGCATCTCGCCCAGCGGCACGGCGCAGTATTTTCACAAAACCGAGTGCTTTTGCTTCACGCCGCAGAAATTCGGCGTCGGCGAAGGCCGTGACATGCCGGTGCGATTCATCGTGGATCCGCAGCTGCCGGCCAACGTTGATCGGCTGACGCTGGCTTACACGTTCTACGATACGACGCAATCCACAACACGGCATTGAGTTCACTCGTTAAACTATCGTTGTTCTAAACCGTTAGAGATTTGACCATGGCGCAAGCGACCGTCGACGACCACAACCACTACTACATTCCTCACGGCAGCCCGTGGCCCATCTACGGGTCCGTAACGCTGTTCACGCTGATGTCCGGCGCCATCGTCACGCTCAATGGCTGGCTTCCGGCGTGGTTCCTGCTGCCGGGCTTCGCCATGCTGGCGTTGCTGTTTATTTTTTGGTTCCACACCGTCATCGGCGAGAATCAAAAAGGCATTTACAACATGGCCGTGGACCGCTCGTTCCGCCTGGGGATGATGTGGTTCATTTTTTCCGAAGTGATGTTCTTCGCGGCCTTCTTCGGCGCCTTGTTCTATGCGCGCAATCTGTCGGTGCCCTGGCTGTCCGGCGATGGCGTGAAGATTTTCAGCAAGCTGCTCTTGTGGAACAACTATGACGGCGTGTGGCCGACCAACGGCCCTGCCGCCTTGGGTCCTCGCGCCAACGGCACGTTCGAAACGGTACCGGCGCTGGAACTGCCTCTGGTGAATACGGCGATCCTGCTCTCGAGCAGCGTCACGGTCACCATTGCGCACCATGCACTGATCACCGGCCACCGCACGCGCTTGAAGATTTTTCTGGCCCTGACCTTCCTGCTGGGATTCACCTTCGTCGGCCTGCAGGCGACCGAGTACCACGAGGCCTATACCAAGCTCGGTCTCACGCTCGGCACCGGCATCTACGGCTCCACGTTTTTCATGCTGACCGGATTTCACGGGCTGCATGTGACCGTCGGGGCCATCATGCTGACGGTGATCTGGTTCAGGGTCATGAACGGCCACTTCACGCCCAAGAGACATTTCGGTTTCGAAGCGGTCGCCTGGTACTGGCACTTCGTCGACGTGGTTTGGCTCGGTCTGTTTTTCTTCGTCTATTGGCTGTGACCCGGCGTCACATGTTGAGGTTCGATCCAACCGTTGTAATAGGCGACGATTAGCAGCACGAACAACGCCACCGACAGCCCGATGCGCCAGGCCAGGGCTGCGACCATCTTCTTGCCGTCGTCCTCGCGCGCGCTGGACATATGGAACAGCGCTTTGCCCAAACTGATCAAGATCAGCAGGAGCATCGCGAGAATGATGTATTTGAATACCATCTGGCGTGTCTGGAGCTTAAGGACTCGCAGTATACCGTGCCCATTTATTTTCAGAATCGCAGGTTCGCGCCGCGGCCCTTCACGACACTGCTGACGATCGTCGTGCTCGCCCTGCTCGTTTCATTGGGCCGCTGGCAGCTGCACCGTGCCGCGGAGAAGCAGGTGCTGTTCGACGCCTTCGCGGCCGGCTCCGGCGCCTTGCAGAAGATCGATCTGGCGAGCGCCAAGGTGCCGCGTTACGCCCAGGTCGAAGCCGACGGACACTACGACGAGACGCGCCAGATCCTCATCGACAACATGGTCAATGCGGAGCGCGCCGGCTACTTCGTGGTCACACCTTTTGCGCTGCAGGCCGGCGGTTGGGTGCTGGTCAATCGCGGATGGGTGCCCTTGGGCAAAAGCCGCGCGGAGCGGCCGGCGATTCCCGTGGCCGCCAATCCACGCCGCATCCGAGGCCGCGCCGACAATCTACCCAGTCCCGGCATCCGCATGGGGACTGCGGCCGCGCTGGCCCCACCCTTTCCGGTGGTCGCCAACTTTCCCACCCGGGCCGCCGTGGCACAGCTGCTCGGCGAGGCTCGCTGGACCGCAGCGGCGGATCTGATCCTGCTGGACCCTGAGGAGCCTGACGGCTTTGTGCGCAATTGGACCGCACCTGGGTTTCCGCCCATGCGCCACGTCGGCTACGCGGTGCAGTGGTTCGGGCTGGCGCTGGCCTTGTTGGTCATTTACATCGTCACCAATTTTCACCGCACGGGCGCGGACCCGCATGAGTGAACGCAGCACCCAGGACCGCCGGCAGCGGCGCATATTGATCGGCGTGGCGCTGATGTTCTTCGCGCCTTTGGGCCTGTCGTTCTACTTGTATTATGGGAAGAGTTGGCACCCCGGAGGCTACGTCAATGCGGGAGAGCTCATCGCACCCGCCCGCCCACTGCCGTCCCTGGCTCTGCCGCTCGCAGGCACCGCCGGCACCGGCGAAACCAATCCGCAATTCCTCAAAGGCAAGTGGACCTTTTTGTACCTGCAGCACGGTCCCTGCGACGATGAGTGCCGCCGGCATCTGTATGACACGCGCCAGGTTCGCCTGGCCCTCGATCGCGAAATGACACGCGTGCAGCGGGTTTTCATCGGCGACGAGAATTGCTGCGACCTTACGGAACTCAAGGCGGCGCACCCGGATCTGATCGCCGTTCGGGCCAGCCCCGCGGATGAACCGTTGCGGGACTTGCTCCCTACGGGCGCGGCGAACGCCCATCGTGTCTATTTGATAGACCCCTTGGGCAACCTCATGATGTTCTACTCCCCCGAAGCCAAGCCCAAGGGCATGCTCGACGACATGAAGCGCCTGCTGCGCCTTTCTTCCATCGGCTGATCCTGTGGACCCGCAACGCCGTCTGCTGTGGTTTCGCCGGTTGGCCTTGGGCGGCGCCCTGCTGGCCGCCGCGGTGGTCGTGCTGGGGGCATGGGTTCGCCTCACGGACGCAGGGTTAGGCTGCCCGGACTGGCCGGGATGCTACGGTCACATCTACCCGCCCGAGCATAATTTCAGCAAGGCCCTGCATGAAATGATTCATCGCTACTTTGCCTCGACCTTGGGAATCATCGTCTTCTGCCTGTTGCTCTGGGCGATACGGCATCGGAAGGATCCCGGCCAGCCCTTAGGCATCGTGGTCTTCCTGTTCGTTTTGGTCTGCGTGCAGGGCGCCTTGGGCGCCTTGACGGTCACCCTGCTGCTCAAGCCGCTGATCGTCACGGCGCATTTGCTGGGCGGCCTCACCACGCTCGGCACCTTGTGGTGGCTGTCGTTCACACCCGAACAGCGCGAGCTGTCGGTGCGCGAAATGAATTTGCAGAAATTCGCCCTGGGTGCCCTGGCGGCGCTCTGCATTCAAATTTTCCTCGGCGGCTGGACCAGCACCAACTATGCCGCGGTCGCCTGTCCGGACTTGCCGACCTGCCAACAGTCCTGGTGGCCGCGCATGGATTTTCGGGACGCCTTCGTGCTGTGGCGCGGACTGGATATCGATTACACCGGCGGGGTGTTGTCGAATCCGGCGCGCATCGCCATCCACGTGACGCATCGATTGGGTGCGCTGCTCGCCGGGTCGGTATTGATGGTGGTGGGAGTCTTGACCATCGTGCGCGGCGGCCGCGGCCGTTTGAGGGTGATCGGCGCCCTGCTTGTCGGGGCGGTGATGCTGCAGATCGGCATCGGCGTGGCGATGGTGCATTTTGCGTTGCCGCTGCCGCTCGCGACCTTGCACAATGCAGGCGCCGCGCTGCTCGTCATTTGTACGGTGACTCTGTTGCGGGTGCTCCGGCCGGGGCGCGCGATCGGCATGGTACCCTTGCGCCATGGCCACAGTACCCGATAACCCGCCCCTCGCCGATGTCGGCCACGGCGGCTGGCGGGATTACTTGGAGCTCACCAAGCCCAAGGTGAGCCTGCTCATCGTCTTTACCGCCATCGTCGGCATGGTCCTGGCATCACCCGGTTGGATTCCCTTGTCGGCGTTGATCTTCGGATCGATGGGTATCGCCATGGCGTCAGGCTCCGCGGCTGCCTTCAACCATATTCTCGATTCGCACATCGATGGCCAAATGAATCGCACCCGCCGCAGGCCTCTGCCCACGGGGCATATGCGCGGGCGCCACGCCCTGGTATTTGCCGTCGCGCTCGGCGCCGCCTCCATGCTGATTCTTGCGGTTGGCGTCAACCTGCTGACCGCGGCGCTGACCTTCTGCTCCCTGATCGGTTATGCCATGGTGTACACCCTGTGGCTGAAGCGCGCGACGCCGCAAAACATCGTGATCGGCGGCGCCGCCGGTGCCGCCCCGCCCATCTTAGGCTGGGCCGCGGTGACCAATACCATCGATCCCAACGCCCTGGTGCTGTTCCTGATCGTGTTTACCTGGACGCCGCCGCATTTTTGGGCCCTGGCGATCGCGAGGCGCGACGACTACGCCAAGGTGGGCATTCCGATGCTGCCCGTCACGCACGGCATTCCCTACACCCGGCTGCAGATCGTGCTGTACACCATCCTGCTCATTCTGACCACGCTGCTGCCCTATCTGACCGGCATGAGCGGACTGATTTATCTGGCCGCCGCGCTCGCCCTCAATGCGCGATTCCTGTACTTCGTGCTCGCGCTCAATCAAGGTCGTAGGGCGGACCTGCCCATCAGGACATTCAGGTTTTCGATAACGTATCTGATGCTGCTGTTCGCCGCGCTGATCGTCGATCACTATTTATTTTTCCCGGGCTGACAGCCCGCCTGAGCTGAATCAGCCGGCGTTCAGGTTCGTGCGCCGGCACCCTGACCGAGGTTCATGGACGCCATTCACCATCAAACCGTCCGCGCCAACGGCATCGACTTCCATGTGGCGATGGCCGGATCCGGCGACCGCCTGGCACTTTGTCTGCACGGCTTTCCGGAGTCCTCGTTTTCCTGGCGCTTCCAGATGCCGCTGTTTGCGCGTCTCGGCTACCGGGTGTGGGCGCCGGACTTGCGCGGCTATGGCCGCAGCTCGCGCCCGCCGGGCGTTGTCGCGTATGCGCTCGAGAACCTCGAGGAGGACGTGGCCGCGCTGATCGAGGCGTCGGGGGCCAAAGACGTGGTGCTGGTCGGCCATGATTGGGGCGCACTCATCGCATGGCATTACGCGATGTTCGGCCGGCTGCCGATCTCGAAGCTCATCATCATGAATGTGCCGCATCCCAAGCTTGCCGAGCGCGGCTTGCGCACGATGCGCCAGCTGGCGAAGTCCTGGTATATATTTTTCTTTCAGATCCCCAAGATTCCCGAGTGGGCGCTGGCGCGCCATGGCTGCGAGGCGATCGGGCGCGCCTTTCGCGGCATGGCCGTGGACAAGAGCCGCTTTCCCGACGAGGTCCTGCGCGTCTACCAAGAAGCGGCGGCTCAACCCGGGGCCCTCACCGCCATGCTCAACTACTACCGCGCCTTGATTCGCGGTTTACGCCGGCTGCGTCGCCGCGGCACGCCGCGCATCGAAACGCCAACGCTGATGATTTGGGGCGAGGTCGATGCGGCGCTCGGCAAGGAACTCACCTTTGGCACCGAGCGCTACGTCAGCGATCTGACGCTGCGCTACCTGCCCCAGGTGTCGCATTGGGTGCAGCAGGAGGCACCCGAGGTCGTGAACGGCATGATCGAGGCATGGCTGCTCGGCAAGACCGTTCCGCAGGCGCCCGGCGCGGCCCCCTCCATCACGACGCCGGCGTCAAACCTTCAATCGTCAACGCCGGCAGCTGATCGGCCGGCTTGAACCCGAACACCTGGCCGAAGAACGACAGCTCAGCCTTCAGCGAGTGAATGATGGTTTCCGGCTTGCGAAAACCATGGCTCTCGCCGGGATACAGTACGTAGGCCACGGGAACGTGCCGCGAGCGCAGCGCCTCGACGATGCGCTCTGATTGATTCGGCGGCACGATGGGATCATCGGCTCCTTGCAGCACGATCACCGGCACCTTGAAACCATCCAGGTGATTCAACGGCGAACGGCTGTCGTAGATCGCCTGCGACTGCGGCAGCGGCCCGATCAGCGAATCCAAATAGCGGCTTTCAAATTTGTGCGTGTCGCGCGCCAGCGCGGTCATGTCGGATACACCGAAGAAATCCGCGCCGGCACGGAACACATCGCTGGTGCTCAACGCCACCAGCACCGTGTAGCCGCCGGCGCTGCCGCCGCTGATGGCGGTGCGC
>Ga0210393_10002841_pt1 | contig 14120 bp, 9 predicted proteins | sample IncBWC27OmetaG_FD_160068 | JGI IMG/M metagenome (GOLD analysis project Ga0210393, IMG submission 160068) | Forest soil microbial communities from Barre Woods Harvard Forest LTER site, Petersham, Massachusetts, United States - Inc-BW-C-27-O ... | reverse complement strand
TCGAGCAGCGGCTTCGACCAGTCCGTGATCACCTTTGCGGGATCGAAATCGTAGCGGCTGCCCAAGCCGTGGCACTCCGGACAAGCTCCATACATGCTGTTGAACGAAAACGAACGCGGCTCAAGTTGAGGAACGCTGATACCGCAATCCGGGCAGGCCAGCTTTTCCGAATAGAGTTGTTCATCTCCGCCGACCACTGCGACTTGCACCAAGCCGCCCGCCAGCTTCATCGCGAGGCCGACCGACATTTCCAGGCGATGCTCAATGCCGGGTTTCACCAACAACCGGTCCACCATCACTTCAATGGTGTGATTCTTGCGCTTGTCGAGGTTCAGATCGTCTTCAAGATTTACTAGTTCGCCGTCGACACGGGCTCGCGTGTAGCCGTGCTTGAGCAGCGTCTCCATCTCTTTCTTGAATTCGCCCTTGCGCCCCCTGGCGATTGGCGCCAGCACCATGACGCGGTCTTCGGGCGTCAGGGCCATCACCCGCTGGACGATCTGCTCGGCGGACTGGCGACTGATCGGGTGCCCGCATTTTGGACAATGCGGTATACCAATCGAGGCGAACAACAGGCGAATATAGTCATAAATTTCGGTGATCGTTCCGACGGTAGATCGTGGGCTCCGGCTGGTGGTCTTCTGCTCGATTGAAATGGACGGGCTAAGTCCATCAATCGCATCCACATCCGGACGTTCCATCTGGTCCAGAAACTGCCTCGCGTAAGTGGAAAGAGTCTCCACATAGCGACGCTGGCCCTCGGCGTAAATCGTGTCGAATGCGAGAGATGACTTGCCCGAACCACTCAGTCCGGTAACCACCGTAAGGGTATTGCGCGGAATCTCAACGTCGATGTTTTTGAGGTTATGCTGGCGCGCCCCGCGCACCGAAATCTTGGTGATGGCCATTTATCTGGTTCAGATAGCCCTTCCGTAATGTCGACAGGTCTACAGATTTGTTCGACATTAGGAATGCACAGCTCTACTCCGTATCTTAATCGTCAATAGCGGCGGGCGTCAACGCAGGTAGATTGAAGATGCCGCATAGACGAAAGTTGGGCTGGCGGCATCAGATTACTGCCATTTCTTACTACGATCAGACAGGGTGGTTGACCGTGATTTCGCTCTTCATGCCTCTTATTCTCTGCGTTACGGTAGTCGCTTCGGTAGGAATTGGCGTCATCACGGCCTACGCCGCAGTCATCGGCATTCTGGAAGCGTGCGGCCGCGCTTCACAGCCCCTTGCGGAAGGAAGACGGCGCCTGCTTCTCGTGCCCACGCAGAACCACGCCAGCGGCGACTAGGCCTTAATTCGCCCGCCAGTGTCTAATTTCCTGGATGCGGCACCCTTCTTACTGGCGGGACCCTGCCACGATGCTCCCAAATCACCCAGCGCACGGAAGAATGGAATACCGGTGGACCCCCGACAGTCACCGCCGGCAGGTGAAATTGCACATTGATGAAGGCCTCTTGCTGAAATCCTGAAGGCTCAAACGAAGTGCTTTTGACCAGATCGAGCGCCGCCCGCGCCAGATCCCGATCGGAATTCTGCAGCGCTTCCGCATCCAGCACAGTGCCGTCTTGCGCATCCAGAATGGCATGAACCATCACCGGCTGGAAATAAGTCGAGCTCGGACCATCGGAAGGATCGACCCGCATCGGAAAGCGATTCGGCGACGCCAAGGTGAAAGATCCGCCCGCGTCAGCCATTTCCGGCGTTGGCTTAAAAAGCTCAGCGTCAATATTTGGCGCATCTTGCAGACTTTCCACTCGCACCTGCACCGCCAGCCGCCCATCTTCGAATATGGAGATTTGCCGCGGAAGGGTGCAACCGTGAAAGTTCGACGCGCCTGTGTAGTCATAGACAGCGTAAATTCCCGGCGCCTCCGACCACATCTGTAAAAGCCCGCTTGCCGCATCGATGCAGTATTCCCTCTCATACCAGGAGCGCGGCGCCGGATTCGGCGGGATGGCGGAACTGAGCAGCAAACAGGACATCTCCATGCCGTCGTGCTTCACCTCCGCGGCGCGAATCGCCGAGGCGCCTGGATTTCGCATGATTGGCCAGTGCAGCGCGGAACGGATCAACTGGGCGCGCAGCGGAACCGGCTCCGAAGGATTCGTACCGAAGACCCGGCCGTCAACCCCAATACGAATTATGTGTGAATCCTGCAATTGCACCGTCCAGCGCCAGTGCGATACGCCGTCGGATAACTCCTCCATGGTTCCTTCGCCCTCGTTCAGGGCGGCGCCGCTGGTCTCGAACGACACTTTGAGCGAGTATGGAGTGGCAAGGTTGCGCAGATTATAGGTTTGTCGAGCGCGTTCCAAAAGATCAAGCGCGGCATTGCGATCGGCCGGCTTGGTGAGAGTGCGCGGCTGGCGCGTCACCATCTCGTGAGCATCGGACGGAGGAGGATTGGTTTGGGCGACGGTCGCGGGAATGCAACACAGGCAAGAAGCGAACAATCCAAGGAGCCGAGTGGCGGTTCGCATTGGGCCTCCTCTAATCAGAGAAATCCAACAGGGGACCGGCGATCATTTTAATCAACGGCAGCCGACTGGCGCAATCAGAAAGACCGCCCCTCCCGCGACCTTCATCCTGATTACTTCGACTGAACCTCAATCGGCTCCGCAATATTCATAGGCCGACCTGTTTGATTTCCCACCTCGATCTTGCGCCCATGCTTCAGATACGCGGCGATGACAACAGGATGTGACCAGTCGAGATCCCATCCGTTCTCAATCGCGAGAACCGTATATGAACCGGGCACGACGTTTCGCAAAAGAAAAGTGCCGTCCAGATCGCTCTGGTCGCGGCGAAAGAGGGCGCGGTCCAGTTCGGGATTTTCCGGCACCAGAACCACCATCGCGCCCGCCAATCCCTTCCCGGCCCGCGTCACGATTCCTTCGATTTCTGCGCTGCCGCTCGCCACCGTAAGCGACACTGAAGGCGACGAACCCGCCGCAACCGAGAGTGTGCGGCCTGAAACTTGGGCGCCTTCCGCTGACATGCGTGCGACGGAATAAACCTTTCCCGGGCCCCATACCGCAACTTCATAGCGGCCAGCGGCGACTTGCTGGAGTTCGGTCTCGCCCTTGGCGTCAACGGCCTGAGAAGCAGAGACCGTTCTGTTTCCGGAGCGCAATCCCACCGATAGATGCGCCGGAAGCGTGGCCTCCGCGGGAACTTGCACCGAGAATTTCACATTGCTCAAGGCCTCACCTCTGGAGAGGTCAACCTCCTCGCCGTCTTTTGCGAGATCAACTCCGTTCATCTGAACGAACGATCCCGGTCCCCGGAGATGAACGTTGTAGCGACCCGCGGGAATGCCGGTGAGTTCCACGACGCCCGGCGAAATCATGCTTCCCCCGGTCATCTGTATGAATGTGGGGCCATCGAAGGCGGGTTGTTCGAGTTGCGGAATCTGATATCCGTGCTTGCCATCGTCGGGCATTCTAAAAAGCAAGCGTAAAGATGGAACCGGATTCAAGTGGAGATCCGCCTGTACTCGCTCGCCACCCAGGATCAGGATCGGCGCCGCGTCATCTGCCTCAGTTCCGTTCGGGTAGTAAGTCAGGGGATAGGCAACATCGAGCGCGCCATCGACCAGCGGTTGATCAACCAGTGGCGGGGCCTCGGCCTGCTGATCGGCTTTGGATTGAGCCCGCCCCGAAGGCACCATTTCCGAGTGAGGATGGACGGCGTACCAGGGCTTCCCACTCGCCGACAGGAAGTATGTGCCGGGCGTGAATGGAGTCAGTTCGTATTCCCCCAGATCGTTCGTCTGCGACGATCCCGCCTGGTGGATCTGGTCCACTCCTAAGCTGTGATCGTTGTAGTACAACGTCACTACGGCGTGGCGCACCGGTTCGTTCGTTTCATCCAGAACCTTGCCGGAGATTACCGCATCCGGTGCAAGCCGGAGCACCAGGGCTTCTGTTTCGAGCCCCGCCCCAGTCACAATCGCGGTGGAATACTGATCATGCTGATCGTAGCTGGCGGAGATGAATCCGCGCTTGGCTCCGGTAAGCGAATATTTTCCCGCAGGCAGCCCGGTGAACTCATACTTGCCGTTTTCGGACGTCACTCCAGATTGAAATCTCTTGGCATCCTTCGCGTCCCGCACGGTAATTCGCGCTCGGTTCAGCGGTCGCCCATCCGCCTTGCTGACAACGGTTCCAGCGATTCGGTAGCCACCGCCGGAAGTGGGTGCGCGCGGAATTTCCGCGCTCTGGGGCGCCGCTCCGGCTCGGACTCCGACTAGACAGAGCGCCGTGGTCATCCCGAATACCAACCAGAAGATCAACAAGAATGACCGCATCGAATTTGAGCCGTCATGTTTAATCGCCGCGCCTACTCGCTTCCTGAAATCGTCTGCAACTGCAGGGTCACTTTCTGGCCGGGAGCGAAATGGACAATCTGCCCCTTGGCTTCATACGCCTTCATCGCTTCGGCATCGCGATAGGGAAGGTCGTGTTGCGGGGTGCTGAAGGCAATGACTCGGTAAACTCCCGGCGCCACCGTCCGATGGTCGAATTTTCCATCGGGAGATGCGGAAAGTTCCAGAAACTGTCCCGAACTGTCCGGCAGGGGAATGCAATAGACAAAGCCTGGTGGCGACCAGCGGCCCGGGGCGGCGGGAGTCGCGGGAACGCCGAGCAACGTGCCTTCGAGTTCTGCGCCGTCGTCTCGCATGATGACGTCGATCGACGCACTCGCGCCGGGCACCACCACCAACGGCTCGCGTAATAAATCCACGCCGCCCATGGTCGCCGACGCCACATAGCCGCGGGATGGTGTCAGTCGCAACCAATAACGCCCCGGCACAAGATTCTCCAGAACCAGAGAATCGTCATTCGCTCCCTTAGGATCACGAACATAGGCGCTCCTCTGCGCCCCAAAATCATCCATCCCCTCCGCCCTGATTTGCAGATCGAGTCGCGCCGCATGCAGGGGATACGCATGTTTTCCGTCGCTCCACGAGCCTGAGGACATCCGATCCGTCGAAGTGAATTCTTCCTTAACACCCACGCTGATCGAATTGTTTCGCGCCAGGACCATGCCGGCCCCTGCCGCTTGCGCTCCAGCCACAGCGATGTTCACCGAGCCGCTCATTGAGACCAGCCCATACATCGATCCCTCAACCAGATATTTTCCGTTCGGTAGCTGCCCCTCGATCGCGTCTTTTCCCCGGTTGTAGCCCAGCGAATAGCCGGGGCCACGCTGCCCTTGCAGCGACACCGTGACATTCAATCCGCCGTTCGGTTCCATATTCGTCACGGGGATGCTTACCGGATAGTAGGGCTGGCGGACCAACGAGAGATCCGCCACGAAGGTCTGCCCTCCCGTCACCTGAATTGTGGACGCTGCGGCAAAGTCGCTGGCGCTCGGGTAATACACCGGCGGATAGCCATAGAGTTGACCGCCCGGAACCGTAGACTCGGGATCGTTGTCCATCCACTCGCGCGTGAGCACCTTGTAGCTGCCCGGATGTAATTCGGCAAAGCGAAACTCGCCATTCGAGTTCGTGCGGACAGAATTTCTCTGGAGCCAGCGAAAACTGCCATCCTGAACCTGCCGGAAGAAGAGCTGCACATCAATACCGCGAACCGGTTCAGCCGCCGGAAGCGCGACGCGGCCCTTGATCAACGCCTCGGGCATTAACGGAATCGTGACCTCAGTACCTGGCGTCACCTCCACCTGCCTGCCTCCAGGCAGATCATCCAGAAATCCCGGCTTGCGCGCCATCAGCCAGGAGAGCTGACTACCAACGCCCGTTGACAAGAAGCCGCCGCTGTCGCTCGCAGCCTTGGGCAAAATGAATTCGAAGTGTCCCTCGCCATCGGTCATGGTGGCGTAACGATTGTCGGGAGAATAGACGAGAGCGCGTCCAATGGGCTCGTGCGTTATCGCGTTTACCACCGTTCCGCGAACAGTGTTCGGCTGGTTCTCAGGCTGCGGGTTCTGAGCGAAACCCTGCCCGGCGCAAAGGCAACAAACCTCAAGAAAAATAACGAGCTCAAAACACAGCCCCGTAATCCTCACACGAGCCCGCTCCTCATGCTCTGTACGGACCGAAGAACCGTCGGCGCTTCGCAAGGAGATCACTCCTACGTTGTCGTTCCCTGGGGTCGGCCGAATGCACGCTGATCCATCTGATCTCTGATCGAAGATCGAAGATCCATGGGATCAAAGGTCTTACATTTAACTTCTTTTCGCTTAAAGCCGTCAATCACCGCACGAATCGCTCTGGACGCCCTCCCTACGGATACCGTGGTAGCATTCGATATTAACCGCGCCCCGGCGGTACGCATGCCCTGCACTCGTCCCATCTCGCCTGCGTTGCTTCTTGTGATGCTGCTCTACGTTCTGACGATGTCCGCTCCCGCGGCCGAACCATCTCCCTGGATCGAGATTGACTCGCGGCACTACAAGGTCATCACTGACGCCGGCGAGAAAAAGGGCCGGGAGGTGGCACTGCGCTTCGAACAGATGCGCGCCGTCTTCGGCACCTTTCCATTCATCAAAGAACATCTCAATGAGCCGCTGCCACTGACGATTCTCGCCTTCAAGAATGACAAAGACTATTACCTGGCCGCGCCGCTGCGCCAAGGGCAGCCCATCGCCGTTCCCGGATTTTTTGTTCCCGGAGAGGACCAGAACTTCATCGTGCTGAATTTGTTTGAAGAGGAGTCCTGGCGCGCCGTCGCCCATGACTACGCGCATCTTCTCCTGAACTATAACTATCCCCCGGTTGAGGGATGGTTTGACGAAGGGCTCGCGGAATATTTTAGTTCGATCCGAATCGACAACAAGCAGGTTGAAATTGGAGGCGACCCTGAGTTAAGCAACGCCTTCAGCGAAGACCTGCTGGAAAATCAGAAAGAAATTCGCAATCCGCCGAAGTCCCTGACCGAATTGTTGGGCGGCCAGGTCTGGCTCGCGCTACCCGATCTGCTCACCATGAAGCATGACACTTCCACCTACGTGGAAGGCACGCACCGCACACTCTACTACGCCCAGTCATGGATGGTGATGCACTACCTGCTGCACGAGAAAAAATTGCCGGAGACGGGCACGTACTTTGACCTGGTCGAGAACCAGCATGTGCCGGTGGAAGAGGCCGTACAAAAGGCTTATGGCATGACGCCCGCGCAATTCGATCAGGCAGTGAAGACTTACTTCCATTCGCTGACGCCGCTCTTCACTGCTCTCGACGCCTCAAAGCTGCCCAATGCTCTGCCGAATCCGCCTCAGCCTTATCAGTTTCCCGCCCCGGTCGGGCCAAACGACAATACGATTCTCGCGAAGCCCATGCGCGAAGCGGACGCTCGCGCCTTTGTAGCTGAGATCAAGACCAGGGTCCCCGAACGTCGCGCCGCCGGATTGCGCGAACTGCAGGCGCTCGCCACCACTCGCGAGCCCGGCAAAACCGAAAATAAGAACGAGAAAAAGGACGCCACTGAAGACGCTCCGCTGTTGGCGGCCACGGGCAACGAAATCGCTCATCGCGCCCTGGCCTGGGATCACCTGCAGCACGGCGAGTTCGATGCTGCTGCCGAAGAACTCGGCGACGCTGCCGCGCTCAACCAGCGCGATATGTGGATCCGTTACTACCTGGCCGTGCTGAAGTACCGGATTGCGAAGGCAAAGCATGCCGACATTCAAGGCCTTCCTAACATGCTGCAGGATCTGCGTGCGGTGCTCGATTGGTATCCGGAATTTGCCGACGCTTATGACTTGATGGCGATGGCGCGAATGGTTGGCGGTGGTCCGGTCGCGGCCATGCAGGCCGAACGCGCCGCCATGCAACTCAGTCCGCGCAATCAGGAATACGTTTATCATCTGGCGAAAATCTACATTGAGGCCAAGAAGTGGGTCGCCGCGCAAGCTTTGCTGGAACACTTAAAAGCGGGCAGCAATCCGCAGGTTGCCGCGGAAGCGCGTGAACAGTTGACGCGTTTGGCCAACGAACAGAAGTATGGCCTCTCGACGGCTTCAACCGCACCGAAACTTTCTCCGCAAAGTACTCCGTTTGACGTGCTGGAACAGGATGCCGCCAAGCGTGCGGCAGCGGCACAGGCTTCGCAAAGCGCCGGAGCGGGCGACAAGCGCGCCGCCAAGTTTTTTCAGGGCCGCCTGGTCGGAGTGGATTGCTCTCAGTCCCCGGCTGCGGTTCTCACTGTGGCCTCCGGCGGAACCGTTCTGAAATTGCGCACCTCGGATTACAAATCTCTACTGCTGATCGGCGCCGATACTTTCTCTTGTGCATGGAATGATCGTTCGGTCTCCGTGAACTACAAACCGGGCGGGGTGTCGGATGGAGATTTAGTGTCAGTGGAGCTACGGTGAACCGGGCTTCGGCATTCGGGCTTCGGGCTTCAGCTCCCGACACCCTCTCCACCTTGTCATTCCGACCGGAGTCCGGACCCTGAGCGAAGCCGAAGGGGACGGCGGAGTGGAGGAACCTGCTGTTTGCGCGCGCCACCATGGTGGGGGCTGGTCCACCTTTGCATCACCACGACATCGGCTGCCTCACTCCTTCGCGTTTTTCGAAGGGTGAGCACCACGGACCTCAACTTCATGTGCATCGCTACATCCAAAGCGCTGACCTTCCATGGACAGAAGTTTCGCGTACGCCAAGTCTCCTGGTTCGCCGCATCCGTGGTGCCCACCTTCCGAAAATCGCGGAAGGTGGGGCGGCCTCAGTCGTGATAGTGCCAGCAATAAACGTCAAAGGCGGGCCAGCCGCCCCTGGGCTAACATATGCCGCCCCTCCGGGGCTGGACCCGCGAGCGCGCAAGAGAAAACCCTCCCGTGGCAGTGGGAGGGTTGGCAATCAACGATGATCGCAGCTAGGCGCGGACGACGTTGCCCGCCTGAAAGCCCTTTGGGCCCTTCAGCAGATCGAACTCCACGGTCTCACCCTCATTGAGTGAGCGGTAGCCGTTCTCCTGAATCGCGGAGAAATGTACAAAAACGTCCTCTCCCGTGGAGCGCTGGATGAAGCCATATCCTTTCGCCCCGTTGAACCACTTTACTGTTCCCTTCTCTCTCACGGAAAAACTCCTTTCGCCCTCGCTAAGAATTAGTTCCCCGGAAATCCCGTATTGTTGTCCCGGCGAGCCGGAACGTCCCCTCAGGAAAAACGGTGGAACTCGATTGTGCGCGCTAGCGCCAGAGAAATAGCCACCAAAGCAAAAGACTCCTCGGTTCGGCGCCACGCAAAGAAATTGCGGCGAGAACTTTCGGAGCCCATGACCAGCGACACTGTTTCTATGGCCCTACTCAAGACGTCAACCTGCTTTTACTAACGCATCGCCCGGCGTTCACCGGGTAATGAGCAACCGATAATAAGCACTACAAAATCGTTTTACAAGAAAAATTAGCGGGTTGGCCTCAAAAATATCCGCCGGTCACCTTTAAAACTTTAACGAAGTATAAGAAAAGGCCCCTTCCGGGCCGGAAACTTTGGTTTCCACGGAAATACCGACACGAAGCCAAACCCTTGATAGGATTAAACAACCCCTATGCCCGACCAAACCACAGCGACGGTTGCTCCGCCTTCGGAAATAGCTGCTGGTGAGCCGCCGAGTACCCGTCGGGCGCGGCCCGGGGTGGTGGTCTCGACCGTAAAATACCTCCTGCGGACCGATGTGCACACTTTTGCATTCTCGGTTGCGGCCAATTCGATCCTGTCGTTCTTCCCGTTCGTCGTGTTGCTGATGACACTGATCCGGAGGGTTTTCCACTCGCGCGTGATGTATGACGTGGTGGTGGAGTTGCTGCGGGATTACCTGCCGGCGGGCCAGGAGTTCGTGATCCGGAACCTGACGGCCATGGTGAACAGCCGCCATCGGGTACAGATAGTCTCACTGATCATCCTGCTGGTGACCTCTTCGGGCGTGTTCATGCCGCTGGAAGTCGCGCTTAACCGGATCTGGCACTTTTCGAATAACCGGTCGTACTTTGGCAATCAGTTGATCTCGCTTGGACTGGCGTTCGGCTGCGGTGTGCTGGCTCTGCTCTCGATTGCCATGACGGCGGGAAACGTAGCTTTGCTGGAGTTTCTGTTGCGCGGCCATGGCAGCGGATTCATTCGGCTGGTGGGTTTTGTAGTCATGAAGGTGTTCGCCATCGCCGCGAGCATCGCGATCTTCTTTCTCATCTATTGGGTGCTGCCGAACGGCAAAGTTCCGGCGCGAGCCGTGATTCCGACCGCTGTAATTATGGGATTGCTGTCGGAGGCCTTGAAATACGGCTACATCCTGGCACTGCCCTGGCTCAATTTCGCCGAAGTCTATGGTCCGTTCGCGCTGTCGGTGAGCCTCATGTTCTGGGCATTTTTGTCAGGATTACTGCTGCTTGCGGGAGCGAATCTATCGGCCGAGGAGCACGCGCGGCGGGCAAGGTAACTGGAGAATTCATTCGCAAACAATTCGCAGCGCCAGGACCTTTTTATTCTTTATTTAATGGGACATCGCTAAAGTTAATTCCTCGTTTGCGGTTGATCCGGCAGATTAAATTTTCGAGTATTTTAGGCAGCACGTTGACCCCGGGAAGCGGTACCAGGGAATTCTTTTCCACGTAGTCCTCGGCTCCAGCTTCGATGAGTTTCTGGCGGTTCTTCTCGGTCAGGCTGCTCAGCACGATGACTGGAATGTCAGCGGTTGCGGGGTCCTTCTTTAAACGAGCCAGCACCTCTGGACCGCTCAGTTTCGGCAGAATCATGTCCAGAAGAATCAGATCGGGCTTCACTTCACGGGCGAGCTTTAAAGCGGACTCCCCATCCTCAGCGCAGACTACCTCGTAACCAGCTTTGTGAAGTATGCGCTCGTTCTCGTGCAGAATGGGTTTGCTGTCATCGACTAAGAGAATTTTCACGCAGTCCGCCGTCTTTGCTATTTGCACTATCGGCACAGCGGGGTTGAAAGATTAGAAACGTAGAGCGCACCGTTTTTGCCGTTCCACCCTTCCTGCAGGAATAGAGCGCGATAACTGATCCCAGATATGCACAGGGTTGCTGTGACATCCGTCACCGCGCAATTCCTCCAGTTGCAATTAGGATGCTCTTGGTTTCCCAAGACCCCTCTGAGCAGACATTCGTTTCCCAGGTGACAGTTATGACCGGGAGTTGCTGGCGTCTGCTCGCCGCTATTTTTATAGTTATCCTCGCGACCGTGTTGTCACGAGGGCAGGACGTTGCCGCCGATCGAGCGCTGGCAACGTTGCCCGTTTCGCGTCGTGCGCCGATTACAGCGGTCCGCGTTCCTACCCCCGCGCCTACGCGTTATCCGGTGGCGCGCGGCACAATCGCCTTCCCGCAGGTTGTTCGGGCGGCCGGAATCATCTTCTCGGGTCGAGTCACCTCCGTGGGACGAGCGGAGGACCGCGCCGAAACATCTCCCAGCCGGAGTTTTGCCTCCACGTCGGTCACCTTCCGGGTGGAACACGCTTTTCGGGGCTCTACAACAGGGCAGAGTTTGACCATCCACGAATGGTCGGGCCTGTCGGCCGGCCGCAAGCATTACCACGTGGGAGAACGCGTATTTCTCTTTTTATATTCTCCCAGCAAGCTGGGGCTCACCAGTCCAGTTGCCGGGGCCGTTGGCAGATTTGCGATCGATCCCCAAGGCAACCTCACAATGAATGCTCAGAATCGGTCGGCTCTGTCGGCAGAGCCGGTGATCGGTGGAAGGGATCTTGTCCCTTACACCGATTTCATCCAAGCGCTGCGGCGTGCCGGAGGCGAGGAATGAGCGTGTCCAGAAAGAAAAACGCGGCATCCATCGAACACGCTTTGGTCCGGTTGGCTGCAGTTCTGGCTATCGTTCCATCATGTGTCTCATTGACCAGCGCGGGAGGGCCCAAGTATGTTGCGGGTTCGAGCTATTTCAATTCTTCGCTGATGGGGCAACCCGTCGCCTGGTCGCTGGGACAAGTGAACTACTACACGGACCAGGGAGACCTGAGTCCCCTCCTGCCAAATGCAAGCGCTAATACTTTCGTCGCTAGCGCTTTTCAGCAGTGGACATCGGTCACCACGGCCTCTGTTGCCGCTACAGCTGCAGGGCAGCTTGCCGAGGATGTTAACGGAAATAACATCGCGGTTGACTTCAATGGACTTGTCACAGCACCCGCCGATATCACTTCCGCCGCCACGCAGAGCCCGGTGGGGATCGTCTACGACTACGACGGCTCGGTGACCGACGCGCTGCTCGGCGCCGGCGCCGGCGATGCTTCGGAATGTTTCTGGAACGCGGTTTATGGCGGTGTGGACAACTTCGGTACCGGCGCGAATCTCCTGCACGCCCTGATCGTGATCAACGGCCAGTGTGCCCTGCAGGCCTCGCAGCTCACGGACGTGGAATACCGGCTGGTGCGAGTGCTGGGCGACGTGCTGGGTCTGGGCTGGTCGCAGTTGAATCTGAATGTGATCACCGGCAGGCCTCCCGCGACGCCCGATGACTACGCGGGTTTTCCGGTGATGCACGACATGGACCCGGTCAATTGCATACCCATCACGCTTTGCTATAAAAATCCTTACCAACTCGCGCCCGATGATGTGGCGGCGATCTCCCGTCTCTATCCCGCCGCTGGGAGTTCCAGCGGCAGTGCGCGGGTTCACGGCTCGGTGTATTTCATGAATCATTTCGGGGCACAGGGCCAGCCCATGCAGGGGGTGAACGTGTACGCGCGCTGGATCGATCCTTCCACCAACCAGCCCTCGCATCGATACGCGGCGTCGTCGGTTTCCGGATTCCTCTTTACCGGTAATGCGGGAAATCCGATCACAGGACTCACCGACGCGCTGGGAAATGCCTACAGCGAGTTCGGCTCGACCGATCAGACTCTTGAAGGATTTTTCGACCTTGGCGGATTGCCGATCCCGAACGCGGGAAGCACAGCGCAGTATCAGCTGTCGGTAGAGGCACTGGATCCTTTGTGGTCAGCCAGTGTGGGTCCTTATAACGATTTTCAAGTAGCGCCCTCAGGAAGCTTTGCGCCTATAACGGTCACGGTCAGTGCGGGCGGTGACTTTGAACAGGACATTCTGCTGTCCGGCAGCGGGCAGGCCGTCCCGCCATGGGCTGCGACGGAGACTTGGAGTTCTCCGGCTCCAGTTCTTCCTCCAGGCGACTGGGTGGGCTCACTGAGCGGTTACGGCGATGTGTCCTATTTCCTGATCACCGCGCAGGTCAACCGCACTTTATCGATAGCGGTTACAGCATTGAACGAGACTGGCGCGCCGAGTGAATCGAAAGCCGCGCCAGTGGTTGGCATCTGGACGCTGGGCGATCCGCAGGGCACGCCCCCGCCCGCGTTTACATCCGCGCCGTTCAATTCAGAAACCTTCGCCATGAGCCGGCTCGACGCCCAAGTATTGAGTTCAAGCAGTTTCATCATCGGCGTCGCCGATCTGCGCGGCGACGGCAGGCCCGATTACTCCTATCACGCGCACGTCCTCTATGGAGACTCGGTGAGCCCTCCACGCATCAAGGTGAATGGCGGTGAGATCACACTGCAGGGTACGGGCTTCGCTCCCGGGCTTACCGTGACAGTAGGGAGCACGAGTGTTCCTCTGCTGGCTACGAACGCCGGCCAGATTCTCATCGTCGCTCCCGCGCAGGTGGACGGGCCACAGACCGTCACAATCAGCGATCCAGTCAGCGGCGCATCCTCGATCATGACGAACGTGCTCACTTTTGGAGCCGCGTCGACGGACAGGATGGTCCTCCTGCAGGGAGGAAATCCCCCAACCCCTATTGGCACGCAGGCCACCAACCCTGTGAGCGTGCGGGTCGTCGCCTCCGATGGAGTTACCGCCGTGGATGGCGCGACGGTGGGATGGACCACCACCAACGGCGCAACACTCTCGGCCTGCGGCGGCGCCTCCAACTGCTCCGTCGTGACGGATGAGAGCGGCTCGGCTTCGACCTGGGTCACGCCTGCATCCACTGGCGTCGCCACTATCACGGCCACACTCGCCCCCGGAGTCTACAATCCGGCGCAATCGGTGTCGGGCACTCTTTCGGCGACGTCTTCGTCTTCGGACATCGGAGTCATAACGCCATACCTCTGGGTAGCCTCCGGTGCAACGGTGAGCGTACCGATCA
>Ga0210393_10002840_pt1 | contig 14123 bp, 12 predicted proteins | sample IncBWC27OmetaG_FD_160068 | JGI IMG/M metagenome (GOLD analysis project Ga0210393, IMG submission 160068) | Forest soil microbial communities from Barre Woods Harvard Forest LTER site, Petersham, Massachusetts, United States - Inc-BW-C-27-O ... | reverse complement strand
CGACGCGCAAGAGCTGCCCCCCGACACCGATTTGGACCAGCTGGCGTTCGAGGTCACGGCGATGATGTTTCGGGCAAATTTTGCTTGGATTGTGACCGAGGACGCGCGCGTCCTGGCTCAGGCCCGCGTCGGAGTGAAGAACGTGCTGGCCCGAGCTTCACAGCAAGTCGGCTCGTCAAAGCCACCCCGCCGGACGCGAAAACGCTGAATCGCCCGCGGTGACGCAAGAGTCACCACCGCCAGGTCCCTCATCGAAAACGGCCCGCCGGAACTCACTTCCGGCGGGCCGCAATGGTTACGGGCGACTGACCGACGCGTGAATCGAATTGACGGTGCTACGCTGCGGCGCGGGTGCCACAGGTCGGTTGCGGAGCGCAGTGACTCGGCCCGCACGAGCTGTAACCACCGCCGTTGCTGGAGCAGCTGGGAGGAGTCGGGTCACACGATTTTTGACCTGAGCCGCACGACGACGGGCCACAAGACGGGCCGCAAGACGGGCCGCTTTGGCAGCCGCTGCTGGAGCTGTGACAGAGAGATTGCTCGAACTTCTGGATCGCGCACAGCAGCGTGCTGATGGAAAAACACCCAGCGCCGCCCCAGCTGGTGTTGCATCCGCGAGTCGGAGGTGAGCAGGAGCTGGTCGTGCACCGCGTCGGGGCACAAGCAGTCACACAAGTCGTCACGCACGTTGCCGACAAGAGTGCCCGATCTTCGAGCGACTCCAGCGCGGCGACTGGACGCGCGCAAGGTCGTGAACGGCGCGGGCGCGCTGCGGAGGTTCCGAACATCGACTGGGTAAAACGGTGAAGCATTGACGGCCCTCCTGAAAAAACTTGATCCGACGGAACGACAATAACGGACTTTTCACAACTGAAACTTGACACCACACCTGCGGGCAGTCTGCCGCAAGGTGGACCGACGATACTCGGATTGGGTCGCCAAAATCAATTGCAGCGCCCCGACGAGCGCTGCCGAGCCCAGTCTCGCCCACCGATGATTTCCACTCACGACGACGGTCCAGTTTTTTTGACGCGAATCCTTTTTTTGGAGCGTTTGGTAATTGCATCGCGGCCGCGCTACTATTACAAACCTGTTATCTATTAAGAAGTGGTAATCTAGTTCGTCCCTCGAGTGTTCGGGCTCGTGAGGATGTAGCGGGCCTTTTGATCGACCGCAGGGAGGTGAGGATGTACTTCACAGGGAGAAGGAAGTCATGAGGAACCGAAGTATCCAGGTTTTGCGGACGGCCGTCTTGGCTGTCGCCTGCAGCGCGATGCTCGCATCGCCTGCTTGGGCGGGCTCGGGTTGCGGGCAGAAGCAATGCAAGTGCTACTGCCAGGGAGTCGATCGGTCGGGTTGTCTGACGAACACCGGCGGGAAGTCCTGTGTTCTGTGTTGTGTCATCAACACAAAGACTTGCACGTTCACAGCGACTTGTCACAGCTATGTCCGCAACAACTGTCGCAAGTCGCAGTGCTTCAAAGACGTTTGCTTCTGGCAGGATCCTTCCTACTGCTGCAAGACGAGCGTCTACTCCTGTGAATCCAGCGGCTGCTGCCGCTACACAGCGAGTGGCTGCTGTCAATCGACGCCGGAAGCGAGCTAAGTCTGGTTTGCGACCGTTCTTTGTCGCGTCCGCCCTCACGTCTTGAAGAGCCGTTCCAGGCTGCGGCGGTCGCGACAGCCCACGAGACGCCGGCCCGGCGCAAGCGCCGAGAAAACCATCTCCTTGAGTAGGCGCTGGGCCTGGCGTCGAGTGTGGGATCGTTCCCTGAGCGACTCTGGGCGGCCCGATTGGGCGGCCGCCTTCAAACGACGTCATGGACGACCGACGCAAATCGATTCGTCGCCGTTGTGCGCAGACTCCTGGGAGGGCCTTCCATGTCTCGACCCGTTCTCCGATCCGGATTCACGTTGGTCGAACTACTCGTCTCGATTGCGATTGTGGGTACCCTGCTCGCGCTGTTGCTTCCCGCCGTCCAGTCGTCGCGCGAAGCCGCGCGGCGGACCGTCTGCAGAAATCAACTCCATCAACTGGGACTCGCGCTGCACTTGTATCACGATGTCAATCGCTGTTTTCCCCCGGGCAGCTACGTCATGGGCCCGTCTTTTCCTATGCAGTCGGGATGGGGCTGGGGAGCCATGGTGCTTCCCTACGTCGAGCTGCACGGCGAATATCGGCCGATAAATTTTGGCCTGAGAACGGGAGACGCCCAAAATCTCCCGCTGATTGCGCGGCCCATTTCGCTGTTCCGCTGCCCGTCTGAGATTGGCCCTGAGACCATCACTTGCCTGCCGATCGACGAACCTTCCTACCAGTTGGCTGCGGGCAGCTATTGCGGCTCGGAAGAAGTGCTAACTTCCATGTCTCGAATGCGTGTGGCAGACATCACGGACGGCACGTCGTCGACGCTGATCTTGGGCGAACGCGTGGTCCAACCCGGCAGCGACTTGCTGCTGCCGTTCAGTTCGGCCTGGTGCGGTCAAGTGGCTTTCGCCGACCGATACGACTTGCGGTCGGTGCCGTACCTCGCTCCCAGCTCCGATCATCCCCTCAACGCATCGCTCACCGATCCCGCGTGCTTCGGCAGCCGGCACCCACACGGTGCGAACTTCGCGCTGGCAGACGGATCAGTGGTCTACCTCGTCAACAACATCGACCTGGCTGTCTTCACGGCTCTCGGCACCGCGTCAGGAGGGGAGACCGTCAATGTTGAAGCCCCTTGACCGTCACGCGTCCAGGCTTTGCTGCCATTCTCGAAGCATTGGTGTGGCCCTTTCTCTCTCGTTTGGGCTGCTGTTCGGGGCCGTCGGATGCCAGAATAGTGACCTCCAGGAATTCGCCGACCGCCACGTGCAGCAAGATATGCTCGACAAGCACGACAAGCGGGAGGCGATCCCGTTTCTCGAGGAACGCGGACGGTTCTACGACATCGACGAGACAACCCACGTCGACCGGGAGATTGTGCTACCGCTTTTGAAGCGACTCAAAGAGCTGGCTCCGACCGAGCAGTGGGCGATGCTCGAACCCGAAAAGGCCAAATCTTGCTATGGTGTGTTGATTGGACTCCCTGATGATTCCGGGATCATCGACCAGATGGCAGACGCGGTGCAGAGTGCCGATGACAAGTTTTCCGGATTCATCCTTCAGCAATGGGGGCACCGCTGGCTGTTGATCAACCTGATCGATGAGCGAACTTTTGAGTCTCTGAAGGCCTCTAATCCAGATATCGAACATCAGCGTTGACTCAGGCCGGCCGCGATCACCCTCTGCGGCTCGTCTCTCGGAGTGGATCATCATGTTGCGACGAACAGTGCTGGCACTTTCGCTGATCGCGTTCTTGGCTCAGAGCGTTCCCGCCAACGCGCACTTCTTGTTCATTCGGATTGGCGAGCCGGCCGAGGCGGGCCGTTCCGTCGAGGTCTTCTTCAGCGAAAAGGCTGAAGCCGGCGATCCGCGTTTCATCGCCAAAGTGGCCGGCGCGACGCTCACGTTGCAATCCGCTCCGGGAAAATTCCTGCCTCTGACCGTGACCCAAGGTGCCGATCGATTGCGGGCCGCGCTTCCGTCGGGCGGCCCGGTGAGCGTGACCGGCTTTCTGGAATACGGCGTGCTGAAGCGCGAAGTCCCTTTTCTGCTGCGCTATTATCCCAAGGCGATTGTTGGCGACGTTGCTTCGTTGGCCGCTTTGCGACCGCGTTCCGGCGCGGCCCTCGAGATCGACGCGTCGATTCAAGGAGATCACGTCGCGCTGGTCTTGCTCCGCGAGGGCAAGCCCGTGCCCAGCGCCGTCTTCACCACCGTCGACGACGATCTCGCCAACGAAGAGGTGAAAGCCGACTCGAGTGGCAAGGCCGTTTGGAAGCCGCCAACGCCCGGCTTCTATTGCATCTACACAAAATCGGTTTTGAAGACGCCGGGCCAGTGGAAGGGGACGGCGTATTCCGAGATCCGCGAATTCGCGACGATCGCGTTTCGTTGGCCGCTGGCTCGCACCGACGCCGACCCCGAGGCGGTCACCCTGTTCCAGCGTGCTTTGGCGGCCCGCGCCGCGTGGGATCAATTTCCTGGCTTTACAGCCGAGATCTCCGGCAGCGTCGACGGTCGCGCATTTTCCGGCAAGGCCACGGTGGCGGCGAGCGGCGACGTGACTTTGGAACTGGACGACAACGTCGTGAAGTCCTGGGTCGAAGAACAACTGCACTCGATCGTTAACCATCGTTTGCCGCCGCCCAAGAGCGAAGGCGGCTCGCCGATTCTGCGCTTTGCCGACCACGATCTCACGCACCCGCTCGGTCGGCTCCTGATTTTCGACGGCGGCCAATTCGCCTCGAGTTACCGCGTGTTGGACGATCGAATCACGGTCGTCAATCGCAACATGGGCGGCCGCAACATGACGATCACCGTGCTCGACGACGTGCGCAACGCCGAGGGGAAACAGCTGCCCCAGTCGTACACGGTTCAATACTGGAAAGCGGAGAACGGCGAGCTCGACCGAACGGAGTCGATCTCGAACCGCTGGACCCGAGTCGGACGCTACGACCTGCCAGCGTCGGTCACGGTCAGAACGGCCGCCAAAGGGGGGCTGACCGTTCGCTCGCTGCAGCTTGCGAAGCACAGGCTCAGCAAGTGAGCGCGAATTCCGATTTGGAATTTTCAGAGACTTTGAGCCGCGACCGTGAGGGAGCGGGGTCTAACGCGCTCTCCGAGGGTAATAGCCCGCTCCCTCACGGTCGCGGCTCTGCGGATTGCTTTTCGATTACGACGGGCTGTTGGTTTGCTTGGGCGGGCTCGAAATCTGCACCTGGATTTCGTCTCCGACCACTCGGACCGCGTAGCAGGCATTGCCAATCTTCGAGCGCGGATTGTCGAGCCACGAGCCGTCTTTGACCGAGAATCGCCAGGCGTGCCAGGGACAGGTCACCGACACGCCTTCGACGTAACCTTCGGCCAGCGACGCCCCCATGTGCGGGCAGACGTCGTTGATGGCCGTGTATTCGCCCCCCACGTTGAAGACCGCGACCACGGTGCCATCCACGGGGAAGGCTCGGCCTTCTCCGGCTGGGATGTCGCCGACTTTGGCGACGGTTTGAAATTGTTCCATGTTGGCGAAAGCGTTTCGAGTTGGACCGAAAAGGGGCGAGCCCGGCGGTGTTGGACGTCGATCTGTGCGATCGCTATTGTAAGCGCACCTTGGCGGTCCCTTCGACCCGCCACAGGCCGCACCGGCTGTTTTCTGCCCGTTTCGGGCCGGTCAAAACCGGGCCGAGGCGAGGAGCGATGCGGACACTTGGAGTCTGCCGATGAGACGAAACCCGGTAAAGGCCGCACTCCAAGCGGGTAAGCCGCAAATCGGCACGTGGCTCTCTTTCGCGAGCGTGCACGCGACGCGCCTGATGGCCCGCGTGGGCTTTGCCTGGTTGACCGTCGACCTCGAGCACTCGCCCATCGACTGGAGCGAGGCCGCCGTGCTGTTCGGCGCAATCGCCGACGCAGGCGGCGTCCCGTTGGCGCGAGTCCCCCGCGGCGACCACAACCACATCAAGCGCGTGCTCGACGCGGGCGCCTGGGGCATCGTTGTGCCGATGGTCGATACGGTTGATGAGGCGAAGGCAGCAATCGCCGCCGCGAAATATCCGCCCGTCGGCAATCGATCGCTCGGTGGTTCATTGCACGCGGTCAACTTCGCCGCCACCTCGGGGGACTACTACAAACGGGCTAATGACGAAATCCTGGTCGTGCTGCAGACTGAGTCGCCGCGCGGCGTCGAGAATGCCGAGGCCATTTACAGCCTGAAGGGCGTCGATGCGATTTTCGTCGGCCCCAACGACCTGACGGCCCAAATGCGCGACGCCAGCGGGAATGATCCCAGCCCGCAGGCGCTCGAGGCGATGCTGCAGCGCGTGCTCGCCGTTGGGAAAAAGGTGGGCACGCCCGTCGGGCTGCACGTGCAGACGGTCGAAGCCGTCCAAAAGCGTGTGGCCGAGGGCTGGCAATTCATCGCGCTGGGGAGCGAGCTGCGGATGATGGTTTCGGAAGCCCAACGGCTCGTCACCGCGCTCGATCTCAAAAGCAGTTCCGGCGACCTGGCCCGCTACTAGTCGTTATTCGGGTGGCACTGCGTTATTTGGTGGTACTGGCGGCTCGCCCGCCAGTGTGATCTTCGCGTGCGTCACGACAAACTCACCGGCGCAAGGACAAGAAAATCCCGCGAATCCTGCTGGTCTTCGAGTTCGGCACTCTCAACGGCGGCGAGCGCTCGATGCTGGCCGTCCTGCCCCAATTTGTGGGAACCGATCTCGAGTTCGTGGCCCTGACGCCAGCCGACGGGCCGCTGCCGGGAGCGCTGACGGCTCTCGGCATTCCCGTTTTGACATTCGCTGCGCGGCACGAGAACGGCGAGCGCCAAGACGCCTCGCGCCTGGTCGAGGAAATCCGTTCAGCCGCAGCGCGAGCGCGACCCGATTTGATTCACGGCAACAGTCTGTCGATGGCGCGGCACACGGGGACGTTGGCCGCCGACGTCCGCGTCCCCACGACGGCCCACCTGCGAGACATCATCGGTCTCACCCGACGAGCCGTGGAACAACTCAATGCCAATCGTGCGCTTGTCCCCGTCTCGCAAGCCGTTCGCGATTTTCATGCGGCGCAAGGTGTCGAGATGGACCGGATGCACATCGTCTACAACGGAATCGAGGCCGAGGCGCTTCGCTGCCGTGATGGAAACCCCGGTCTTCGCGGCGAGTTGGGCCTGCCGCCGAACGCGTATCTCGTGGCGACGATCGGTCAGATTTGCCTCCGCAAAGGTCAGGACGTATTTGCCAAAGCGGCCGCCCTCGCTGCACCGCACATGCCGGACGCGCATTTCTTATTGATTGGCGAGCGCCATTCCACGAAGACCGAAACCGCTCTCTACGACGAGGCGATCAGTTTCGAATTCGCGATGGCTGGCCTCAAAGACCGATTTCACCGACTTGGCTATCGAACCGATATCGAGAGCCTGCTAACCCAAATTGATCTGGTCGTTCACTCCGCCCGGCAGGAACCGTTCGGACGGGTGCTGCTCGAGGCGGCTGCCGCCGAGCGCCCGATCATCGCCACAAATGTGGGTGGCACCGGTGAAATGCTCACTCACGGCGAATCGGCGCTGTTGGTGGCGCCCAACGAGCCGCAGCCGCTTGCCGATGCGATGGCTCTGTTGCGGCGTGACACGGCGCTGGGTTCCAGACTGGCCGCTGCCGCCCGAGCACGGGTCGGCACCCGCTTCTCGATCGAGCAAGCGGCTCGCTCGCTTGCTGACGTCTGGCGAAAAGCGCTCGAATGAAAATCGCGTGCTGGCTCGGCGTCAGAAAAACTTCGCGCGTTGTTTCTACGGGCGTAGAAACACGGCCTGTTTTGGCGCTCGCACGGGTGGCACAATAGAAGAACCGCGCGCGGTGATCCGCTTCCCGGTTCGTTGGGGCCGGACCACCGGGTCCGCAACTTTTTTCGAGAAGCAAGAAGTTGACCCGGTCTAAGGCACTTACTGCCAATCTGTTAGGGCGAGAAAACACCGGGTCGGGTCAGATTGTTTCACTAGGGAGTTGACCCGCAGAAAAACCTGACCCGGTGCCCAGGAACGAGTATTCCCGACAAGCGGCCCAGATCGAAAGTCGGGTCGGTACACTCAAAACTGATAGAGGGGGATGTTGTACCGACTTCGTGAGGTACGGCTGGTCGCCTAATGGGCCGGTGCCGGCCACTGGAGGTGCTTGCCCAAGAACTCGAATGTGCCGCGGCCGTTGATCGTGTGCGGGCCGTTGAAGAATTCGATCTCGGTCCGATCCCCTAGGCCGAGCTTGTCGTAGAACCGGCGGACTTTCGCGTACTCCCAGGCAACCCATTCGTCGGGGGCGACGCCGTCGTCGTGACCCCGCTCGACCATGAAGGGTCGCGGTGCCATCAGGTAGGCCAGCTCGGCGTAGTTGGCGACGTGGCCCATGTTCCACTCGAACATTTCGTACTCGGGCGTAAAGACGTAGCTGTACTTGTCGCGGTTCGTGGCATTCTTACGGACCCACTCGTTGAAGTCGCCAGAACAAATTGACAGGCAATACTGCGGCAGCATCGTCGGCACGCGGACTGCCGTCTTGCCGCCGTACGACAGACCGTAGAAGGCGATGCGCTGAGGATCGACGTTCGGCAACGTCGCCAGCCATTCGATCGTCCGTTTGTGCTGCGGAATGATGTAGCTAAACAGCGAGCGGCCGAGCGGATTGCTCTTGCGCTGAATCACGCGAAAGCGATCGCCGCCGCGATACGGATTTTGCGGCGCATACGTGATGAAGCCGCGTTTGGCCAGCTCGGCGGTGAACGCCTTGTAGTAGGGATAGCCGGCAGACGTCTTGCTGATCGTATCCATCGGCACGCCTTCCAGGCCGTGCTGGCAGACGACGACCGGCCGTTTCTCGCCGGGTTTGAGATCCTTCGGCAGCAAGAGGATACCACCGGCGATCACGTCGGGATAAACGTCGATCACGACCTCGTAGCCAGTGAAAGCCGGTTCGTCGAGGATTTTGCGAGTGCGAACATTCGGCGGCATCGTCGGTTCGGGCAGCTTGCCGATGAGCGTCCGCCAGACGAAGTCGCGATAATGCTCGGCTGACTTGGTCCATGCTTCGGCGGTTTTCACATCCGCCTGTGCCCAGACCTGGTCGCGGACGTGCGCGCTGCTTTCCAATAGCCGCTGGGTGAAATCGACCAACTCATCGAGTTGGCGATGTTGCCGGCCGTCAGGGTCAAGAGGGAAGTTGAGCTTTGGAAGTGGTTTCCAGTTACCGAAGCCTGGGTCTCCGAAAGAAGTGACGTGCAAGCCGGAAAAAAAGGACGCGTGCGCGCCACCATTGACGGCCGGCTCGGCTTGGCCGCGATTTAGGTCAATCAATTCCGCCCTGCCGAACGCGGCGGGAATTAAGTCAGAAAGTCGACTGAATTCGCGTTTGACCCCCTCGTGCGGAACGATATGAATCGCTCCGGGAGCAGCGCCATTTCGACCCGAACGTGGGCTTGGCGGCTGCTCGATCTCTCGAACGCGGGCGACCTCGATGACCAGGTGACGGGGCATGACGAGTGAGGCGACCTCAGCGTCACCAAGTTCGCGCAACAGAGACCACACATTGCGATAAATTGGCTCCCGCCAAATTTCTTCGCGGGGAGCAAAATATCCACTGACCCACGTGCTTTGGATTCGCGGATCGAGCGCGGCTGAATAGAGGGCCAGCAGTCCGCCCTCTCCCACGCCCACCACTCCGACTGGCAAGGCTCTCTTTTCAGAGGCGTTCATCTGCTGAAAGAGATCGACGGCCGCCAGAACCTTTTGCACCTCATAGCCGATGACGTGCCGCCCTAGCTCGAATGCCATTCGATAAACAAACTCACGGTGCGGCTGATTCGTGAACCGCACGGCTGGATTGCCTGACCAGGTGTCACTGCGGTTGATCAGTGTCGGCACGACGACCTGGACTCGCTGCTCGGCAAGACGACGAGGGATTTGTGACACATTCTCAACCCCCTCGACCACGCCTGCGAAGGCCTCGGGGGTCCAGTCCGCATCGGGCAACGCAATCACGCGCGCAGTCGGCGCCTCGTCTGGCTGCAACAGAAGCCCCTCTGCGGTGACTCCCGGCAACACGCGCCACCGGACCGCATGAACAGAGTAACTGCTGCCATTCGCCAGCTTCGAAGGCGTCGACGTCGTGGTGATCAACTCGAACGCGTCCGGCTTTACTCGCTCGTCAACGACGCCGAGGATCGTTCGCAGCCGCTCGCGATTTGGCGAGATGCTCTTCTCGTAGGCCTCTCGGCTGGAGAAGTCGCGGTGCCAGTATTGGGCACGCTGGGCGACAGATTCCTTGAGTGCGCGCTCGGCGAACTTGTTGATGCCGTCCACCATCACGACGTCGAGCGGCTGATCGAGGACCAGCGGCGCCGTCCCGGGGAGCGGATCACCGTCGGCGGCGGTGGCCGCTGTTGTGGCGACGGCGAACAGGCAGGCCGACGCGATTAAGGACAAGCATCGATGACCCAACTGACTGCGCGCGGTTTTGTGGCAGTAGCCGGCTACCGCCTCACCCCCAACCAGCGCGTAGAAAGCTCGGCTCGGCCTCATGAGGAAAACTCCGCGATGTCGTGAAGGCTAACGGTCGAGGAACCCATATTCGCACGCCAGTGCCGAACAGAACAATGTTCAGCGGGCTGCCGGCGCTGTTGCGTGCATTGTCGGGTCCCTTCACAATGAGGCTTCCCAGTGGCGGCCGTCCTTTTCGCGTCGCCTCATGTCCGCCGGAAAAGAGACCGCATGCGTCGCAATCGTCTTCGAGAACTTTTAAACGCCGGGCAGCCGACGCTCGGCACCCATCTGCATATCTCCTGGCCGTCGATCGTCGAACTGGTCGGCCATTCGCGGATGTTCGACTACGTCGAGTTTGTGGGCGAATACGCCCCGTACGATCTTTATGCGCTCGAAAACATCGGCCGGGCGATCGATTTGTTCGACCACATGTCGGGCATGATGAAAATCGAGCAGGAGCCGCGGACGTATTTGACGATCCGTTCGATCGGTTCGGGCATTCAAAACGTGCTGTTTGCCGATCCGCGGACGACCGCTGACGTCGAGGCCTGCGTAAAGGCTGTGCGGTCGGAGTCGCCGCACTCGGGGGGGCTGCACGGCGTGGGGATGCGACGGGACGTCGGTTTCGTGCTCGAAGCGGGATCGCCGGCCTTCGTTCAGGCGCTCGACGAAACTGTGATCGCGATCATGATCGAAAAGGCGTCGCTCGTCGAAGATCTCGACGCGGCCCTTTCGGTCAAAGGGATCGACATGGTGCAATTTGGCCCGGCCGACTATTCGATGAGCATTGGCCTGCCGGGACAGTTCAAGCACCCGCGGGTCAAAGAGGCCGAGCGCTTTGTGATCGAGACGGCCCTCAAAAAGGGCCTGCATCCCCGGGCGGAGATTTCGCACCCTGAGCAGGCGAAAGAGTATTTGGACTTGGGCGTCCGCCATTTTTGCATTGGCTCCGACGTCGCAATTCTTTACGAGTGGTTTCAGCGCAACGGCAAGGAAATGGGCAGCCTGGTCGGCCGCAGCACCGAGAGCGAGTCAGCGCGTGACTTTCGCGGTCTGGGCAGCGGCGGATATCGAGGCGGAGCCTAGGAGATCTCGAGATGGAACTGAAGGGATCTGTGGCCGTCGTCACCGGCGGCGCTTCGGGCATCGGTCGGGCGCTCTGCCAGCGCTTCGCGGCCGAGGGCGCGCGAGGCATCGTCGTTTCGGACATGAATGAGAAGGGCGCCCAAGCCGTCGCGGACGAAGTGAAAGGCGTGGCGGTCAGTTGCGACGTCGGCGTCGAAGCCCAGATCATCGAGCTGGTGCGACGCGCGGAAGAAGCCTTCGGCAGCATTGATCTGTTCTGCTCCAACGCGGGCTTGGCGACTCGGGGCGGCGAGGAAGCGCCTGACGCCGATTGGCAACGCAACTGGGACGTGCATGTGATGTCCCACGTCTACGCGGCCCGCGCCGTGTTGCCCGGAATGTTGAAGCGGGGCCATGGCTACTTGCTCAACACGGCTTCGGCCGCCGGCCTGCTTACCGAAATGGGGTCGGCTCCGTACTCCGTGACCAAGCATGCCGCCGTCGCCTTCGCCGAGTGGATGTCGATCGAGCATTACGACCAGGGGATTCGCGTCTCGTGCCTGTGCCCGATGGGCGTCACCACGAACATGCTCGCGGTCGACAATCCCCACGTCAATTACTTGAAACTGACCGCCGTGACGGCCGAGCACGCAGCCGAAGAATGCGTGAAGGCAATTCGCGAAGAGCGATTCCTCGTCTTGCCGCACCCGGAAGTCAAAGAGTTCTACGTCTACCGCGCCAACGACACCAATCGTTGGATGAACGGCATGCGACGGCTCAACAAGAAGATTCGCAACCAGTTCTGAGTTAAGGAGCCGCGCACGAAGTAAGCGGTTCTTGTCTTCGAACGAGAAAATGCACCGCTTACTGCGTGCGCGGCTCCTTCAGACCTCGAACTCCCCGTCACTGGCCGTAGATCGCTTCGCCGCTCTTTTGCTTCTTGTTGAGCCGGTTGTGCGTGTAGAGCCCGTCGAGGATGAACTCGGCAATGCTGGCTTCCAGTTGCGGACGTAGCGGGCCTGCGGCAAGTTTTGCGTCGAGGTCGCCGGCTGCTCGTTCGACCTGCTTGCGGAATTCTCGCACGGCTTCGATCCGTTTCAGAATCTGGGCGTGCGGCACGCGGTCGCCCACTTCGAGCGTGTTTCCCGATTCAAAATACTCGACGATGTTGCGGAACTGCTTGGGATCGAAGTGCTGGTCGAAGATCGTCTTGACCGCTTCTTCGATGATGCGGCCCAAGAGCTTGTCCTCTTCGCCCGTCTCCTCGGTCATTTGCAGTTCGATCTTGCCGCGCGAACTGCCGACCATGCCGGCCAGATCGCTGACCCGGGCGACGGTCTCTTGCTCGCCCATCGCCACGGCCCGGCGTTCCGCGTTGGAGACCAGGTTCTCCGAGTTGGCGATCGACATTCGCACGCTGACGCCGGACGCCTGATTAACGTGCGGACTCTTGCGCGCGAGACGCGATGTCTCTTCGACGATCTCTTTCAGGAACAGGGGCACGACGACCTTGGGGCCGTCATCCCGCGCCGACCAGGCGTTGGCGTCAGTGATCTGAATGCCCAGCTCACGCGTCAGCGGATAGTGCGTCCGCACGACGGAGCCGATGCGGTCTTTCAGCGGCGTGACGATGCGTCCGCGGTTGGTGTAGTCCTCGGGATTGGCGCTGAAGACCATGCAAACATCGAGGGCCAACCTCACCGTGAAGCCGCGAATCTGCACGTCGCGTTCTTCCAGCACGTTGAACAACCCCACCTGAATCTTCGGGCTCAGGTCGGGAAGCTCGTTCATACAGAAGATGCCCCGGTTGGAGCGTGGAATCAGGCCGAAGTGCATCACGTCTTCATTCGAGAGATGCCGTCCCTCGGCGTGCTTGATCAGGTCGACTTCGCCGATGAGGTCGGCGATCGTCACGTCGGGCGTCGCCAGTTTTTCGTGATAGCGGCGGTCGCGGCCGATCCACTCGATCGGACAGGCGTCGCCTTTCTCCGCCACGAGATCGCGCGCGTACTTGGAGAGCGGGGCGAGCGGATCGTCGTTGATTTCCGATCCTTCCACGATCGGGACGGCGTCATCGAGCAGTTCGACCAGCATTCGCAGCATGCGGGTCTTGCCCTGGCCGCGCAGACCCAGAAACAGCACGTCGTGCCCCGACAGGACGGCGTTCACGACTTGCGGGATGACCGTCTCGTCGTAGCCGAGAATCCCCGGAAACAGCGGCTCGCCTTTGCGGAGCTTGCCGAGCAGGTTGCGGCGCATCTCGCGTTTGACACCAGTGATCTGATATCCACTGGCTCGCAGTTGGCCGAGGTTTTTCGGTCGGTCGATCATTCCTGGTTCGTTCCCAGCGCGGTTCCGCGCAAAATGCTATCCCGAAGCGTTCAGTGCCCGCAGATTCAACGAGCGGGGAATTGTAGGCCCGCGGTCAAGAGACGACCGCAATCTCCGGCGAGCTAATCTTCACAATCCGAGCGCAAATGATCGCTCGCGCTGCGTCGAACGAGGCGGCCTTAACCCCAAAAACGGTCCCCGTGCAGGTTGACCGGAGGCTGCGTCTCGACTTCGATGTCACCCAAAACCCGAGTGGCACAGGCCAGTCTCAAGTCTTCCTCGTGACCGAGCTTCGCGAAAAATGTGATCGGTCCGATCAAGAATCGCAACCGTTCGATCAACCCGGGGCGGCTGACGTTTTCCTTCCCCTTTTTAATGATCACGCGGCAACTGGCGCAGGCCCGCAACCCGCGACAGTTGAGATAGTGGTGAACACCGGGATACAGTTCGATGCCCGCATTGAGGGCCTCTTTGCGCAGATTGGCGCCCTCGGGGACCTCGATCGTTTTCTTTTCGTTGACGAATTTCACACTGGGCATGGCCTGGGTCGGTCCCGGTCTGAATGAGTGCTTGCGGGGCGAGAAATCGCCTGTCGGGCGGCTGCCAACGGCCTGCTAG
>Ga0210393_10002839_pt1 | contig 14123 bp, 12 predicted proteins | sample IncBWC27OmetaG_FD_160068 | JGI IMG/M metagenome (GOLD analysis project Ga0210393, IMG submission 160068) | Forest soil microbial communities from Barre Woods Harvard Forest LTER site, Petersham, Massachusetts, United States - Inc-BW-C-27-O ... | reverse complement strand
TCAACGCCTGGGCCAGCACGGTCGCGGTGGTGGTGCCGTCGCCGGCGACGTCGTTGGTCTTGGTGGCCACCGACTTCACCAGCTGGGCGCCCAGGTTCTCGAACGGGTCTTCCAGGTCGATCTCGCGCGCCACGGTGACGCCGTCGTTGGTGATCGTGGGCCCGCCAAATGCTTTGGCTAGCACCACGTGCCGGCCACGCGGCCCCAGCGTCACGCGTACCGCGTCGGCGAGCTTGTCCACGCCCGCTTCCATGGCGCGACGCGCGGTTTCGTCGTACTCAATCAGCTTGCTCATCAGGCTCCTTCACGCCCGGCTCGAACGCATGCCGCCCCGGAAATCGCCCGTGGTTTGCAACACGGGGATCGCCGGGGCGGAACACGGTTCTTTACTTGGATACGACGGCCAGCACGTCGCGTGCCGACAGGATCAGGTATTCCTCGCCGTTGTACTTGATCTCGGTGCCGCCGTACTTGCTGTAGATGACGGTGTCACCCTCTGACACGTCGACCGGGATCCGCTTCGCGCCATCCTCGTCCCACCGGCCGGGGCCGACTGCGACGACGGTGCCTTCCTGCGGCTTCTCCTTGGCGGTGTCAGGAATGACCAGACCAGACGCGGTCGTGGTCTCGGCCTCGTTGGCCTGCACGAGAATCTTGTCCTCGAGTGGCTTGATCTTCACCTTCGCCACGATTGGAGCCCTCCACTGTTTGGATCGGGTCCGGGTCGCGCCCGGACCGGAGTTGGCGGTCGGTCCGGGGGCTTGCCCCGAACCGTCCGAATTATCAGGTGATTCGGCATCCGGCCGTGCCCTCGCGCCGTCGTCGCGGGTGCCGACACGGGGGTTTGGCCGATTGCCACCTAGCACTCTATACATGCGAGTGCTAGCACTCAAGGCCGCCCTGGTGCTTCCCGCGTATTTACGCTCTGAGCTCAGCTCACCTGGCCTTTTACCACCGGCAGACCCGGGTCGCTGGACACGTCCAGCGGTGAGGGTGCTGCTCCCGCGGCCACCAAATGCGCGGCGAACGCAGCGATCATCGCCCCGTTGTCGGTGCATAGCCGCGGCCTGGGAATCCGCAACGCCAGGCCCGCCGCCGCACAGCGCTGCGTGGCCAGCTCAGGCAGCCGCGAGTTCGCGGCCACTCCCCCCGCGATCAGCAGAGTCGACACGCCGAGCCCGGTTGCCGCTCGCACCGCCTTCATCGTCAGCACGTCGGCGACGGCTTCCTGGAACCCGGCGGCGATATCGGCTGTGGCCGCGTCGGGATGGCTTTCCACGTACCGCGCGACGGCGGTCTTGAGCCCGGAGAAGCTGAACGCGTACGGGTCGTCGGCCGGGCCGGTCATGCCGCGCGGGAACGCGATGGCATCCCGGTCGCCGGTGCGAGCCAGGTCGTCGAGCACCTTTCCGCCCGGATAGCCCAAGCCCAGCAGCCGCGCGACCTTGTCATAGGCCTCGCCGGCGGCGTCGTCGACGGTGCTGCCGAGCTCGATGATCGGCTCGCCGAGCGAACGCACATGCAGCAGGTGCGTGTGCCCACCGGACACCAGCAGCGCCACGCACTCGGGCAGCGGTCCATGTTCGTACACGTCGGCGGCCAGGTGCCCGCCCAGGTGGTTCACGGCGTAGAACGGCACTCCCCACGCGGCTGAATACGCCTTGGCCGCAGCGACTCCCACCAACAAAGCGCCGGCCAGCCCGGGCCCGATGGTGGCGGCGACGACGTCGGGTTGTTCCACGCCGGCGGTCGCCAACGCGCGGCGCATGGCGGGACCAAGCGCTTCCAGATGCGCCCGTGAGGCGATCTCGGGCACCACGCCGCCGAACCGGACGTGCTCGTCGACGCTGGATGCCACCTCATCGGCCAACAGCGTCACAGCGCCGTCGGCGTCCAGCCGCGCGATGCCGACTCCGGTTTCGTCGCAAGAGGTTTCGATGGCCAAGATGATCGTCACGAGCCCTCCCTCCGCATCGTGTACGCATCGGCGCCGCTGACCCGGTAGTAGCGCCGCCGCAGGCCGACCTGGGCGAAACCGACGCTGCGATAAAGCGCGATGGCCGCCTCGTTGTCGGTGCGCACCTCCAGGTAGACAACACCGCCGTCGGCGAAATTCAGCAGCTCGTCAAGCAGCCGACGGCCGATGCCCTGTCCCTGGAACGCCGGATCCACGCCGATGGTGTGCACCTCGTATTCGAACGGCGGTTTGCGTCCCAACCTGGAGACGCCCGCATAACCCACCAGCCTGCCGGCCACGCGCGCGGCGACGTAATGGTTGTGCGAGCTGGCCAGTTCGCGGTTGAACGCCACCGCCGGCCATGGGTCGTCACCGTCGAACAGCTGGGCTTCCAGCTGGGCGCACCGCTCGGCATCGGCGGGTGTCAACGCGCCGATAGTCACGGGCTCGCTGCAGGCGGTCATCGGCGGGCCGCCAAGGGCTTGGCATCGGGCCGGCGCAGATACAACGCCACCAACGGCGCCGGGTTATCGGACCAGTCGGACACCGCGGCTACCAGCCCGGCCGGCGTCGGGTAAACGGGCTCGCACAGCGGCAGGCCGAACATCCCCGCGTGTTCTTGCGAGCCTGCCACCGCTTGGGCCGTACCGGGGTCGATGTCGGCCGGGGCGTTGACGGCCGGGCCGGCGGTGCGCACTCCGTCGCGGTAGCGGGCCCAGTAGACCTCGCGCCGGCGGGCGTCGGTGACCACCAGTGTGTGGCCGGTGGTCCGCACCCCGATGGCGTCCAGGCTGCACACCCCGTGTACCGGGATGCCCAGCGCGTGCCCGTATGCGGCGGCGGTTGCCATCCCGGCCCGCAAGCCGGTGAACGGGCCGGGACCACAGCCCACCACGACGGCGTCGAGATCAGCCATCGTCAGCGCGGCCTCGGCCAAGGCGACCAGCGCATTGGGAGTGAGCCGTTCGGCGTGCGCCCGGGCGTCGACGGTGACCCGCTCGGCCAGCACGGCGCATGACGAGCCGTCAAGCCGCACGACACCCGCCGTCACTGCCGGGGTGGCGGTGTCGAGGGCGAGTATCAGGCTCATGAGCGGTTCCACTCCCAGGTCGCGATCCGCACATCGGAGTGGCTGACCCGCTCGAGGCGGATGTCCAGGTGCCGCTCGGAGAGGCGTTCAGCCAGACCCTCGCCCCACTCCACCACGACGACCGCATCCTCGAGATCGGTGTCGAGGTCCAGCGAATCGAGCTCGCCAAGCAGGTCGGCGCTTGGAGGATCCGAGTGATCCAACAGCCGGTAGACGTCGACGTGAACCATCGCCGGCGCACCGGGCCGACGCGGCGGGTGCACCCGCGCCAGCACGTACGTCGGTGAGGTGACCGGACCGTCGACATCCATCGCCGCGGCAATACCCTTGGCCAGCACCGTCTTTCCGGCACCGAGCGGACCGGAGAGCACCACCACGTCGCCGGCGCGCAGCTGCTCGCCCAAGTGAGACCCCAGAGCCACGTTGGCCTCGACGCGCTCGCAGGTGGCCGTGCCGGACCGCTGTCGCGATCGCGTGCGCGGCGAAGCCGGGCGCGGCGGGTCGACGCCATCAGACTCAGCCATGGCGGCGGAACCGTTCCCGGAAACGCCGGTAGCGCAGGACCATCCTGCTCGGAGTGGTCCGGTTGACGAGCCGGACCAGCCCGTCGTTGATGGCATCGGGCTTGTCCAGCAGGGCGAGGTGACTGGCCCCGGTGACGATGACCAGCTCGGATTGCGGCAGCGAGGCCGCCATCTTCCTCGAGTACTCGTCCGGAGTGATCGGGTCGTGGTCACCACACGCGATCAGGGTCGGGATGCGCAACAACGTCCACAGCCCGGCGGTTTCGTCGTGCACTTCCAGGGCGCGCAAAAAGCCCACCAGGGTGGCGATCGGCGTGCCGTTCATCATGCGCTGGGAGAAGGCGTCCAGGCTTCGGCTGACCTGCAGGTCACTGAAGGACGCGGCGCGCAAAATCGGGGCGATCAGCGAACGTGAAACGTTGCGGCCGCGGTGCATCAGCTTGGGGGCGGACCGGGCGGTGAACCGAAGGGCTTCCACCGCCGGGTTTTTCAGAATCTCGCCCAGCGGCGACCGGGTAACCCCTTCTGCGGCAGAAGAAATCAGCGCCGCACCGACGATCATGCGTCCATACTGCTCGGGGTACTGCCGGGCATGCGACAACACCGTCATACCGCCCATCGAATGGCCGACCAACACCATCACCCCGTTCGGCGCGACCTCCTTCAGCACCGTTTCCAGATCCTGGCCCAGTTGGGTCAGCGTGTACGTCTCGGGCTCGGCTTCGCCGGAGCGCCCGTGCCCGCGCTGGTCGTAGAAGACCATACGCACCCTCGGTTCCCACTTCTCGGCGAGCCGGGTCCGCTGAAAGTGGAAGGCGCCCATACGCAGACAGAAGCCATGAACGAAGACCATGGTCACCGGCGCGTCCACCGGACCGACTTCGCGGACGGCCAGCGCCACACCGTCGGGCGTGGTCACCACATAGCTGCGGTCGCTGTCCAGCCTCTCGAAATCCTCATCGGCGTACGGGTCTTCGACTCCTGCGGTGCGTTGGATCATCGAACGGCGGGCCGAGGCCCCGACGATGGTGGCGACCGCCGTCAGCCCCGCACCTCCCGCAAGCCAAGCCCTCTCCCTGCGGCGCCTGCGAGTTTTCTCATCGCTCAACGGTTACGGCCTCGCGATAGGTCCTGGTGATGCGCCCCCGGGGGCTGGTGACCACTTCGTAGTGGATGGTGCCGAGCAGATCGGCCCACTCTTGAGCGGTGGGTTCGCCTCTGCCGCCGGGCCCGAACAGAATCGCCTCGTCACCTTCGGCGACATCGATCTGCCCGGGACCCAGGTCAACGAGGAATTGGTCCATGCAGATCCGCCCGATGCCGGGCCGCCGCCTGCCGTTGATCAGCACGTCCAGCCGTCCGCCCAGCGACCGGAAAACACCGTCCGCGTATCCGATCGGCATCAGCGCCACGGTGGTGTCACGCTCGGCGATCCACGTGTGCCCATAAGACACGCCCTCGCCGGCGCGGATCGACTTCACCAGCGCGACAGCGCATTTCACTGTCATCGCCGGTATCAGGCCCATGTCACCGAGCTGCGGCACGGGGCTCAGACCGTACACCGCGATACCGGGCCGCACCATATCGAAGGCCAGGTCGGGACGAGACATGGTGGCCGATGAATTCGACAGGTGCGCAATCTCGAACCGCACCCCCTGGTCGCGCGCCTGTGCCAGCATCTCGCTGAACCGTTGGGCCTGAACGTCATTGATGGGATTGTCGGGTTGATCGGCGTAAACCATGTGCGACATCAGCCCGCGCGGCCGGATGGCGTGCTCGGCGACGGCCTGCCGCAGCCCGGTCAGCATCGCAGGGTATAACGCCGGGGCGACGCCGTTACGGTTCAGCCCGGTGTCCACCTTGACCGTCACCGTCGCTGTCCGGCCGGTCCGGCGCACCGCGTCCAGCAGCTCGTCGAGCTGGCGCACCGAGGACACGGCGATCTCCACGTCGGCGAGCAGGGCGGGCGCGAAGTCGAGGCCGGGCGGATGCAGCCAGGCCAGCACCGGCGCGATGATCCCGTCGGCGCGCAGCGCCAGTGCTTCGTCGACGGTGGCGACACCCAGTTCGGCCGCTCCGGCGGCCAACGCGGCGCGGGCGACCCGGGTGGCCCCGTGGCCGTAGCCGTCGGCCTTGACGACAGCCATCAGCTGCGCGGGGCCGGCGTGCTCGCGCAGCACCCGCACGTTGTGCTCGATGGCACCCAGGTCCACCACGGCCTCGGCGAGGACGCCGGGACTCAGGGATATCGGCGTAACGGCCAACGAAGTCGTGCTCCCACTCGTTTGTCTGTCGGTTCGCTGCCGACATTCTCCCAGAACGGGCTTTGCGGACTGCCTGCGAGCGTCAGTGGGCGAAGTGCTCGGCTTTGTAGTGGCCGCTGGGCTTGACCTTGTCCAGGGAGGCCAGCGCGGTGCGGGCATCGTCGTGCAGCGCCCGGGCCAGGTCGGCGGAGAGCCCCTCGCGCACCACGATGCGCAGCACAGATATGTTGGTGGCGTTGTCGGGCATGGTGTAGGCGGGCACCTGCCAACCGAAGGTCCGTAGCTCATGGGAGAGGTCGAACTCGGTGTAGCCGAGGCCGCGGGCCAGCCGGAAGGCGACGACGGGGATCGCCGACCCGTCCGAGATCAGCTCACAGTGGTCGGCTTCGCGCAGCTGCTCACCCAACCAGCGTGCCGTCTGCGACAACGACTGCATGATCTGGGTGTAACCCTCACGGCCCAGCCGCAAGAAGTTGTAGTACTGGCCGATAACCTGGTTGCCCGCGCGCGAGAAGTTCAGCGTGAACGTCGGCATGTCGCCGCCCAGGTAGTTAACCCGGAAGACCAAGTCCTCGGGCAGGTACTCTTTGCTGCGCCACACCACGAACCCGATACCGGGGTAGGTCAGCCCGTATTTGTGGCCGCTGACGTTGATCGACACCACCCGGGGCAGCCGGAAGTCCCACTTCAGTTCCGGGTGTAGGAACGGCACCACGAAGCCCCCGCTGGCCGCGTCGACGTGCACCGGAACGTCCACACCCCCATCGGCGGCCAGTTTGTCCAGCGCCGCGCAGATCTCAGCGACCGGCTCGAGTTCGCCGGTGTAGGTGGTGCCCACGATCGCCACCACCCCGATGGTGTTCTCGTCGACGGCCTCGACAACCTGTTCGGGCGTGATGACGTAGCGGCCCTCCTCCATCGGCAGATAGCGGGGCTCGACATCGAAGTAGCGGCAGAACTTCTCCCAGACCACCTGGACGTTGGAGCCCATCACCAGATTGGGGCTGCGGCCCTCCCAGCCTTTACCCACCTTTTCGCGCCAGCGCCATTTCATGGCCAGACCACCGAGCATGACCGCCTCGCTGGAGCCGATGGTGGACGCCCCGCAGGCGCTGGACGGGTCGTCGTCGCGCAAGTGATCGGCGTGGAACAGGTCGGCCACCATGCATACGCATCGCTGCTCAATGGCCGCGGTGATCGGATATTCGTCCTTGTCGATCATGTTCTTGTCAAACGTCTCGGCCATCAACTTCTCGGCTTCGGGATCCATCCAGGTGGTGACGAAGGTGGCCAGGTTGAGCCGCGAACTGCCGTCGAGCATCAGCTCGTCGTGGATGAAGCGGTAGGCGGCCTCCGAATCCATCGACTCCTCGGGCAGCCGCAACGCCGGCACCGGGGTGGTGAACATGCGGCCGGTGTAGGCGGGCGCAATCGAATGTGCGGGCACGGATGGGTGGCTGAGGGTCACGGCGATCCTTTCGGTGGGTTGGCTGGGTGCTGCTAGAGGGCCGCGAGCGCGGCTCGGATGTGCGGGACGATCCGCGACGCCGACGTCGGCGCTTCGCCGGGTCCGGGGTCAGCGGCCGACAACGCCGCCGCGTGCGCGTGCACAAAGGCCGCGGCCCCGGCCGCCTCGGCCGCCGGCAGCCCCGACGCCAGCAGCGCGCCGATCATCCCGGACAGCACGTCGCCGGACCCGGCGGTGGCCGCCCAGGACTGTCCGGCCGGATTCAGGTAGACCGGGCCGCCGGGGTCGGCGATGACCGTGACATTGCCCTTGAGCAGCACGGTGGCGCCGAACGCGTCGGCCAGCTTGCGGCACGCGGCGATCCGGTCATCGCCGGGCGGGGCCCCGGCCAGCCGGGCGAATTCACCGGCGTGCGGACTCAGCACCGTCGGCGCGGTGCGGTTGACCACCAGCTCGGGGTGAGCCGCCAGCATGGTCAACCCGTCGGCGTCGACCAGCACCGGCAGGTCGGTGTCCAGCGCGAACCACAGCGCGGCGGCCCCGGTGTCATCGGTGCCCAGCCCCGGCCCGACCACCCAGGCCTGCACCCGCCCGGCCGAAGCCGGGGTGGGCGAGGCGATGACCTCGGGCCAATGCGCGAGCACCTCGCTGTGCGCGCCGCCGGCGTAGCGGACCATCCCGGAGGTGGCCGCCACGGCGGCACCGGTGCACAGCACGGCCGCGCCCGGATACGTCGACGAGCCGGCAAGCACACCGGTCACGCCCTGGGTGTACTTGTCGTCGTGGGGGCCGGGTACCGGCCAGCGCGCGGCCACATCGTCGGCCTCGAAACCCAGCACGTCTGTGTCCGGCAAGTCGAGCCCGATGTCGACCAGCCTGACGCGGCCGCAGTCGCCGAGCGCGTGCACGGGTTTCAGGCCGCCGAAGGTGACGGTCAGCGCCGCATGCACCGCGGGCCCGGTGATCGCTCCGGTCGCCGCATCGACCCCGCTGGGGATGTCGACGGCCACCACTGGAATCGCGTCGGCGTCAATGGAGGCGAACACCTCGGCCGCGGCCGGCCGCAGCGGCCCCGAGCCGGAGATGCCCACCACTCCGTCGATGACGAGATCTGTTGTCGCCGAGATGCTTTCGACGATGCGACCCCCGGCCTTGCGGAACGCCGCCAGGCCCTTGCGGTGGGTGCGGTCCGGGTTGAGTAGCACCGCGTCGGCGGCCGTGCCACGACGGCGCAGGAAGGTCGCCGCCCACAGCGCATCACCGCCGTTGTCGCCCGAGCCGACGACCGCGCACACCCGGCGGCCGGCGACCCCGCCCGTGCGCACAGTCAGCTCGCGAATGATCTCGGTGGCCAGCCCGAAGGCCGCGCGTCTCATCAGGGCACCATCGGGCAGGCTGGCCAGCAGCGGCGCTTCGGCGTCGCGGATCGCGTCTACGGAGTAGTAATGCCGCATCAAAGTCAGCATTCCATGCTCTGCGTTCACACTGCGCACGGACTACACACAGCGCTCGTTCAGGACCAGTCCGTACATTCGGTTTCAGCGACGATTGGAGGGCACACATGGCACGGTTTGACGGCGACACCTGGGACTTGAGTAACAGCGTCGGAGCCACGGCGACCGGCGTGGCGGTGGGACGCGCATTGGGCAGCCGCGGCCCCAATGCATTGATCAACGACCCCTTCGCCGAGCCGCTGGTGCGCGCGGTCGGCGTGGACTTCTTCACCCGCATCGCCACCGGTGAACTGGACCCCACGCAGGTCGACGACAATGGCGACTTCGGGATGAAGCGAATGGGCGACATGATGGGCCTTCGCACCCGGTTCTTCGACGACTTCTTCATAGCCGCAGCCAATGAGGGGATCCGCCAGGCGGTGATCTTGGCGTCGGGGCTGGACGCCCGCGCCTACCGGCTGCCCTGGCCGACCGGAACCATCGTGTTCGAGATCGACCAGTCCCGGGTCATCGAGTTCAAGACCGCAACCTTGGCCGAGCTGGGCGCCACCCCGACCGCCGATCGGCGGGCGGTACCCGTCGACCTTCGCGATGATTGGCCCGCGGCGTTGCGCGCGGCCGGCCTGGATCCCACCAAACCGACCGCGTGGAGCGCCGAAGGCCTGATGCCGTTCTTGCCGCCAGACGCTCAGGATCGGTTGCTGGACAACATCACTGCGCTCAGCCCGGCGGGAAGTCAACTGGCCACCGAGAACTTGAAAGGCGCCAGCGACGGGGTAGAAAAGATGGCCGGCCGTATGCGTGCGGTCACCGACCAGTGGCGAGAACACGGCTTCGACATCGAAATGACCGACCTGTGGTATGCCGGCGACCGCAACGACGTGGTCGAATACCTGAGCACCCACGGCTGGGCAACAGCCGCCACGGGTGTGCCGGATTTGGCTGCCACCTATGGTCTTTCGTTGCCGCCCGCTGCCAACGACGACGAGGAGACCCTCACGTCGCTTCACTATGTCACCGCCAAGCGAACCTAAGCTTCGCCGGAACGGAATCGCAAAGCGGTTCTGAGTTTCGCCGGATTCAACGGCGGGCGCTTGCGCTCTCGTGCCATCGGGTAGAAGCAAAGCCCGATGAGGATCGACGCGAAATGACCGATCGCGGTGAAGTTCAGCCCGTGGCGGTGGATCGTGAGCAGCGGAAAACCAAAGATGACGAACAGCACTCCGAGATAGCCCCAGCGCCACGGCCGCCCGATGTGATAGGTCAGCACCGCCATCACGCCGACCAGGAAATAGCTGACCCCGATATCGCGCGCGTACACCAGCCTTTCCGGCACGTGGTGTTCTTCGATCGCGTAGTAGAGGATGCCTTCGCTGATGTAGGTGGCGAGGATGTGGGCACTCAGTCCCACGGTGAGCCAACGCAGCTGGCCAAGCCAGTGTTCGGCCGGTGCGAGGAACAAGGTGAACAGCAGCAGGTACGGTTCAAAGTTCTTGCCGTCGAGCCAAAACAGGCTGGAGAACAGCACGCCGAGCGGATCGGTGCCCAGTTCGTGGATGTTGGTGGAACGGTGCAGCAGCACCCAGCGCAATTGCCGCCCGGGGAGTTCGTGTTGCACGATCGTCGTGATCATCAGCACGAACAGCCAGCTATAGGTCAACGGCGCGCCGATGACGAAATGCCAGACCGCGAGCACCATGCTGCGCAGTCGTGCCCCCACCGATGCATTGGCCACGGCGTCAACTTTTACATGCTTGGCGTTGCGCCGTGGAGATTCGGCAAACGTGTCAGCTGGGCGTCGGTGACGCGGCCGGAGGCTCCGGCGACACCGCCAAATTCGTCGGCTGTTCGGCCTCGGGTCTCAGATGCTTCCACCAGCAGGCGATGTAGAGCAGCATCGAGATCACGAGCACGACCAGCACCCAGAGAACGATCGTGACGTCGACCCAGCCTCCGAACGGCGGCGAGCCGGGAAGTGCGTTTCTCAGCGGCACCACCGCAAAGAGCATCGCCGCGTACCACGTTGTCATCGGCGGCTGAAACTTTCGCCGGTCACGCAGTGTCTGGACCGCAACGAATAGGCCCAGGCCGGCAATGGCGACGAGGACGCCGAGAATGACGACGCCGAACGCCGCCGCGCTGAGCGAGCGCCGCAAAGTCATTCGATACGGGCCATAACCATCGGCATTAGTGGTGTTGATCTCCCAGCCCGAAAGATGGTTGACGAATGTCACCGGGACGCGTTGGACTGTGGTCTCATTTTCGCCGCGCATGAGTTCGATCTCGATGGGCCCCGAACGGTATCGATCGAAGGGCCAATCGTTGATGTCACCGGCCAGAGTCAGCGGAACCGGAAACGTACCGGGAAGCATGCCCTTCGTATACGTCCGGCGGGTGGGCGTGGCCACGGATCTGACTCGAAGACCGAGGTCTTCCTTGAGATGCTGGGTTTGCGGATCCAAAAGGTCAGACCCGGGTGAAAAAACCAGGTCGGCGTTAAGCACGGTGTAGTTCGTCTGGACGTCGTCCACATACAACGTCACCGAGGTCTGGTCGCTCGCAGTCGGGGTTTCAGCCTGACGACGGTTAGCCGTATCGCTGCTGGCATACAACGCAACCGCAGCGACGTATGCGCCTACGAAGACCGCGACCAGACCTATGATGCCGAATCTCATCAGTGAAGGCTTGGGATGCAAGTTATCCGCCGCCAAGGATGCCTCCCCACGTGCTCATTTGCATGAATTGCGTCCCGGCCAGCGATTGTAAAACCGGAACAAGTTGGCCGGAGGCGTTACGGCCGAAACAACCCGACTATTCGACGGTGACGGACTTGGCCAGGTTTCGTGGCTTATCGACGTCATAGCCGCGGGCCTGCGCCACCGACGCAGCGAACACCTGAAGCGGGATGGTCGACAGCAACGGCTGCAAAAGGGTTGAAACCGAAGGGATCTCGATCAAGTGATCGGCGTAGGGACGCACGGTGTCGTCGCCCTCTTCGGCGATCACAATCGTCACCGCGCCGCGAGATTGGATCTCGCGGATGTTGGACAACAGCTTGGAGTGCAGTGTGGCCGCACCCTTCGGCGAGGGCATGACGACGATGACGGGCAGACCGTCCTCGATCAACGCGATCGGGCCGTGCTTGAGCTCGCCGGCGGCGAAGCCCTCGGCGTGCATATAGGCCAGCTCTTTGAGCTTCAGCGCGCCTTCCAGCGCCACCGGGTAGCCGACATGGCGCCCTAGAAAGAGCACGGTCGACGATTGGGCGAACCGATGGGCAAGGGCGGCCACCGGCTCGGCTGTCGCGAGCACTCGCGCCACCAGGTCTGGCATCGCCTCCAGCTCGCGGTACTCGCGCTCGACCTCGTCGGGGTACTTGGTACCGCGAGCCTGCGCCAGCGCCAGGCCGACGAGGTAGTTGGCGGCTATTTGCGCCAGGAACGTCTTGGTCGAGGCCACGCCGATCTCCGGGCCGGCGCGGGTGTAGAGCACCGCATCGCACTCGCGCGGGATCTGCGAGCCATTGGTGTTGCAGATCGCCAGCACCTTGGCTTTCTGCTCCTTGGCGTGCCGGACCGCTTCCAGGGTGTCCGCGGTTTCACCGGACTGCGAGATGGCGACCACCAGTGTGCTGCGGTCCAGAACCGGGTCCCGGTAGCGGAATTCGCTGGCCACCTCCGCTTCCACGGGCAGCCGCGTCCAGTGTTCGATCGCGTATTTCGCCAGCAGCCCGGAGTGATACGCGGTACCGCAGGCGACCACGAACACCTTGTCGATCTCGCGCAGTTCCTGGTCGGACAGTCGCTGCTCGTCGAGCACGATCCGGCCGTTGACGAAATGGCCGATAAGGGTGTCGGCTACCGCGCGGGGCTGCTCGGCGATCTCCTTGAGCATGAAGTACTCGTAGCCGCCTTTTTCGGCGGCGGCTAGGTCCCAGTCGATGTAGAACTCGCGGTATTCGACGTCTTCGTTGCCGTGGAAGTCGGTGATCCGGTAGCCGTCGGCGGTGAGCACCACGGCCTGGTCCTGGCCGAGTTCGACGGCGTTGCGGGTATGCGGGATGAACGCGGCCACGTCGGACCCAACGAACATCTCTCCGTCGCCGACCCCGAGAACCAGCGGCGTCGACCGGCGGGCGGCGACGATGGTATCGGGTTGGTCGGCATTGGCGAAAACCAGGGTGAAGTGGCCCTCCAGCCGGCGCAGCACGGCCAGCACCGAGGCCACGAAATCACCGGCAGTCTCGCCGTGGCGATACGCCTGCGAAACCAGGTGCACCGCGACTTCGGTGTCGGTGTCGCTGGAAAACTCCACGCCGGCGGCCTCCAGCTCGTGGCGCAGGGTGGCGTAGTTCTCGATGATGCCGTTATGGACGACGGCGATCTTGCCGGCGGCGTCGCAGTGTGGGTGCGCGTTGCGGTCGGTGGGCCGGCCGTGCGTCGCCCAGCGGGTGTGGCCCAGTCCGGTGGTACCGGCCAGCGACGCCGGCGGCATCTCGGCCATCGCCTCGTCGAGGTTGGCCAGCCGCCCGGCGCGACGACACACGGTGAGTTTGCCCTTGCCGTCGAGCAGTGCGATTCCTGACGAGTCGTAGCCGCGGTACTCCATCCTGCGCAGCGCGTCCATGACGACATCGAAGGCGGGGCGCTGCCCGACGTAGCCGACAATTCCGCACATCCTGCACAGGGTAGTGGAGCGGCCCCGGCGGTCCCAGCAGGACGGGTCGGCAAGCCAGCTGACCTACAGAAATGCCCCCAAAGGTTGGGGCGCCGGGCGCGGCCGACGCCAAAACGCACCCTGCAGACGATGGGGTCCGGATGCATTTCGCATGCAAACCATATTCCTAAACAAAGGGAGTTTGTCACCAGATGTATTTCTGACGTTTTCTGTTGCTTCATTGCTCCAACCCGGCGCGCACTTAAACTTCGGAATATCGGCTAGTGCTGGCAACCTTCCACTAACTCTGGTGACCAGCGGAAAGGAAACGGTCTCCACGCCTGCCTGGCCAATCACAGCAGCAACCGCTACCGGCGAATACTACTGCAGGACAACAGTTCATCTGCAGTCAGAACCGCCGTTCAACCGATCAACCGTTCTTGTGTCATGAGCTCTTTCAGCAGACATCAATGCCGATAGTCGCAAACATATCCAGTGGTTAATGAGTGTTAATTCGCAACTCGACGGGAAAAGGACGACTTTTCATCCTGGCTTCCCCACCTCAATCTTCTAGGAGCGAATCATGACTGCTGTTCGATACGACGATGTGGTGGCGACCCCGCCCGCACCAAAGCAGGCATCGAAACGGCTGCCTCAGCCGCCGATCGGCGGGGGCGATCTACTGGTGGACGCGACGGCTCGTTTGCTGG
>Ga0210393_10002838_pt1 | contig 14123 bp, 3 predicted proteins | sample IncBWC27OmetaG_FD_160068 | JGI IMG/M metagenome (GOLD analysis project Ga0210393, IMG submission 160068) | Forest soil microbial communities from Barre Woods Harvard Forest LTER site, Petersham, Massachusetts, United States - Inc-BW-C-27-O ... | reverse complement strand
CATCCTGGACGTGACCGAACGCGGCGCGATCGACAACCTTCATCTGGTCGAGCTACATGTGCCGCCGCCGAGTGCGGGCCAGGTGCAGATCCGGGTGGAGGCTGCGGGCCTCAACTTCCGGGATGTGCTCAACGTGCTCGGCCTGTATCCAGGCGATCCGGGGCGGATCGGCGGTGGCGACCTCTCCGGCATCGTCACGGAGCTGGGTGACGGCGTCACCGGATTCGAGGTTGGCCAGCGCGTCTTCGGCTTCATGCCCGGGTCGTTCTCCACCCGGGTCAACGTGCCTGCCCAGTTCCTGTCGCCGGTGCCGAACGGGATCAGCGCGGTAAGGGCGGCGACCATACCCGCCGGCGCACTCACGACCCGGCTCGCGTTCGACTGGGCGAAGGTGGGACCAGGTGACCGTGTGCTCATTCACGCCGCCAGTGGTGGCGTGGGTCTGGCCGCGATCCAGTTGGCCCAGCAGGCCGGTGCGACCGTCTTCGCCACCGCCAGCACCTACAAGCGTGCGGCGGTGCGCAAGATGGGCGTGGAATACGTCTACGACTCGCGGACCACCGACTTCGCGGATCGGATCCTCGCCGACACCGGCGGCGCCGGCGTCGACGTCGTGCTCAACAGCCTGACCAACGAAGGGTTCATCGAAGCGACCGTGCGGGCGACCGCACAAGGCGGCCGCTTCGCCGAAATCGCCAAGCGGGACATCTGGACTCCGGACCAGATGGCGGCGGTCCGTCCCGACATCAACTACGAGATCATTGCGCTGGACAGGACCATCGAGCAAGAACCCGAGCGAACCGGGACCTTGCTGGCAGAGCTGGCGGACAGCATGGGCAGAGGCGAGCTGGCGCCGCTGGCAGTCGAGGTCTACCCGCTGACGGAGGCGAAGACCGCGTTCCGCCGCATGCAGCAGGCGCGGCATACCGGCAAGATCGTGCTGCAGATGCCGAAACCGCTGCAGCCGCGCGACGATCGGACCTATCTGATCACCGGCGGCCTCGGTGCACTCGGCCTGTTCACGGCGGCCCATCTGGCCCAGCTTGGGGCCGGTGACATCGTATTGACCAGCCGGCGCATGCCCGATGTGGACGCGCAGCGGGCAATTGACGACATCGCAGAGCGCCACCGGTGCCGGATCCATACCTTTGCGGCCGACATCGGCGACGAGGCGCAGGCCGAGGAGTTGCTGGCGCGGATCCGGGCGGAGTTGCCGCCGCTCGCGGGGGTGGCACACCTGGCGGGCGTCCTCGACGACGCGCTGTTACCGCAGCAGAGCGTGGAACGTTTCCGGTCGGCCTTGGCGCCAAAAGCGCTGGGTGCCTGGCATTTACACCGGTTGACGAAGAACGATGATCTTGAGTTCTTCATCTTGTACTCGTCGGCCTCGAGCGTGCTCGGTTCACCCGGCCAGGCCAACTACGCGACAGCTAATGCGCTGCTCGACGGCCTTGTCGCGGACCGCGAGGCCCAAGGCCTGCCTGCGACCAGCGTCAACTGGGGCCCCTGGGCGCAGGGCGGCATGGCCACTTCGCACGCCGCGCGCGCCAATCTCAGTGCGCAAGGCCTGATTCCGCTGGAACCCTCGGCCGCCCTCAGCGCGCTCGACGAGATCATCGCCCACGGAACGGGGCAGGCAACCGTTATCAAAGCCAATTGGCAGCGTGCCGCGAAGGGTGGGCTGGGCGCCTCTCGCCAATCGATTCTCGACCAAGTGCTGCCGAGTGCCGTCGGGGCGGCACGTGGCGACAGCGAGTTGCTCCGGCAACTGCACGAGGTGCCCGAGGCGGAGCGCGGCAGTTTCCTCACCGAATTCCTGCGGCACGAAGTGCAGAATTTCCTGAGGCTCGCGCAACCGCCGGCCGCAACCAGCCGCTTCCTGGAGCTGGGCACGGATTCACTGATGGCGGTCGAATTCAGCAACCGGTTGATCCCCCAGTTCGGTGGCGCGTTCACGATCAACGCCACCGCGGTATTCGACTATCCGACGATCGGGTCGCTCGCCGAGTACTTAGCCGGTCAAATGCCGGAGCTGGAGGAGGAACCCGTCGGTGCGCCCGAGCCTGCGCAGTAATCGGGGGAAAGCTGCTCCCGCGTTTTAGTGCGGGAGCGTCGAGGACCACCCCGCCCTGCGTGGCCGAGCGGGGTGGGCGGGTCAAGTCCGTGGAGATCAACGCCCCGTTCGTGGTCTACCGCGATGCGTTGAAGTCGCCGAAAGAGCTTGTGCTGGGTGTGTCTTGTTGACTGCGTGAGGGATTGGCCTGAATGGCGACAACGGGGTCGCCTAACAGGGAGGATGCTATGACGCCCCGGTACGCAATTGAGATCTCAGTATTCTGTACTCCAACAAGCCCGCCCGTAGCTGCTCGTAGATCGCAGACCCAGGTAGAGCGAGGAAGTTAGCGACACGAGCATTTCCGTCGCCATAAACCTGCTCCCAATTGCTGCTCGCTTGATCGCGTGAGGCCAAGACGTTAGCGGTGATATCACGGTCACTTTCGGTGACAAAGCCCAGCGCCTTCAAACGCATCCTTACATAGTCCCAGTCCTCAGGACTAAGGAAGTCCGTATGCAAAAACCATGCTCCGGAGCGGCAAATCCGGTGAACTTCATTCAGGAATTTTGGAAGGTTGCCATATGAATGCGACGACTCCACATTAATGACGGCATCGCAACACCCATCGGGCAGGGGGAGATTCAATGCATCGCCGACCTTGAAGTCTATCGCGTGCTTAGCGTGCGCTTTACTGCAGAAGGCGATCGCTTCTGAGGACATATCAATGCCAATCACTTGACCGCTGAATTTCTCCGCGACAACTGCAGAGTTTCCTCCGCGGCCACATCCTATCTCGACAATTGTGCGGCCATTCAAGTCAACCGATCCGACAACCTCGAGAACTAGTCGGACCGAGTTAGCGTTGAAGGTGCCCTCGCGAATAGCGAAGGCGGACTCATTGTTAGAATCCGTCGGAAGGTAACCATAATTTAGGAAGAACGATGAATCAGCCACTCCGACTTCTTCTAAGCGGCGGCTGAGTTTATTGTAAAAGCTGCGCCACCCACCTGCGGTCGTAGACAGAAGATCGTCAGCCAGGTACGCCGACATTGCAACTTCTGAATTATCCTTCGTTTCAGCGTGCACCGAAGATTCGCTATGGTTGTCCATTTATGTCGCCTCAACCAAATCTGCTATGCGCCATGATTCGTACCATGGTGTCTGTTTCATAGATATTTTGATTCGGGATCTACCCAGCGCGGTATGCCGTCCAACGATGCTGGGTGCCGAACGGGTGGCTCGCATCAGGTGGCGGCTCAAACCCAGGTACCTCCAACTTCCTGTGTGCCGGAATCAAGCTTCCGCATCAGCGGCCAGCCTAAGCCTCCGCATCAGCGGCCGGAGCCGATTACGCAAGTTGGCCCGCGTCGCCTCAACTAAATTGTGCTATCGCCAGACTAGGTCTCGATGTTTGCGGTTCTGGCGCCCCGTCCCGGGTGGCTGTCGCTCATCGATTCTCGACCACGTGCTGCCGAGTGCTGTCGCGGCGACACCCGGCGAAGGTGGGCAGTCGGGATGATCGGCGTTGGCCACGTCTGCCCGATTGCCTCGGCGCAGGGTAATCGGATCGCCGCCGGCTCGAGAAAAATTCACCACCGATTCGCGAGGTGATCGATCGCCGCGTGCGGGCGTTTCCGCAAGTTTGGGCTGCGGTCAAATCGCCGTGCAACGCGTCAGGCCAGATTTCGTCAGGCCAGATTTTTCGCCAAACTTGCTGTGAGGCTGGCAGTGAGCGAGGCGCTCAATCACGCGGATCTCGCCGCCGACCGCGAATGCTTTTGTGAGCTCTCGGCGCTAACAGGGTCGAGAAGTTCACCATGTTCGAGATGCCCGCGGCGTGGTCCTCGAGAGGCTCGAGGGGCCTGCGGCCGCCCGGTACCGAAACACCGCGAAGTCAAACCCATCGCTGCAGGTCACAGCCACCGCAGTCAGGCACTGACGGAATAGTGCGCGTGCGCACAAATGACCAATTTGCGTGACAGGGGTCACATCCAATCCCGTGACAGCGGTCACACCACAAAGTATGGTTTAGAACTTGTTCCACGTATGTCCACTAGACCGCTCGGAGGATCTGTGAGCATCAATCCGTTCGACGACGAAGAGGGCAGTTTTTTCGTCTTGGTCAACGACGAGGAGCAGCACAGCCTATGGCCGGCATTCGCCGATGTTCCAGCCGGTTGGCAAGTGGTGTACGGCGAAGCAGACCGCGCAGCGTGTCTGGACTACATCGAACAGAACTGGACCGATATACGGCCGAAGAGTCTGCGGGAGAGGCTGTCGGCGGGACAGGGGAGTTGATAGGTAAACCGGATGGAACTTGATAACCGAGCACTTCCGCTGACGCGGGGGCAGCTAGACATTTGGCTTTCGCAAGAAACGGGCCACACCGGTACGGACTGGCAGCTGGGCGTGCTTGTGCGATTCGACGGCACGGTAGAGCGTGATCTGCTGGAGCAGGCGATCCGTCTCGTGATGCAGGAGGCCGAACCAGTCAGGACCGCCATCTTCGAAGTGGATGGCCAGGTCTTCCAACGGGCGGTCGATGACCCGGATGTCAAGCTGGACTTCCATGACCTCAGCGACTCGCCTCATCCGGTGCAGGAAGCCCGCGAGATAGCATTATCGATCCAACGCACGCCAATGCCGTCGGCTGGCCCGCTATTCAAATTTGCATTATTCCAAACATGGGTCGATGAATTCTGCTTGTTCGGGTGCTTTCACCACATAATCATCGACGGAACCGGAATTACGCTTCTCGCCAATCGGATTGCAACTGTCTACGCTGCAATTGTTTCCGGCGCATCCATTCCTCCTACCTTCTTCGGCTCATTGCAGGACCTGGTTGGTTGCGAGTCTGAATACGAAGCGTCCGCCGATTATGTGGAAGATCAGGACTATTGGAGTAGCAACCTTCCACCCGAAAGCGGACCGCATCGTCAGTCGCCCCAGGCCGTGGGCGAGGGCGATCCAAATTCGCCTTCTGCGCCGGTTCGATTGGACCCCGCGGTCCTTCGGCGGGTTCAAGAGTTATCCCACGTGTGGAAGGCGCCTCAATCGTCGGTGCTCACCGCGGCGTGCGCACTTTTGGTGCGTGGGTGGTGCGCGGAGGGCTCAGAGGTGGTGCTCGACTTCCCGGTCAGCAGGCGAGTGCGTCCGGAGTCAAAGACGCTTCCCGGGATGCTCTCCGGATCCGTGCCGCTGGTGCTGAGGATTACGCCGGAAGTTACCGTCGCCGGTTTTTGTGAGCATGTCGATACGCGAATCCGGGAAGCGCTGCAACATCAGCGTTTTCCGGTGCACGCCCTTGAACGCAAAGCTCACCCCGGCGGCCAGGGGCGGGCAGGCGACAGGGTGAGCGTTAATTTCATGCCGTCCAAAATGTCCATGGACTTCGCTGGTGTGGCGGCATCGGCGTCATTTACCAATCCCGGCCAGGTGGGCGACTTCGGGTTGATCTTCTCTGGCGCCGGTGACCAGGTTTTTCTCAGCACGGCTGGCGTCGGCGGGCCATTTTCGAATTCCGACGTCTCTGACTTAGCGAAACGCTTGGGGCGGGTCTTGGTCGCGATGACCGCCGATCCGGACCGACGGGTGTCGTCGATGGATGTGCTCGATGAGGGTGAGCACGCCCGGCTGGATGGATGGGGCAATCGGGCGGTGCTGGCCCAGCCGGCGAGCATGCCGGTGTCGATCCCGGCGGTGTTCGCCGCGCAAGTGGCGCGCACGCCCGAGGCGGCGGCGGTCACCTTCGGAGGCGACTCGATGACCTACCGCGAAGTCGAGGAGTCGGCTAACCGGTTGGCGCAGCTGTTGGCCGCCCGCGGCGTGGGAGCGGGCCACCGGGTGGCGTTGGTGTTGCCACGGACGGCTGAAGCCGTAGTGGCGATGTTGGCGGTGGTGAAGACCGGGGCGGCCTATGTGCCGATCGACCCGGCAGTCCCGGTAGCGCGGATGCAGTTCGTTCTCGGTGATGCCGCGCCGATCGCCGCGATCACCACTGCCGACTTGGCCGACCGACTGGATGGGTGTGATCTGGCGGTTATCGACGTCAGTGATCCCGCCGTCGGCAGCCAGCCCAGTGCCGCGCTGCCGTTACCAGCCGCTGACGATGTCGCCTACATCATTTACACGTCGGGAACTACTGGAACCCCCAAGGGTGTAGCCGTCCCGCATCGCAACGTGACCCGGCTACTAGAGACGTTGGACGCGGATCTGGAGCTGCCCGGGCAGGTGTGGACGCAGTGTCATTCGCTGGCATTCGACTTCTCGGTGTGGGAGATCTGGGGCGCGCTGCTCTACGGTGGGCGCCTGGTGGTGGTGCCCGATGCCGTGGTGCGCTCGCCGGAAGACCTGCACGCCCTGCTGGTGGCTGAGCAGGTCAGTGTGTTGAGCCAAACCCCGTCGGCGTTTTATGCGCTGCAAAGCGTCGACGCGCACTCACGCGAGCTGGGATCTGAGCTCAAGCTACAAGCCGTGGTGTTCGGCGGTGAGGCGCTGGAACCCCAGCGGCTGCGCACGTGGCTGGACGATCACCCGGGGATGCCGCGGCTGATCAATATGTATGGCATCACCGAGACGACGGTGCACGCGTCGTTTCGGGAGATCGTCGCCGACGACGTCGATAGCCTCGTCAGCCCGATCGGGGTGCCGTTGGCCCACCTCGGTTTCTTTGTGCTCGACGGGTGGCTGCAAGCGGTGCCCGTCGGCGTGGTGGGCGAGTTGTACGTGGCCGGCGCCGGAGTGGCAGACGGTTATGTGGGCCGGCCGGGGTTGAGTTCGACGCGGTTTGTGGCGTGTCCATTTGGAGAGCCCGGGGCACGCATGTACCGCACCGGAGACCTGGCGTGGTGGGGTGCTGATGGGCAGCTGCGCTACGTGGGGCGCGCTGACAAACAGGTCAAGATCCGCGGGTATCGCATCGAGCTCGGTGAGATCCAGGCGGCGCTCAGCGGGCTGGACGGGGTGGACCAGGCGGTGGTGATCGCTCGCGAGGACCGCGCCGGCGACAAGCGTCTCGTGGGTTATGTGACCGGCACGGTCGATCCGGCCGGCGCCCGTGCCCAGCTGACCGAGCAGCTGCCGTCCTACATGGTGCCGACCGCGGTGGTGGTAATGGACGCGCTGCCGTTGACCGTCAACGGCAAACTCGACACCCGCGCCCTGCCGGCACCTGAGTATCAAGACGGCGATCGTTATCGCGCCCCGGCTGATGCGGTGGAGGAGATCCTGGCCGACATCTACGCCCAGGTGCTCGGGTTGGAGCGCGTCGGGGTCGAAGAGTCATTCTTCGAGCTGGGCGGCGACAGCATTTTGTCGATGCAGGTGGTAGCGCGGGCGCGGGCCGCCGGAGTGGTGTGTCGGCCTCGCGACATCTTCGTGGAGCAGACCGTGGCCCGGCTGGCCCGGGTAGCCGCGGTGGCCGACGGTGACGCCGAGGTGGTCGACGAAGGCATCGGGCCGGTGGTGGCGACCCCCATCACGCGCTGGCTGCAGGACTTGGAAAGCATGGGCGGCCCGGTGGACCAGTTCAACCAGACCGTGGTGGCGCAGGCCCCGGCGAACGTGACCGAGGCCGACGTCGTGGTTTTGTTGCAAGCCTTGCTGGACCGCCATGCCATGTTGCGGCTCCGGGTTGACCAGGACCCCGCGGGGGGCTGGTCGCTGACGGTGCCCGAAGCCGGGTCGGTGGATGCCCGCGCTTGTCTGGAGACCGTCGATGAGTTGTCTGAGGAAGCCTTGGTGACCGCCCGGTCGCAGTTGAACCCGGCGGCCGGGGTGATGCTGCGCGGGTTGTGGGTGACCTCCACCAGCCGCCTGGTCGCGATAGTCCATCACTTGGCTGTCGACGGAGTCTCGTGGCGCATTTTGCTAGAGGATCTCAACGTGGCCTGGGCCCAGCATCGAGGCGGGCAGCAGGTGATATTGCCCGCGCCGGGGACGTCGTTCGCTCGCTGGGCGTCGCTGCTGGCCGAGCATGCACGCCAGCCGGAAGTCGTGGAGCAGGCGGAAGTGTGGCGGCAAATCGCGGCGATGCCTCCGGCGCTACCGGCGGTGCTACCCGATGTAGACACCTTCGCCAGCGCCGGGAACTTGTCGGTCCAGCTGGATGTTGAGACGAGCCGAATTCTGCTTGGCGAGGTGCCGACGGCGTTCCACGCAGGGATCAACGACATCTTGTTGATCGCGTTCGCCCTGGCGTGCGCGGAGTTCGTGGGCGCTGGTGGCGCGCCGGTTGTGATCGATGTGGAGGGCCACGGGCGCCAGGAGGAGCTGGGCTCCCCGGACGCGCAAGTCGACCTGTCGCGCACGGTGGGATGGTTCACCACCAAATACCCGGTGGCGTTGAAAGTAGGGGGACTGTCCTGGGCTCAGGTGGTGGCCGGCGACGCAGGGCTGGGTACGGTTATCAAGGAGGCCAAGGAGCAGCTTCGGGCGCTGCCGGACGGTCTGACCTACGGTGTGCTGCGTTACCTGAACAGCGATGTGGATCTTGGCGGGTCTGATCCGGCGATCGGGTTCAACTATTTGGGGCGCATGGGCACCGGCGCGACCGAGTTTTCCGGTGGCGGGTGGCGGGTCTGCGAGGACGGCTTGGCGCTGATCGATGCCAGCGCGAGGTTACCCATGCGGTTGGCGCACACCGTCGAGCTCAACGCCGGCACAGTGGACACCGACGCCGGCCCGTACCTGCACGCCGGTTGGAAATGGGCACCTTCTGCCCTAGATCACGCGCAGGTCAGCCAACTGAGCCAGTTGTGGTTTGACGCCCTGGCCGGTATCTGCGCCCATGTGCGCGGCGGCGGGGGTGGGCTGACGCCCTCCGATATCGCCGCCGGTCTCAGCCAGCAGCAGATCGACGAGCTTCAGCGGCAATATGCAGATAGCTGACGTCCTGCCGCTGACGCCCTTGCAGCAAGGACTTCTGTTTCACGTCAGCACCGCGCAGGGCAGCGACGATGTGTATGCGGTGCAGCTGGATATCGCGTTGAGCGGTTGGCTTGATCGGGACCGCCTGCGTGATGCCGTGCACACGGTGGTGACCCGGCATCCCAACCTCGCGGCCCGATTCTCCGGCAAGTTTGACGTGCCGGTGCAGATCATCCCGGCCGACCCCGAGGTGCCGTGGGGGTATGTCGATCTCACCGGTGGCGACCCGGACCTCGACCGGCAAATCCAGCAGGTGTGCGCCGCCGAACGCGCCGCGGTCTGCGACCTGGCTCACCAGCCGGCCTTCCGGGCCGCCCTCATCGGGACCGCAGAAGATCAGCACCGGTTAGTGCTGACCAATCACCACATCGTGCTCGATGGGTGGTCGCTGCCGATCCTGCTGGGAGAGATATTCGCCAGCTATTACGGGCACCGGCTGCCTGTGCCCGGGTCGTACCGCAGGTTTGTTACCTGGCTGACCGGTCGTGACCTTGACGCCGCCCGGGCGGCGTGGCGTGAGGTGCTGGCCGGTTTTGACACCCCCACATTGGTCGGCCCGTCGGACCGTTTGGGCCTGGGGCCGCGAGGCGTCGCGTCGTTTAAAGTCGCTGAGCAGACCACGCGGGCGCTTGGCGAGCTGGCGCGCGCGTGCCACACCACCGTCAGCACGGTGCTGCAGGGCGCCTGGGCGCAGTTGCTGATGTCGCTGACCGGCCGGCATGACGTCGCCTTCGGCACCACAGTCTCGGGCAGGCCGCCCGATGTGGCCAGCGCGGACTCAATGATCGGGCTGTTCATCAACACGTTGCCGGTGCGGGCGAGCATCACAGCGGCCACCACCGCAGCCGAATTGCTTGACCAGCTGCAAAACGCCTACAACCACACCCTCGAGCACCAGCACCTGGCGCTCAGCGAGATCCACCGCGTCACCGGCCTGGACCAACTGTTCGACACCTTTTTTGTGTACGAGAACTACCCGCTCGATACCGCCGCGCTGTCGGGCACCGACGGGTTGGCCATCACCGAGTTCACCCACCGCGAATACAACCACTACCCGCTCGCGATTCAGGCTTTGCCGGGCAGCGAACTTGGTCTTCGCGTCGAATTCGATACCGACGTGTTCGATCTGGCCGGCATCGAAACGCTGATCGAGCGCTTCGAGCGGGTGTTGGTGGCGATGACGGCGGATCCGACCCGGCGGTTGTCGTCGGTGGATGTGCTGGATGACGATGAGCGCGGCCGCCTGGACGGGTGGGGCAATCGGGCTGTGCTGGCACGGTCGGACAGCACGCCGGTGTCGATTGCGGAGTTGTTCGCCACGCAGGTGGAACGCACACCCGATGCGCTGGCGGTCACCTTCGAGGGCCGCTCGATGACGTACCGGGAGCTGGACGAGGCGGCAATCCAGTTGGCGCAACTCTTGGCCGCAAGGGGTGTCGGCCCGGGGCAGCGAGCGGCGCTGTTGTTGCCGCGCTCGGCGCAGGCGATCGTGGCGATGCTGGCGGTGGTCAAGACCGGCGCGACCTACGTGCCGATCGATCCGGCGGTGCCGGCGACGCGGATGCAATTCGTTCTCGGTGATGCCGCACCGGTCGCCGCGATCACGACTGCCGCGCTGGCCGACCGGCTGAACGGGCACGATCTGCTGGTCATCGACGTAGACCAGCAGCCTCTCGACCACCAGCCCAGCGGCGCATTGCCGGGGCCGGCCCCCGACGACATCGCGTACCTCATCTACACCTCGGGGACAACCGGGACCCCCAAGGGTGTGGCGATCCCGCAGCGCAACGTGACGCGGCTGTTGGAGACCCTGGACGGTGACATGGGGTTGGCGGGGCAAGTGTGGTCGCAGTGTCATTCGTTGGCGTTCGACTTCTCGGTGTGGGAGATCTGGGGCGCGCTGCTCTACGGCGGGCGGGTGGTCGTGGTGCCCGATGCGGTGGTGCGCTCCCCAGAAGACCTGCACGCCACTCTGGCGGCTGAACGGGTCACTGTCCTAAGCCAGACGCCGTCGGCGTTCTATGCGCTGCAGGCTGCCGATGCGGCACAAGCCGAGCACGGAGCCGAGCTCACGCTCGAAGCGGTGGTGTTCGGTGGCGAGGCGCTAGAACCCCAGCGGCTCCGGACGTGGCTGGACAAGCACCCGGGTTTGCCACGGCTGATCAATATGTACGGCATCACCGAGACGACGGTGCACGCGTCGTTTCGCGAGATCGTGGCCGGCGATGTGGATAGCGCGGTCAGCCCGATCGGGCTGCCTCTGGCCCATCTGGGTTTCTTTGTGCTCGACGGGTGGTTGCGGGCGGCGCCGATCGGTGTGGTCGGGGAGTTGTACGTGGCCGGCGCCGGGGTCGCCGACGGCTATATCGGTCGGGCGGGGTTGAGCGCGACGCGGTTTGTGGCGTGTCCGTTCGGGGAGCCGGGCGCACGCATGTACCGCACCGGGGACCTGATGGCGTGGGGCGCCGACGGTCAGTTGCGCTACCTGGGTCGTGCTGATGAGCAGGTCAAGATCCGCGGGTATCGCATCGAGCTCGGCGAAATCCAGGCGGCGCTCAGCGAGGTCGACGGTGTCACTCAGGCGGTGGTGATCGCCCGCGAGGACCGCCCCGGCGACAAGCGCCTGGTGGGGTATGTGACCGGGACCGTCAACACGGCCGGCGCGCGTGTCGCGTTGGCCGAGCGCCTGCCGTCGTACATGGTGCCGACCGCGATCGTGGTGTTGCCGTCGTTGCCGCTGACGGTCAACGGCAAACTCGACACTCGCGCCCTACCGGCACCCGAATATCAGGACGGCAGTCTCTACCGTGCGCCGTCCAACGCGGTGGAGGAGCTGCTGGCGGGCATTTATGCCCAAGTGCTCGGAGTGGAGCCGCCGCGGCTCGTCGGCGTGGATGAATCCTTTTTCGACCTGGGTGGGGACTCGCTGTCGGCGATGCGCCTGATCGCTGCGGTCAACACCGGCCTGGATGCCGGTCTCTCGGTGCGCAATGTGTTTGAGACGCCGACGGTGGCCCAGTTGGCGTCCCGTATCGGTGGGGATGAGGGCAGGCTGGAGCCGTTAACGGCCGGTGAGCGGCCGCCGGTGGTTCCGTTGTCGTTCGCCCAGAGTCGGTTGTGGTTCATCGACCAATTCCAGGGGCCCTCACCGATCTACAACATGGCGGTACGACTGCGGTTGCGCGGGCGGTTGGATCCCGACGCATTGGGCCTGGCGCTGGCCGATGTGGTGGCCCGGCAGGAGAGCCTGCGCACGCAGTTCATTGCGCACGAGGGCATACCGCGACAGCTGGTGGTGCCGGCTGAGCAGGCCGACTTCGGCTGGCAGATCACCGACGCCACCGGCTGGCCGGAAGGCCGGCTGGCCGAGGCCGTCGACGCCGTAGCGCGTCACCCGTTCGATCTGGCAACCGAGATCCCCATGCGGGCAACGCTTTTCCGCATCACCGACGACGAACACGTGCTGGTGGCCGTCGTGCACCACATCGCCGCCGACGGCACCTCGATCACCCCGCTGGTGGCTGACCTGGGGGTGGCCTACGCCAGGCGGTGTGCGGGGCAGGCTCCCGGCTGGGCCGATCTGGCGGTGCAGTATGCCGATTACACCTTGTGGCAGCGTGCGCAGCTGGGGGATTTGGCCGATAGCGACAGCCGCATCGCCGCACAGCTCGGCTACTGGGAACAGGCGCTGGCGGGCATGCCCGAGCACCTGCAACTGCCCACCGACCGGCCCTACCCGCCGGTCACGGATTACCGCGGCGACATTGTGGCGATCGACTGGCCGGCCGAACTGCAGCAGCAGGTTGCACAAGTAGCCCGCCAGCACAACGCGACCAGCTTCATGGTGATGCAGACCGCCATGGCGGTCCTGCTGTCCACCCTTAGTGCCAGCAGCGACGTGGCGGTGGGATTCCCGATCGCCGGGCGCACCGATGCCGCGCTGGACGAGCTGGTCGGCTTTTTCGTCAACACCCTGGTGCTGCGGGTCGATCTGTCCGGTGACCCCACCGTCGCCGAGCTGCTGGGCCAGGTGCGCGGGCGCAGCCTGGCCGCCTACGAGCACCAGGACGTGCCCTTCGAGGTGCTCGTGGAGCGGCTCAACCCGGTGCGCAGTCTGACCCAGCACCCGTTGGTCCAGGTGATGTTGGCCTGGCAGAACTGGGCGCACAACAGTGATCCGGTCGCTGGTCTGACTCTGGGTGATCTTGACATCACGCCGCTGCCGGTGGACACCCACACTGCCCGTCTTGACCTGTCGTTCTCGCTGGCCGAACGCTGGAGCGAGGCCGGTGAACCCGCCGGGATCGGCGGGGGGGTGGAATTCCGCACCGACGTGTTCGACGCGGCCAGCATCCAAACCCTGATCGAGCGGTTACGGCGGGTGTTGGTGGCCATGACCGCCGATCCGGCTCGACGGCTGTCGTCGATCGATGTGCTCGATTTCGCCGAGCGCGCCCGGCTCGGTCAGGTGGGCAACCGCGCGGTATTGACCCGGCCCGCAGCGGCCGCGGTGTCGGTCCCGGAGTTGTTTGCCGCGCGGGTGGCCCAAGCCCCGGATGCGGTGGCGGTGAACTTCGGCGACCAGTCGATAACCTATCGGGAACTCGATGAGGCCGCTAATCGGTTCGCGCACTTGCTGTCTGGCCATGGCGTCGGCCCGGGTGCCCGGGTGGCGTTGTTGTTGGAGCGCTCAGCGCAGGCCGTCGTGGTGATGCTGGCCGCATTGAAAACCGGGGCGGCGTACCTGGCGATCGACCCAGCGCTGCCTGCCGCCCGGATGCAATTCATGCTCGATGACGCGGCGCCGACCGCCGTCATCACCACGGCGGACTTGCGTTCGCGGCTGGATGCCTTCGGCGGAGCGGTCATCGACATCGGTGATGTCGAGGCTGCCGCTGAGACTCAATCCGGCGCCGCGTTACCGGGACCGTCCCCCGACGACATTGCCTACCTGATCTACACCTCGGGCACCACTGGGACTCCCAAAGGCGTGGCCATCGCCCACCGCAACCTCGCCCATCTTGCGGAGTCGATACCCAAGGAGCTGCCGGCGGCACAGGTGTGGACCCAATGCCACTCCTACGCTTTCGACTTCTCGGTGTGGGAGATCTGGGCCGCGTTGCTGGGTGGGGCGCGGCTG
>Ga0210393_10002837_pt1 | contig 14123 bp, 14 predicted proteins | sample IncBWC27OmetaG_FD_160068 | JGI IMG/M metagenome (GOLD analysis project Ga0210393, IMG submission 160068) | Forest soil microbial communities from Barre Woods Harvard Forest LTER site, Petersham, Massachusetts, United States - Inc-BW-C-27-O ... | reverse complement strand
AGTAGGGAATTCCCGAAGACAAGGCCGCTGAGAATTTGCTGATCACGTGGCGAAGTCACGCTGGCTGGCTGCAGGTTCAATCTGTCAACCATGCGTTTGCTCTGACAGTTACAATTTGATCGCGCTGATTTCCGTGCCCGTCATCGTTTTCTTTCCCGCGCATTCGATTCACTTCTTTGCGGCGCGCTGCCGGACGTTGAGCGCGGGGGTGCCTTGTCCGCCCGTGCCCGTACCGGCTACACCCCAACCACTTCCTTTGCCTCCTCCTCCGGAAACCTTCGGCTAAACCAGCGACCGTCCCTTGGAACTCTGCCTATGCTCCAGGTGTCTGATGTTGCAGACACGCGCGTGCCAAACAGCGACCTAAGGAGCTTTCTATGGCGTTCTCAATGGCAGGCGGGGGTCCGTCCGGTCCGCAGATTAACGTCACACCGCTGATCGACGTGTTGCTGACACTGATCATTGTTTTCATGGTGGTCGTGTCGATGGATAAAGAACAAGGAGAAACCGCTCAGATTCCGCAGCCCGATCAGAAGCAGACTGCCGAGCAGCAGCAGTCGCGGACTGTCGTCATTCAGGTGGTATGGACGAAAGAAGATCTGCCACCCGCGGTGAAGATCAATCAGGAAAACGTGCGCTGGGAAGATCTAGAAGGTCGCTTGGCGAAAATTTATTTAACGCGCGCCGAGAAAGTAGTTTTCGTGCGCGGCGACGCCGATGTCGATTTCCAGTACGTGGCCGACGTGATCGACGTGGCGCACCACGCGGGCGTCGAGCGAGTGGGACTGCTTACGATGGATCGGGAGGTGGCGGGAGAGTAAGGAGCCCAGCCGACTATCGAACCCGCTGTCGCAGGGACAGCGGGTAATTCCTTGCCCTGTTCTTGACCCAAATCGGCGTGCCCAAAAAGGCGAAGGCCTTATTCGTTACCTCACGGCAGCAAACGGTGATGTCCACTATGGCTCCGCCAAGCCTGCCAGTAATCAACCGCAGAACCTGTTGCTGGTCCCTGTCGTCCGTGACGTGATAACGGGCAAACATGCCGGCCGTGCGATGCTCGCTGATGCTCATGGCCACGGAGCTACACCGCCGCAGCAACCCGCTTTCGGCAGAAACGGGAGAGGCTGCCAGCACCACAACGGAAACAGTTCAGTAGAGAACCCGCATAGCGAGCCTGAAGTTGGCTCCCTTCTTTCTTGCCTAACTTTGTAATGGCTTTGTTATCAGTGGCAAGATGGTGCGCCCTGAGAGATTCGAACTCCCGACCTTCTGGTTCGTAGCCAGACGCTCTATCCAGCTGAGCTAAGGGCGCTCCGGTCTGAAAATTATACACGACACAAGACTTAGGCCGCTCTCCGTGACGCAGGCCGCGCTGTTTCTAGCCCCAGCTAGCCCAAACGAAAAACCAAGTCCGGCCCGCTCACACCACTCGCGCCGCCGCACCCGGTCATTCTGAAGTCCGCCCGCGTAGAAATCGCCAACAGTCTCCTTCGCGTGACCGAGCCATGACCGTTCGATGTCACGCGGGACGCCCGCGCGCCGGATAACTTCGGAGCGAAAACGCCTGAATTCGTGGCTCCCGACGCCCGACGCCCGGAGAACGTTACGCTGTCCTATCCGCTGCAAAGACCATACGAACGTGGCAACGGCCTTGCTTAATATTCACAAACCAGAAATCGCTAAGTTTGTTGAACGCTACTGCAACGACATTCTGCCCGGCACCACGCTCGAGGTCTCGCCCGCAGGAGCGGAGCAGACGCCGTAACATTTCCGTGTCCTTGTGGCCAACGCTGCAGGGTTCACGTTGAGCAATATGGCGAGAGGAAGCCCTTCCGGCACGGCGCGAACCCTGCCCCCTAATTCTATGAGCATCATCGCCACACATTACGACAGCGAAGGCCGCAAGATTGCGGAGTCTATCGAGACCGCTGAGGACTTCGAAGGAAAACTGGAGCCGCGCCCCGCGACTCCGCAGGTAGCCCGCCGCGAAGTGTTCTTGGCCGAACAAGGAACACAGCGTCGCCCGGCAAACCCCGCGATGCGATGGTCAGAATTCTTCGAATGAAGTGACAACAAGTTTCCTCCCAGAAGGCTCCATCGTTGGGAGGCTTCGCCCGGTCAAAGACCGGGAAGGGCGATGGGGAGTGTGTGTAAGGGCCGAGTGAAGAGCCGATAACGCAGTTCGTAGAGGGGCTGCGCGGCGATGACGCACTCGGCCAAAACTGCCACGGGGTGACCCAAAGCACCTCGGCCACTTTTTTAAGGGAGGAAAAACCGGATGATAACGACCCCGTACCCTGTGGCTGGCCCGCGCCATCGCAATGGTCACCGTTAAGGCTGGCTTATATGACTGGAACGTCCGTTTGACGAACGACCCCGTATTTAGACTGCAAAAAATACCGGGGTTTTCAGTCCGCACTCCACGTGAATATGGAAGCGCTTGAGTTGCTTCGCGCACACTTCCTTTCGCAAACCGAACCAAAGCCTGACGCCCCGCCCGGTCCAAAAGCGAAGGACGAAAAAGGGCCAATGTTAGACAGCGTATGTTACTATGTGCGGTAGAGTACACACTTTTCCGCCGTGCCCGACCGGGCGACGGTCTCCTGTGCACTGGTGATTACGCCCGCTTCACGTTGGAGGCTCCAATTGGCGTCCACACCCGGCTACAATCCCAAATGTTCCATTTGCGCCAAGGAAGTTTCTTTGCACGATTGCAAGACCGATGAACAGGGCCGAGCAGTGCATGAGGCATGCTATGCCGAAAAAATGATGATGCAAGGTATCTCGTCGCGCCCCAGCACCAACGGTGGTTTCGACGCCGAAAGCTGAAGGACGGCTCCCCCGAATACTGGGCGGCTCGCTTACCCGAGAGCGGTTCGGTCCATCAGTTCAGCTATTTGCTTTTGAACGGGTGAAGTGGGCAGGTTGCCCTACTTATCGGATGAGGGTGGACGGCGGGCCGCCCGCGCAGGGGTATAGCCCATATAGCCCAACCGAGGGCGATTTTCAGAAGAGGAGCGCCCGTAGGCGACTCACGATACGGCACTTAGCGTTTTGAGCGTCACGGTTCGGTAGGGCGCAGGTTGACCACTGTAACAATTGCAGAGGGAGGAACGAACTGGCATCCACCCAATCCGGTTCAATTTGACCGACAGTCGCGTGCTTTCCCGCGTGAAATCCTAAGTCAGCCGGAAATCGTTGTAGCGTTTTCACCGGCAGACCGGCAACCTCCCGCCCACTCTCACCGCAAAATACAGTTTAAATTCAGCAGTTGCAGGAGCTTGCAACCGGTCGCAAAAATTAACACTCTTGACATATATGGCCGCAGTACTACACTCAGAATCGACGAGACCAGGCACGTGAGAGGGTCTTTTCGTGGCAAGCGGTTATTGCCAGGAGATGAAGTTATGAATTCGTTAGCGAAGTTCTCCCTGTGGCTGGTTCTGGCTACCCTCTTCTGTTTTGCTCCCGGCGCTTTCGCTCAAGGCCGGACCAACCCCCTGGTAGCCAGTCATGTCCGTAGCGTCACGAGCTACACCTTCACTTCAACTTTTCTATTCGACCCAATTGGCCACAAGCAGGATAATAACAACAAGTGCGACCCCCACGGTCGCAATAAATGCGCAGCCGTGCCTGAAGGCGGCTCGGCCTTGATATACGTCGTACTAGCCAGCCTTACTTGCTTGGGCGCCATGGTTTTGCGTTCCCGCCGGCAAAGTGCGCGCTAGAGGATAAGTCTAGAAGACACTTATCCCGCCAGAGCGTTCAAGTCCAGGGGTACGCCTGTTTTGCCGGGTGCAGTAGTAAATCTTTCCAGTGGCAGAGCAATTCCTACAAAGCGTACAGAACTGCAGCCTTGCATTTTGAGCAGCTTAAGAACGGCACGCCATGTGCTAATACATAGAACAGACGAAGTGGCGCGCAACGGGGCGCTCCAAGGATGACTTCGGCCAGAGGTTCTCTTGGGCGCCCCTTGCATTAAGAACGAAAGAGGTTTCCTCCCCCGGTCGCCTCCCCCCTTCTCCCAGGTTTTGTAAGGGTTTTAAGCCAGTGCCACGATTTCGCGAGCGTCGATCCCTGCCTGACGCAGCAGTTTCGCCACTGCGTCGGCGTTCAGCCGGGAGCCATCGTATCCCACGCGGACGGTGCGATCCACGTCGTTGAACTGAACCCCTCGCACTCCGTACACCTCTCGCATCCCATCGATTGCCCGTAACGCGGTTTCGCCGGGCACAATCACATAGCGGAAAACAACATCAAGATAAGTCATTCAGGATAGTCCTTGCTGATTACGAAACGCGCCCTAAGCCTTACCAGGCTGAATCCAATATAAAGCATCTCCCATCGAAGTGATAAGAATGCCTCTCTTTGCCCTTAACCCTTGGCAGCTAGAGTAAGGTTTTTCGTTAACGCGGTTGGGATATCGACCTGCCGATCGCGCACGCAATAACGGAGTCGAACCAGTCGCGTAGCGGATCTTGCTCACACTTACATTGATGTCCAGGAAGTCCTCCAACCCGGCCTCCACACTGGAACGAGATCCAGTTTGCGGAATGAAGGTCAATCCCGGCGACACCAAAGACGTCTACGGTCTCGGTGGGAAGAATTATTATTTTTGTTGCACGCCCTGCCTGGAAAAATTTAAAGATGACCCAAATAAATATCTAAGCTCGACCCCGCTTGCAAAACCCGCGGGATTAGTAATGCTCGGTTCTGCCCAGGCAGCCTCCAAAGCTCTACATAGTCGGGAACACGAAGACGGTCAGGGACATGAATACGATGCGAAACATTCTTGGTCAGCGCCGGCCGCTATAGCTTCAGCCTACGTCTGCCCCATGTGCCCCCTGGTCCGCGAAAACAAACCGGGCGCCTGCCCCTCCTGCGGCATGGCCCTCGAAGCCGACGTCCCCGTCGCCCCCACTCGCACGGACTACACCTGTCCCATGCACCCGGAGATCGTGCGCCCCGCGCCCGGTTCTTGTCCCATCTGTGGCATGACCCTCGAGCCCCGCACCATCGCCGGCGCTTCTGAAGCCAATCCCGAATTGCAGGACATGACTCGCCGCTTTTGGACGAGCCTCGCCCTCACCGCACCGCTGATGGCTATCGCCATGGGCGCAATGTTTTCAACTAGGTCGTTGCACCGCATCCTGCCCGGCGCAGCGCTGCCCTGGCTCGAACTCGCATTAGCCACCCCGGTCGTTCTTTGGGGCGGATTACCTTTCTTCCAGCGCTTCTGGACTTCACTCGTCAAGCGCAGCCCCAACATGTTCACCCTAATCGGTATGGGCACCGGCGTGGCTTATGGGTACAGCCTGGTCGCCACCCTAGCGCCACAGACTTTCCCGGACTCGCTGCGCGGCATGGCCGGCTATCCGGAGGTTTACTACGAAGCCGCCGCCGCGATCACTACTCTAGTCTTGCTCGGCCAGGTCATGGAGTTGCGCGCCCGCAGCCGCACCAGCGCGGCCATTCGTGCTCTGCTCGATCTCAGCCCGAAAACCGCTCGCTTGCTCAACCACGACGGCACAGAGTTGGATGTTCCCCTCGAACGAGTCAAGCCTGGAGATCGCCTTCGCGTGCGCCCCGGGGAAAAAATTCCGGTCGACGGCGCGCTCCTCGAAGGCCAGAGCACCGTTGACGAATCGATGATCACCGGGGAGTCCATGCCAGTAGAGAAGTCTCCCGACAGTAAAGTCATCGGAGCGACCATCAACGGGGCCGGTTCGTTCGTTATGCGCGCCGAGAGAGTCGGAGCCGAAACCGTGCTCGCCCGTATTGTACAACTGGTAGGCCAGGCGCAGCGCAGCCGGGCTCCCATCCAGCGCCTCGCCGACCGCGTGGCGAAATGGTTTGTCCCTGTTGTTGTAGCGGTCGCAATCATTACTTTCATCGCGTGGTTCTTCCTTGGTCCACAACCGCGTCTCGCGCACGCGCTGGTGAACGCTGTTGCTGTGCTCATCATCGCCTGCCCCTGCGCCCTAGGTCTCGCAACGCCCATGGCAATTATGGTCGGAGTGGGTCGCGGCGCGCGCGCCGGCGTGCTGATCAAGAACGCCGAAGCCTTGGAGATTCTGGAGAAAGTCGATACGTTGGTCGTCGACAAAACCGGAACGCTCACCGAAGGTAAGCCGCAATTGATTGGAATTTCCTTGTCGCAGGACGACGGTCGCGAAATCCTTCGCCTGGCCGCCAGCCTCGAGCGTGCAAGCGAACATCCTCTGGCGGCAGCCATCCTTCAAGCGGCCGAAAGAGAGGGACTCGCACTCTCGCAGCCGGCTGAATTTGTCGGCGTTAGGGGAAAGGGAATCAGAGGAGTAGTCGATGGCAAACAAGTAGCGGTCGGCAATGCCGCGTTAATGACGGACTTGGGAGCCTCTCCCCACCCAGGCAAAGAGTTCAACCCAGCGGTTCCCGACGGCAGCGCGAGCCTGTTTATCGCTATCGACGGCAAGTTTGTAGGAAACATTTCCGTCGCCGATAAAGTGAAAAGTTCCACTCCCGACGCCATCCGACAGCTTAAAGCTCTCGGCATTCACATCGTAATGCTCACCGGCGACAATCGCGCCACCGCGGCTGCGATTGCCAAACAACTGGGCATCGACGAGTTCGAAGCCGAAGTGTTGCCAGAAACAAAATTGGAGATCGTCCGAAAACTTCAAGGGCAGGGAAGAGTGGTTGCCATGGCCGGTGACGGCGTCAACGACGCGCCCGCTCTGGCGCAAGCCGATGTCGGCATCGCCATGGGCACTGGCACCGACGTCGCCATGGAAAGCGGCGGCATCACACTGGTGAAAGGCCACCTCACCGCAATCGTACGCGCTCGCAACCTCAGCCGCGCCACCATGCGCAACGTCCGCCAAAATCTCTTCTTTGCTTTTATCTACAACGCGATCGGCGTGCCCCTCGCGGCTGGAATCCTCTATCCATTCTTCGGCTTGCTGCTGAGCCCCATCTTCGCCGCCGCCGCCATGAGCCTCAGCTCAGTGTCCGTCATCACTAACGCACTCCGCCTCCGTAACGCGAAGCTCTGACCGTGTGGAACGGTCACTCCTGTCGGTCGCCTTTGAAAGTGATTGTCCGCACACCTGACAGAATTGTCATTCCAACCGCAGCCGGAGCGTCAGCGACGGCGGAGTGAAGGAAACGGCTGTTGACCGTACCAGCGCGGTGGGCGCCTGAGTCCTTGACCCTGGAATTGATTTTGGGTGGGGCAGCGCTTCAGGCTGCAATAAGTCCTGGTTTGTTGTTGGGCGTTAGCCCCGAGGTAGTCAATCTACAACTTCCCCAAATACTCAATCACGTCCGGCTCCGTCCAATCCACCGCTCCAATAAACTTTCGCCTTACCACTCCACCGCGGTCGATCACATAAGTCTCCGGAAACTTAAATGTCCCATAAAGCGCATTACTCTTCTGATCCGCATCGCGCACTGACAGCAAATTCACATTATGGTCTCGCAGAAACCGCTGATAACTGCTCTGATCCACGTCCACGCTCACCGCCAGCACGGTCACGCCCTTCTGCTTCATGCGCTGCTGCATCTGCACCAGCGACGGCATTTCTTCAATGCACGGAGGGCACCACGTCGCCCAGAAATTCAGCACCACCACTTGGCCTTTAAGTTGGCTAAGCGTAACCGAGCCTGCGGAGTCGCGCACGGTAAAATCCGGAGCCGCCGTCCCGATCCGCGGCGGCCGTGACCCGCTGTAGCAGCCAGACATAAGCATAACCAAAACAAGAGCAATTAGGCGTAGCGCAGCAGTTTTCGAAGATAACAGACTTGGGGACAGCCGCCCTCGGCTGTGCGGTCGAGCGAGGCTCGACCAGTTCCTCATCGATGCCGGTACGCTGAGAGCCGGTTTGACTGCGCGAACGGAACAAATCATCGGTTGCACACCGCTATAATAATAGATTCGACCTATGCCGGCGACACCTACACCAAGCGATCCGCCTGCCGTTTCCGTCATCGTGCCCGCACGCAATGAAGAAGCATCGTTAAAAAACTGCCTCGATTCGCTGGTCGCGCAGACAAAGGTCGCATTCGAAATCATCGTGATCAACGATCACTCCACCGACCGCACCCACGAAATCGCATCCTCGTTTTCCTACAAGCGGGTCCGAGTCGTCGAAGCCGGCACACTCCCCCCAGGTTGGACCGGCAAGAATAACGCAGTCATCGCCGGAGCCAAAGTTGCGCAGGGAGAATGGCTGCTATTCACCGATGCCGACACCCTGCACCTGCCCGGATCGCTGGCGCGAAGTATCGAAGAAGCCACACGCCGACATGCGGCCTTGCTTTCCTACTCGCCCCAGCAAGTCGTGAAAAGCCTTTGGGAGAAGGCCGTAATGCCGGTGATCTTTGCCGAACTGGCCGCGAGCTTTCGTCCCTCGAAAGTAAGCGACCCCAACTCGCCCGCAGCAGCCGCCAATGGCCAATATCTTCTCATCACGCGCGCCGCCTACGATGCTGTCGGCGGACACGCTGCCATCGCTAGAGAGCTGCTAGAGGATGTCGCTCTGGCCAGGGCTGTAAAAAAATCAGGCAGGAAGATTTGTTTTCGTTTCGGCGGCGATGCCGTCCGCACCCGCATGTATCGCACTTTCGCTCAACTTCGCGAAGGCTGGACGAAGAACCTCGTCCTGTTGTTCCCGTCTCCCATGCGCTTAGCCACGCTGCGTGCGCTTGAATTTATCCTCATAGTTGCCAGCCTTGCAACCGGCATAACCACTGCTCGACACGGACATTTTCAACCCGCTGTCGCCGCCGGGTTACTTGGCGCAATCTTGTACGCAACGTTCCTGACCCGGATCCGTCGCGCTCATTTTTCTTGGGACGCAGCCCTTCTGGCTGTGTTCGGCCTTCCTCTGTTCTCCTATTTGCTGGTACGCTCGAGGCGATCTCATAAGCACGGCAACGTCTGGTGGAAGGGCCGCCGCTATCCCCCGGGTCCCGGAGTCACAGATCCAGCAGTCACAGCGGTTGCAGTCACAGGCATTGCAGACCCACCCAAGTTGCCAGATTCAACACTGCAGGAGCAGCATGGTCTATCTCACGCGCAAAGCTGAATTTTCCGCATCGCATTACTACCACAATCCGGATTTCACTCCCGAGGAGAACCTTCGCGTCTTCGGCAAATGCAATAACCCCAACGGCCACGGCCACAATTACACACTGGAAGTCACGGTGAAAGGCGAAGTTGACCCACGCTCCGGTTTCGTCGTCGATCTCAAACAGTTAAAGGAAGTTATGCACCGCGACGTGCTCGAAGCCTTGGACCATCGCTTCCTCAACAAAGAAGTCCCTGAATTTATCCATCGCATCCCCACCACGGAAAACATTGCGATCGCGATTTGGCAGCGCCTCGTATCAAAACTGGAAACCGCCAAACTGCACCGCATAAGGGTTTACGAAACTCCAGATCTATTCGTGGATTTCTACGGAGAACCATGACCCACATAAGAATTTGTTGCGCCGTGCACCCCTGTGCCCCTTGGGTTACAGGGTTTCAGCCTGTTGAATCAATAAAAAAATGAAAGCCCACCTCTCACGCCGATACTTGTTTTCCGCCTCGCACCGCCTGCACAGCGAAGCAATGTCCCCCCAGGAGAACCAGGCAACCTACGGAAAATGCAACAATCCCTACGGCCACGGCCACAACTACATCGTCGAGCTAACGGTCAGCGGCCAAGTGGACGAAAAAACCGGCATGGTTTGCAACTTGGCCGACCTTGACAGCTTCGTCGAAAGGGAAGTGCTCGCCCGCTTCGACCACGAAAACTTGAATACCTTACGGGAATTCGCCCAGGAGGTACCCACCACGGAAAATCTTTGCATTCAGATTTACGAAATAGTGCACCGTGGCTTTGCCCACGCGCATCTTGAAAGAGTAAGGCTGGAAGAAACCATGATGAATTCGTTCGAGTATACCGGCTAGCAATCGTCTTCGATTTTAAATTGCCAAATTACACAATTGCTCCATCAACTTATGAAACCACAAACCGAACTCTCCACCCTCACCAGCGCCAGCTTCGAAGACCTCGTCCAGGAGATGCTCGTCCGCCTCGGCGAAGACCCGCAACGCGAAGGCCTACAGCAAACTCCCGAGCGCGTTCGCAAGTCCTTGCAGTTCCTCACCCGCGGCTACACCGAAGACGCCGAAGCCCTGCTCAAGGGCGCACTCTTCTCGGTCACCTACGACGAAATGGTGATCGTCAAGGACGTCGAAATGTTCAGCCTCTGCGAGCACCACATGCTGCCGTTCTTCGGCAAAGTGCACGTCGCCTACATCCCCAACGGGAAAGTAATCGGCCTCAGCAAAGTTCCCCGCCTGATCGAACTCTTCTCCCGCCGCCTGCAGATTCAAGAACGCCTCACCACCCAGATCGCCGAGTCCATCCAGAAAGTAATCGAACCACAAGGTGTCGGCGTAGTCATCGAGGCCCGCCACTTATGCATGATGATGCGCGGCGTCGAGAAACAACATTCCGCTGCCGTCACTTCGTCCATGCTTGGGTGTTTCCGCGACTCGAACGAAACCCGCTCCGAGTTCCTCTCCCTAATCCGCCAGCGTCCCAACGGCATTTGAAGAGGGGTCGATGGTGTGGAGCGGACACCGCTGTCCGCTGCTTTTGACCCCTTGCCTTGGAAAGTCAACAGCCTTTGGTCATCCTGGCGCCCTTATGCGGAAAGGACCAGTGTAATTGCTCTGACTGCCGTTGGTCAGGGCGCAGTATATTAGAAACGGGAATCGGAGAGAGTCCTACCTTGCCACCATCCAATTCTGCCAGATCGCGCCCCCTTCCTTTGCAAAACCAAAACGCCGTCGTCACCGGCGCCACCCGCGGCATCGGACTCGCCATTGCCCGCGCTCTCGCAGCCGAAGGATGCAATCTGATTCTTACCGCCCGCCACCAATCAGCCCTTCGCCGCATCAGCAGGGAACTCGCGTCTGCGAAAACCAAAATCCTCGCGCATCCCTGCGACGTCCGCGATCCGCAATCGATCGACGATCTCTTCCGCGCCCTCCGCAAACAATTCAAGCACCTTGATATCCTGATCAATAACGCCGGCATCGCCCACGTCAACCTCACCGTCGACAAGCTCTCCTCAGCGCTGTGGAAAGATGTGATCGACACCAACTTGACCGGAACATTTCTAATAACCCAGGCCGCTCTTCCCATGATGAAACCTGGCGGCACAATCGTGAACAATCTCTCCATCGTTGCCAACCGCGCCGTCGCCGGATCGGCAGCCTACGTCGCCTCAAAACATGGCGCCCTCGGCTTCACCAACACATTGCGTGAAGAGCTTCGCCCCAAAGGCATTCGCGTAATCGCCCTAATGCCCGGCGCCACGGACACCGACATCTGGAATTCATTCTGGCCGCAAGCCCCGCGAAAGAAGATGGTGTCCCCTGCCACGATAGCCACCGCAGCTGTTAACGCAATCCTGCTGCCGCCAAACACGACCGTCGAAACTCTGGAAATTCTCCCCACGGTCGGACTTCTGTGAACCAATAACAAAACACCCAACCCCTGTGAACCCTGTGTTCTCTATGGTATAGATTTTGTTTTTGAAGTTTCCAGTCCACCGTTTACACAAATCGATTTTCCCGCTAAGATTGCGCTCGCCCAATCGAGGAGAAACGAAAATGACGAAAACACCTTTGCTCGCCGCCACCCTGTTGGCCATCGCGATCGCTGCAATTCCCGTCCACGCGCAGGACGCAAAGAAAGACGTCGCGACAAAGCCCGCGGATAGCCCCTCTAAGGTTGTTCTCGATTCCTGGAACGACATCGGCCGCAAACTCATCGCCATGGCCGAAGATTTTCCCGATGACAAATACGATTTCAAGCCCACGCCCGCCCAGCGCAGCTTCGCCGAGCAACTGCTGCATGCCGCCAACGCAAATTATTTTTTCACCGATCCCGCCATGGGCAAGCCAGCGCCCAAGGAAGAAGATCCCAAACGCTCCGACTTCAAGACCAAGGCTGACATCGTTGCCTTCGTGAAAAAAGCTTTCGCCGACGGCGCCGCCGCCATCAAGGCCAAAGGCGACAAGGGAATGTCCGACCTTCTCGTCGACCCCTTCGCTCACCAGCAGGTGCGGGTCTCAGACATGGCCTACGGTTTCATCGAGCATTCCGGCGAACACTACGGCCAACTTGTCGTCTACTATCGCGTCGCCGGCCTCGTGCCCCCGGAGTCTCGACCGAAAAAATAATTCCGCTCCGGTGTCTTCCTGTTTCTGAGTTAGCCAGTAGACCTGGGCGAGGCGACGAATACGAGTTAGCCACCCTTGATCGCGGAATTTCCTGGCGAGCCATTTTTCCTTAGCTTTTTGTACATCTCGTTGATTCGCTTGCAGATGTATCTCCTGAAGCATGCCCCAGACCCAGCCACCTACGCGGCGTCTCTTTACTTATGCCGAACCAGGGAATCAACGCCCGGCTCCACGCGTTTAACTCAACAGATGACTGTCCGGCCCAGACGAGCATCGCTTATACTGAGTCGATATATATATATATGTCCGCCGTCCCACAAAAGACGTTCTACCTCGAAACCTTTGGCTGCCAGATGAACGTCCATGACTCGGAAAAGGTCATTGGCACGCTGGTGCGTGAGGGGTACCGGCAGGTGCAGACGGTGGAAGAGGCCGGGCTGGTGCTGTACAACACGTGCTCCATACGGGACAAGGCGGAGCAGAAGGTTTTCAATCGCCTCAGCGATTACAAGAAGTATCAGAAGCAGGGCAAGAAGTTTGCCGTGCTGGGCTGCGTTGCGCAACAGGAGGGCGAAAAGATTTTCGAGCGCGCTCCGTATGTCTCGATGGTGTGCGGATCGGCGTCGTATAAAAACCTGCCTCAGATGTTGGTGCAGATTGAGGCAGGGGATCAGCGGGTAACCGGACTCGACGATCGCGAAACCGAAGACTGCTTCGAAACCGACTTTACTTCCCGCACCAATCCCCATCGCGGATACATCACCATCATCGAGGGCTGCGATAAATTCTGCGCTTACTGCGTCGTCCCATTCACCCGCGGAAAGGAACGCAGCCGTACCTCAGACTCAGTGCTCGCCGAAGCCCGCCAGATGGCCGATCTCGGCTACACGGAAATTCAGTTGCTGGGCCAGAACGTGAATTCCTATAAAGATCCGGCAGGGAAGCCGGGGGGAAAGAAAACGTTCGCAGAGTTACTGGCTGCAGTCGGTGAAGTGCCCGGGATCAAGCGCGTGCGCTTCACAACCTCGCACCCCCGCGACTTCGGACGCGACATTATCGACGCGATTGACGCCGTCCCCACCCTCTGCGATCACATTCATCTTCCCGTGCAGTGCGGGTCAGACCGAGTGCTCAGCGCCATGCAGCGTCTCTACACTCGCGAGCAATATCTTGAACGCATCGCATGGATGAAGTGCGCAAAACGCCAGATCAGTATCACCAGCGACATCATTGTCGGCTTTCCCGGCGAGACCGACGAAGACTTCACCGAGACTTTGTCGTTGCTCGACGAAGTCGGTTACGACGCCGTCTTCACCTTCAAATACTCTCCGCGCCCCAACACTCCGTCATTAGGTTTGGACGACGCCATTCCTGACCAAGAAAAATCCCGCCGTCTGGAAATCCTAATGTCACGCCAAAAGGATATCCAGATCGCGCGCTACAAGAGATACATAGGAGAGATACTGGAAGTAATGGTTGAAGGCAAGAACGAAGCTCGGAAACAATGGATTGGCCGCACCAGCCACAACAAAACCCTGAACTTCACCGCCCCCGACAGGTCGATTCCGCAAGTGGGATCGTACCTAAAAGTGAGAGCAACCCAAAGCTTTCCCAACAGCCTTCTAGGAGAATTGGTGATATAAAAAGCCAAGCAGCACCTGCAGCGAGCTGAGGAGCTCCCCATGGAAGTAGAAATGACAATCCGCGGCCTTTTGATGGATCCGGTTACGAATACTCCGATTGTGATTTTGAAGGATGTGGCGGGGGAATCGGTGTTGCCGATCTGGGTGGGAGTTTACGAGGCGAATGCGATTGCATTGGAGATGGAAAAGGTGAACACGCCGCGTCCGATGACGCATGACCTGATCAAGAATGTGCTGACTGGTTTGGAGACGCA
>Ga0210393_10002833_pt1 | contig 14135 bp, 26 predicted proteins | sample IncBWC27OmetaG_FD_160068 | JGI IMG/M metagenome (GOLD analysis project Ga0210393, IMG submission 160068) | Forest soil microbial communities from Barre Woods Harvard Forest LTER site, Petersham, Massachusetts, United States - Inc-BW-C-27-O ... | reverse complement strand
TCGCGAGCTGCACGCGGCCCTGGGCGGGATCGGCGCGCACCTCGTAGACCGCGCCCACCGATGTCATCGCGAGCTTGCGGCACGCCTTTGCGTCCACGCAGAAAATGCGCTCGCTCTCCATGCCTGGCTCGTCGAGCGCCAGCTCGCCGGAGCGCAGCTCGTCATCCGTGATGATCCAGTACCGCATCAGTGGCGAGTGGTCTTTCGCTCGGCCCGGACCCATGCACAGGAACAGCGCGCGCGGCAGCTCGCCCTCGCGCGGACTGTTGCGTAGCTTCTCGATCGCGCGATCGACGTCACTCATGATCCCGCCCTGTAAATCTCTTCCACCCGCGTCACGCGGTACTGCGTGCCCAGCAGCTCGACGATGCGAGCGGCGCGAGCGCGGGCCTCGATCATGTCGCTGGTGTGGATCACGAACACGCCGTCGCGATGCATCGTCTCATCGCGGACTGTGATCTCGTAGCGCCGCTCGGGCGCAATGCACGTGTGACTGACGGACGACACGACGTGCTGCCCACAGCTAGAGCACATCACGTTAGAACCCTCCAAGGAAAGGGTAACTTTGAGTATAGCGTCGAGCGCCCCTCGTCAATGTGTGCTGGCTCACAACGTTGAGTGTAACCCCCCGTAGTCGGCCACGAGCCGGGAGAACGCTCGACCTTGACCGGTTACCCGGTTGGCCTCTGACGATCGCTGGCGCTCTCTTTGACGGCCTCGGCGAAGCTCGCGAAACGCAGCGCCCACTCGTAACACGCCTGCTGGGCGATCTTCGCGGTCTCTTCATCCGGCATCACGACATAGCAAGCGTTGACCGTCGAGTCGGCACGCTCCGTGATCCGCACTTCGAGGTAGGTCATCGCGTCTCCCGAATGACCGCCTGGTGCAAGCTGCTCGCCCGATGGCGGCGCAGCAATGCACGCCGCGCGATCGGCGTATCGAGGTGGCGCAGCTCGCGCCGGCACCAGGGACACGTGTACGTGACGATCACCACCCGGCGCTGCCCTGGGCTCTCCATCCGACGCGATCCAGGACGAGCGACGTCACTCGCGCCTCGTGAACGTAGCCGCTCTCCACTCCCGCACATGGTTTGCCCTTGAGCATGAGACACACGACGCAGCACACGCGATCGACCGCGCCCACCTCATCCCGCACGGGCCGATCTGACAGCCAGCTCACGAGCGCGGCCACTGTCGCCGCGCGTCGCGGTTGATGCGATACTTGAGCCCCTCGTCCGTGTACCCGGCGTACGTCAGCCAGCCCGAGCGGATCGCGCGCTCGATCGTCGCGGCGCACAGGGTGCCGGCCCGGTACGGCACGACGAGAAATACGCTCACGTGCGGCCGGAGTAGCGGCTTTACGGTCTGCTGGGCGTTACGCCTTGGTAGGTGCCGACCCATGCTCGGGTTCCTCAACGATCGACAGCTCGTCGAATTTCACCGCCTGCAGATGCGGCACCTCGGGGAACGACACGAGGCACTGCCGGATCATCCAATCTACGGCGCGCACGCGGCCCTGTCGCCCTTGAGAGGTACGCACGAGCAATCGATAGCGCGCCTGGTCGCCCGTGATCATTGCATCGAGCCGTGGAGCCCAGCGCGGCACCCCGGGCACAGACACAACGCGCTGTCGATGTGGTGATGCAGGACGTCGTCAGCGTAGACGACGCACTCGTGTTCGGTGACTCCGTCCTCTTCACGCAGCACGAGCACGTAGGCCACGAGCGTGCCGCGCGCCAGCTCCAGGCGCCGCGTGCACTGCCCGATCTCGCCGCGCTCCGGATGATCTGCTTGCGTGATCTCGTAGTACTGGCCTTTCTGCAATTCCCACGCGACGGGCTCGGGCTGCGCCGCGATCAGCCCTAGGCCCCGATCGAACGACAGTGCATCTGCTTGTTCGATCAGCGTGTCGATCTCGCCGCGCTCGCGCGCCTGATCGAGCTGGGTATCGATCTCGCGTTCCCGTCGCACCAGGCCCGTCCCGCGATACCGGCTCATCACCCTTTCGACCTGCATCAACGTCAGCCCGGCACGGTGGACGCGACGCACGCGAAGCCACAGGCTCACGAGCAGCGCGGTCCAGCCCAGCGCGCCGAACGCTTCGAGCACGTGAAAGACGATGACCCACGCGCGATCGAACGGTCCCGAGACGAACAAGCCGGCGACGCATGACCACACGCCCACGGCATACAGGACCGCTCGATCGCGAGCCCGCAACTTCATCCGACCTTCGCGAGCTGCGCGGCGCCGCTGGCACCGAGAAAGAGCGCCAGCTTCTCGTTGAGTTGCGGGGTTCCCTTCTTCTCACCGTTGAGCACGGCCCGCACGTGCTCGTCACTCGCGCCCAGGATGCCGCGCGACACTAACTGCGTGCACGCGCGCTCGTAGGCGAGTACTCGGGTCCGGGGACGACGGCCCGGCGCCTTGCCAGTTTTCATCGGCCCCCCTGTGAGAGATGCATAGCGGTCACCTCTTGGGTTTGCGGTTGCCAGTGTGCCGGGCCAGCCAAAGCGCCAGCCCGACGTGGATGACTTCGAGAGTAACCCACCATGCCGCCGCTCGCCACCAGTACCGCGTATCAGCCATGTCTACCGCGCGCGCGTGCCAGAATGCCCCGTCCTGCCCCGCATTTGGCCCAGAATCGATTTTTAGGGTGGGGGGGGCACTCTTACCCCTCCCGCCTAGTCAAACTCCATGGTGACGCAGAAATTCGAGGGAGCGGTCCCAGCAGGGGCGATCGTTATCAGCGGCGCGCCAGGCAGCCCCGAGCTGCCGGCAACGGGCGTCGTCCCAGGATTGAATTGCTGGTAGGACTCGGCCGCTCCGCTCGCCAGGGTGAACGACTGCCCGCCGATGTGCACGACGACGTCGGACGGCGCAGCTCCGGTCCCGTTCGTGTCGAGCAGCAGCCGCCGGAGCTGGCGCGAGCCCGTGAACCCGAGACGCGAGACCGCCGTCACGGCCGGATTGTTCGCGATGGCCGTGAGCGGGCCGAATGAAAACGAGCGCTTGCCGCTCTGGCCGAGCACCGCCCAGGCGTTCGCACCGCTCACCGCCAACACGACAAAGTCACCGATCCCGCCCAGGTACCACGAGGTACCCGTGCCAGGGCCGATGACGTCCGCGCCCGCGGCCTGAATGATCACGTTGAAATACGCGTCATCAGTGCGGCGGATCAGTAGGAACTGGTGCGCACCGTTCGCCGCCGATGCCGCCGGCAATGTGAGCACCGTATCGGCGCCCGTCGTCGACGCGTCGATGATGTCGTCCGTTATGGCGATCGTGCCGCTCACCGTGAACGGCGTGATGTTCTCCAACGCGAGCCCGTTGATCGATCCGCCGTTGAACGGCGCGCCGCCGATGCGGATGACGCCCTGGACGTCGAAGTCTTTGCCGGGTTCGAGAACCGTGTGCCCGTTTAGGTTCGTCGTGTTGTCGAATTGCACGAGCGCATCGAACACGCATTGATTTTGAAACTCGACCCCGCCACCGGGCGCGATGACTTCGAGCGTGCCGGCCGCCACGTTGATCGTCATGTTGTCCGGTACCGCGATCGTCAGCGCGCCGGCTCCGTCGTTCGTGAACGTGACGTCATCCGCGCTGCTCGACGCAGCGAGATCCAACACGGCGGTCGTATGCGCGCGAACGACGTTGACCAGGGCCGGGTTCGGCAGCGTCGCCGGCGGCAAGCCCGTGGGGGTCGAGCCACTAAAATCGATCGCGCCCGTGACGACAACGCCATTGGGGCCGATCGCGATCCCACCTTCGAGATCGTCGTCGTTGCCCTCGTTGGGTGGCGGCGGCGCGTAGTACTTCGGCGGGGGCGCCTCGTTCGGTGGGTGTGTGACCGGCATCGCGGCTACTCCTGCATTTGCTTGCTCGTGAAGTGGATCACGAGCCCGGTGATCGCCGCGACGAACCCCGCCGCCGCGATCAGGATGAACGCGCCACCCATGAGCGTGAGATGCACGCCGCTCGCCATGGCGCGAAAGTCATCGGCCTGGAGATCGCCGGCCGGTTCCGCTACGCGGATCTGCTTGCCACCGTTCACCGGGTGATCGAGCCACGCCGGCAAGTAGCCGGCCCAGGCGCGCGCCGTCTCGGGCCGCACGAGCGCCAGCAGCTCGCCCCTCTTCCCGCGTATCGGCACGAGCGGCTGGATGCCCTCACGCTCGGCATACGCCTTGATCCGGACGTCCGGCCGATCGAGCACGAGCTCCACGCTCGAGTACTCCGTCCTTTCGGACTTAACTAGGGTTTTTTCGGTTTCGCCCTTACTCGCTTCGCCACTTGGTTCGACGGCGCCACGACGATCGTCTCCCCGGCTTGGCTCGTCTTGCTGCCGCTCATCACCGCCGCCAGCGCGATGATCATCAGGAGCAGCCCGCTCGACCACAGGAGCGCTTTCTTTACCGCCGGACTCAATCCACTGCTGCCACTCTTCGATGACGGGGTCTGGCTCGATGTCGGGGAACTCCCTGGTAGCCCCGGAAGTGCCGGCAGGGTCATACTTGCCCTCTGCGTTCGCGTGATACGGCTGGCCCGGCTCGGGCTCGGGCACGAAAACGCCGTCCGCGTTCACTCGGCCACGCGCGGCCGTCTCCGCGATTGGCGCGTCGATGACGTCGACCTCGTGCTCGTTTGGCCCTGGCACCAGCTCCACCGGGCGCCCGCTGTCCTGCAACGTCTGTGACGCGCGGCGCAGTGCGTCAGCGTTCGCCTGGGCGCGCAGCTCCATCTCGCCCATCTAGGCGTTCTGGATCGTCGACGCGGGCCGCTTGTGCTGCCCCGTCGCGAAGTGATAGAGCACGAGCAGCACGACGATCACGACGACGACACCGCCCCAGTGTTTCCAGCCCATTGTCAGCTCGTGGTTATTGGTGTGCCGACGACGCGGGAAATTCCCTCTTTCGAGGCTTGCGTCACCGATTCGGTTACCGCCGAGACGATCACGTCGCAAAACGTCGTCGGTTGGCTCGCGACGGTGGGGTCGACCCACGGTGCCGGCGCGTAGATCACTACTTGCATCGGTTTCCCGCGAAGGTTTCGCACCAAACCATGCGGCCACACCATCAGGGTCGACGCTTTGTCGGATAATTCTGCGGACTCCGCCAGGCATTCTTGTATCCCCGAGTCGGGACATAGCTGCGCGAGCGATTTGACGACAAACCCCAGCGGATCGATCGCGCCAACCAACGTCGGAGCGTTGGGCCACACGGGCGGCCCGACGACGCTCGCACTCGTCGAGTTACCGCCCGCTTGTCGTGCGTCGCCATTGACCAACGCCCAGTGCACTTGACACGCGGGCGTAGGGAACGCGTCCGGCAGCGCTCGCGCAAAGAGCGGTTGCACACGCAGCGACCGGACGCAGATGTCACTCTGAATCCCGCCAACCAGCTCGTAGATGCCGAGCCCCCACGGGGTGCCGGCCGTCTGGGCCAGAAACTCCAGCGAGTTGAAATAGCACGACGACGGGCCGATGTACGGCGCTCTCACGTAGAGCAGGTGCACGTTCGCGGCCATCGCTATGCCGCCGCCGCTTTCGCGGCCGTGCCGATCTCGGGCGCGAACATCTTCGCCACGCCGATCAGGATGAGACCGATCGCGCCCACGACGATCATGGCCTTGATGTACACGGGCTGCGACGAGTACCAGCCTTTCGCTTTCGCGGCCGGCGCACCCGGTACTCCCGTCATCGGTGCGGGCGACAAATTCGTCGAGCTGCCCCCGATGTTGGGCTGCGAGAGCCAGCTATCGAGCGAGCCAGGCGTGTTGGCGCCGAGCCACTGGCCCACGGTGCCGTTCAATGCTTCGCTCGACATCGCGCCGTTGACGATCGCGCTCGGCGCGCTGGCGAGATCGGCCGCGACCGGGTCGGCCCCGTTCCACAACTGATCACCGAGCGACGAGGGAAATTTGAGTACCTGTGAGTCGATCGATGCCATCACGCCGCCTTGCTGCCGTGTTTGCCGAACAGCTTGTCGCGGTACTTCCATGCGAGAAACCCGATCCCGATGAAAAACCCGAGCACGACGAGCACGACGACGCCCTTACCGCTGCTGCCGCCGCTCGCGCTCGGCCCCTGGGGCGTGCCGCTGTCGATCGGTACCGCGACCGTGTCGCCGGATGTGCCGCTGCCTTGACTGCCCATCGCGGCAGCGAGTGCGATCAGCTCACTGATCGGATCGTTCGTCCCACTCGTGTCCGTCGTCGTGGGGTCCGTCGTCGTGCCCTGCTGCCCGCCGGTCGTCCCCGATGTATTGCTGTCGCCGCCGAGCGCGACGGGCCGGTTCTGGACCGGGTTTCCGCCCGTCACCGTGGGCGGTCCACCGCCCGTGCCGCCGCTGCCGGTCCCCGTGCCGCCGCCAGGATTGCCACCGATCCCGCCGGGCTTGCCGACGACCGGGCGGTAGCTGGTGAGCGCCGCGCTCACGCGGTTGCCCGGCGACGTGAACGATGAACTCACGGACGCGGCCGGGTGGACCGGCGAGCCGTCGTGAAAATCGTGGACCGTGCCCATTAGAAGAGACCCCCAGCGAGCGCGCCGAAACTCTGGAGTCCGCTGCTGATCGTGTTGAGCACTTCGCCGTTGTACTGCGAGTTATAGCCCGCCTTCGCCGCTTCCTCGAATGCGTGCGCGTTGGCGTTCGTCTCGTTCTGCTGGGCGTTGGTCTCCAGCTCGTAGATGTACTCCTCGGCCGCGAGCTGCGCGCTCTGCTCGCTATTCTGGAGACCGCCCAGGTAGGTGCCGAGCTGCAACTGATCGTTGGCTTGCAACGTCCCGAGCTGGAGCTGCGCGCCCGTTTGGTTCTCACTGCCGATGAGCGACGCGATCGTGTTGATGGCGCCCGACTCCGCGCCGATCTGCGCCTCGGAGATTTGCGCGCTCGATTGCGTCGGCCCGATCTCTTGCAAGCCCGCGCCACCACCGCCGCCGCCGGCTCCACCCTTGAGCACGAGGAACAGCACGACGATCACGACGGCGACGATGATGAGGATGGTTCCACTGTGCGTGCCGTGGACCGGGCCACCCGTCGATACAACCTCGTCGGCCATAGGTCACTTCCCCGAGACGAACGTCATGGGATCCGACTCGATCCACGGCATCTCGACCGGCACTGACGGGAACTGGTCGATCGGCAGCGCGCCCGCATACGGGCCGAGCTGCTGGACGGGGATTGCGGCGCCCATCTGGAAGTACTGCCACCCGATCATGTCGACTTCGGGCGTGAGACGATGCGGCAGCTCCACGGGCAGGGGATCGTTGATCAATCCCCGGCCCGTGCCGTGCACTGGCGCTACGCCGTTGCGGAACGAAACGCCGAACGAGGAGCTGGCGGGCCAGCCCTCGCGCTCGTAGCTCTGCGTTTGCGGCTGCTCCTCATACGCGTCGATGACCGGGTTGAGCTTCGCCCAGGACATCGCGCGCGCCAGCCGAGAGTACAGCATCAGTCGAGGAGATCAGACTTGACGCCCGCGCCCACTTGGCCCGGATCGGCAACGGCTTTCGGCTGCTGCTCGTCGTCGTCTCCGTCGTTCCCATCGTCGTCGAGATCGGCACCCTCGTCATCGTCGTCGTCGAAATCACGCTCAACGGGCGGCGGCGGTGGCGGCTCCGGTGGGACGTGCGCCGCTTTGGTCGTCGCGGTCGCTTTGCGGAAATCCCGCCGCGCGATGTTTTTGTGCATCACGCCGAGCGCGCCCGTCGTCGGGTCGAGCGTGACGTAGTCGCCCGCGTTCACGACCTGGACGCCATGCTCCGTCTGGACCGTCGACGGTTCGGTCACCTTCAACGCGTGCAGCGTCGCCGGGCGTTGCTCGATCAGCTCGCCGCGCGCTTTGATCTTTTTGCGACTCTTGCCAGTGTAGTGTGCCATCGTTCGGTTGCCTCAGTAGAGAGCTAGGCCGTCGGGGCCGAGAGCCCGCCGCCAACGTTCGCGTTGGTGAACGTGCCAAAGACCGTGCTGTAGCCTTTAGCGAGACTGCTGATCACCGTGTCCGTGTTCGAGCCGCCTTTGATCAGCACGACCACGAACGCCAGAAAAATTCCGCCGACGATGAGCTTTGAAACTGCCTCTGTGACGTCGTTCATGGTGTGGGACTCTCCAGCAGCGTAGGACCTTCGACGAGCATGGTGATCACGAGCAGCGCGAGCAGAAGCCCGCCCGCTTGTGGCGAGACTTCCATCGCGGTCGCGATGATCGCCGCGCCCAGGAGCACGTAGAACAGCGCCATCAAACCAGCCCGCTCAAACCCGTACCGAACGCCGTAGGCAACGCTCCTGTCAGCGATGTCGCGGGCGTCCCCGACACGTTCGGTACGGGCGTGCCGGTCGATGCGGGGCCGGTGACGCTGCCTGATGCGGCGCTGCCTTGCGGATTCAGCGCCGCGTGAAATGCCGCCGCCGCCGCGTCGGCTCGACCGGATGTGACGAGCCACATCACGGTGAGCCCCACGGCGATGACGAGTGCGCCGGCCGCGAAATTCATAGCCACCGGTCCGTCTTGACCCATCCGAGCGCGAATGGGTTCGTGCCGAACAAGAAAAACCACCGGAGTCGCAAGCGCACTTGCTCTAGCACTGATGCGGGCCGGAGATTCGGAATCGGCGCACCGTCAGCCGTCGTGTAGTACGTTTTCACGCGGCCAGCACCGCTGTACCGAGCCCGGTCTTTCCTACAGCCGTCGCGCCTACGACGGCCTTGGTGACGAGGAAAAACAGCATGGCAACGGTGCCGATCAGGAGCACGTTGTAGCCGCTCGCGCGGATCGATCCGAATTCGTCCTCGTTGCCGGTCTTGTGCGCCGTGAACATGATGATCGTCACGAACACGGCGAGCACGACGATCCACGTGACCGGGCGCGCGGTCCATCCCTTCGGCGGGCTGCCCGCTCCACCGCCGCCCCCACCGCCCCCGCCACCGCCATCGGTCGGACCTGTCACGGCCGATGGCCCAACGCCGCCAGCTCCGACCTGATCGAACCCGGCGGTCATGTCGATGTAGTTGGCTTCCACGTCGTTTGCACTCCCCGCTTGCTGCGTGGGCGTGAGCGATCCGTCAGTCGGGTAGACTGCGCGGACGCCCAGCAGGTTGATCGATGCCTCTTGTGCCGATTCGAGATCGAACATCGTCGCTCCGGGTTAGGCCGCGTTGACCTGCTGCGGCTGGACCGTGACGAGCGGCTGCACGAGTCGACGAACCGTCGTGAGCGTGTTGTTATTGCTGCCGAGCGTCGCCCCCGACGACACGGTCATGTACTGATTCCATGTCGCGATGCGTTCGCTGTTGACCGCGTCGCGGAGATCGCCGTTCGATACGCCGTAGAACCCACAGAACCAGTCGAAGAAAAACACGCCCGTCGTGTGGTTCGTGCCGTACAGCCACCGCTCAAACCAGACTTGCGTGATGCGATCCCACTGCTCGGGGACCGTGCCTTGGTTGAAGCGATAGTAGGACCCGTCGACCTGATCGGAGCGCGCGCCGTTGAGCGTGACGATCTGCGCGATTTGCAACACGGTGCCCATGCGCGGCACTTGGTAGTTGTTATCGCCCGTCTGGCCAATCGGCTGATTGTCTTCGAGGATACGCACGACGACGTTCGGCGGCAGCGAGAACATCCGCGTCGGGCCGATGTCCATGAACTCATACTGGAGATCGATCGAGCCCGTGATGCTCGTGATCGCGCTCGCGCTATCGACGTCCGTCAGCGAGCCGAAATTGAGTTGCAGATAGCCCTGGATCTCCGGGCTCTGCATGTTGATGAGGCCCATCTCGAAGTTCATCCCGTAATTCAGATTGATCGGGATGGCGTAGGAGAGCGTGAACGCCTGGGCGGTGGCGCTCGCTGCGAGTGGGAACGAGTAGAAGTCAACGTTTGGCGTCGTGTCGCCCACGCCGGCCTTGTTCCCGAGATACCCGTAATTCAGCCACTTGCCGACGACGGCGAAATTCGAGAACCCGCTCGTGTTGTAAATCTGCGCATAGCCCAGGTTCGCCGAGAACTGAATTTGCTTGAGCAAATTCCACGGGCCTTTATCGGCGAGTACGGGCGTCGTGCTATTCGACGCGTAGGTCCCCGTGATGTGAACGATGATGCGGCTCACCATGCCGACGTTCGGCAGGTTCACCGAGAACGGCGCGGGCGCGGATGTCGACGAGATCGTAAACGCCGTCGATCCCGTGAAGGGGATCGGGTTTCGCCGGATGCGCGTGCCCTTGCGAAAGGGCCGCTTTTGCTGCGCGGCTTTGCTACTCGATCGCGTGGCGGTGGCGGTCGTGCCCATTAGCTGACGGCTCCATCCTAAGTGTTCGACCTCAGATTCAGGATTAGCGGGCCGACAGGTTCCCCATCCTGGGGGCAATAAAAAAACTCGTGCTTCTGCAAGCGTCGAATCCGCTCACGATCGAGGCCCCACTCCTCCTCGATGCGTTGGCGATCGCGCATCAGCACGAGCCGAAATACGTAAGCGTGCTCCGACTCCGACATCATGATCTGCGGAACACGACTAGGCCGTTGCGTGCACGAGAGCACGGACACGTTCGACTGACGGCCTTGCATGAGATCGACCCCGTAGTGCGGTGGGTAGTTGTCGCCATTGGCGATCAGCCGCACCTCGTCGACCATGAGCGTCCGGTTCTCCGAGACGTAGGTCCACTCGAAGAACTCATCACATGCGACCGGGTCGTGCAGCTCGGCCCAGCTCGGCCGATAGACGAGCCACGGGCTCTCACTCTTGAAGAGTCGCGACAGCGACGTGTACACGGGCCAGCGCGGCCCCCAGTCGACGCGATGCTTGGGATCATGCACGACGGCGTAGGGGCGCGTCTCGATGATCACGCGGCCGAGCGTCGTCTTCCCGGTACCGGTCTGGCCCATGATCGCGGCGCGATCGGTGGGGCCGGGGAGCGGCAGCTCGGTGACCGCGTCGATCGGCGCGACGGACGTCATCGCGAGCAGGAAAAGTGACGCAAGCCCGAGTAAAGCCCCGAATGGCGCTGTACTCGAGCGGCCGCGGATTCGAGAAAGTGACGGCAGCACACTAGGCGCCGGCGACGCTATCGGCCGCGAATCCGTTCGCTTCGAGCGCGTCGATGCACACGCGTTCGAGATCGCGGCCCACGGTCTGAAAGACCAGCGCCGCCGCGACGACCGCCTCATCCGGGAGACTACGCAAAGTAGTCGTCAACCTGGGAAGGCTGGCGAGCAAGAAGGGCGGCATCTCCTGGGACAGGTTCCCCGTCTGGGCCAACGCCTTTTGCAGGAGCTGCGGGAACGCGGCCTTCACCGCTTGGGCTTGTACTGACAACGGCGTCGACGGCGGTGGCGGCTGGTCGCTGCCCGTTTCCGTTGACGCTCGGCGCGACGCTGCGCCTCGGCGGAGAAACCCCGGCAGTGCCATTAGCCATCTTCCTCGATGTTGAGACCTTGTCCATCGTGATCGCGAGCACCGCGATCAGGAGCGAGATCCAGGGCGCCGAGCGATCGAGCGCGCGCCCCCACTTCGCCGATCGCCGGCCGGGCAGCGCTTCGATGCATCGGTTGACCTTGTCGCCGATCAGCTCGGAGTCATCCTCGTCGAGATTCCAATGCTCCTCTTCGCGGTGCCACGCGACGCACCAGAAAATCATCCCGATCACTTCGGCGAAAAACGCCGTGAAATCGAGATCGACGAGCTGCTTTTTGCGCGAGCCCTTGAGATCGCCGCGCTTGACGGCCTTCGGCGCCGGGCCTCTAGAAAGCTCTAAGACCGGCCGTGGAACATCCGGGCTATCAGACCCCTCGCCCGTTTCGGCTGGGGCTCCGGCGGCGCTGCTGGGGGCAGCGGCGGCGGCGGTTCCACGATCTTTGGCTCGCCACCGTCGGAGAGTGCTGGGGTGGGCGGTTCGGGGGTCTGCGCGTCGGCTGCGAGCACCGCCCCCGCCACCAATCCCTCCAGGCGCGCGTTGTTCGTCGCCAGCTCGGTGTTCTGCGCCGTCAGCAGCTCCACGCGCTGCCGGAGCTCGGCCGCTTCGCTCTCCGCTGCCGCCCGTTGCTGGTTGGCCGCGATCTCCAGCGCTTGCGCCTCGCCCGTCGCTCTCGCGTTCGCCGCCAGGTCCTCGGCGATCGGCAACGGCACCGATGGCGGCTGCTCCGGACTCGACGAGTCCGGGACTACTATCACCGGATTGCCCATTGTCAGCCACGCCCGTCTCGCGTACCCTGGATGCCAGGGGAGATCGATCGGGGTGGGGCGTTGCACGAACGGCCGCTATTGCCGCCCACGCAGCAAGCTTAGAAGCCTGTCGTCAACCAAACCGGCCCGCCCGCACCCCTCGATCGCTCCGCTGGGATTGGGTCGTGCACATCGGGCGACAGGCCCCTAGCACAAGCCCGACTTAACGATGCGCACGTTATAAACGTCGGGCGCCCGTGTCAACGCTAACTGTCTGATACCGCCGTGACGCGTGGCGCCGCTTTGGGCCATAGCTGGCGGGCTCGTTTGCGCTCCTCATCGAGCATTTGTGGCCAGGCGAGCGCGAGCATACAGCGAAACGTCGAGCTGCGCGTAAAGGGGGACTCACCGGGCGCCTTTAGGTAAGTGCGCACCCATGCCAGCGCGCTATCAACTTCGGCGCGCGTGGCCTCAGACGTCGAGACGATCGTCGACTCGTGCATCGGCGGGCAGCAGCTCGTCACGGCGCTCGTCCCACTCCGTGAGCGATTCGAGCCAATCGTGGGGGTTCGGCGCCGCGATACGCCGATGGTGTTTCGGCCAGGGTGCCGTATAGATCGCGACGGGCACGCGCGCGCCGATCCACTGCGCGTGATCGAGGCCGAGCATCTGCTCACACGCACTCGTCGACGTCGGACTCGGCCACCAGTTGTGCTCGGGGTACTCACGGAACACGATGCGGAGCACCGGGTCCGTGTTGTAGCCGACGCGTTCGCGCGCGGCTTCGCTCACGTGGAGTACTTCGCGCACGTGGCCGAGATGACAGGGTTTCAGGGCGGTGCGCCGGACAAAGTCAGTCATGGCGCGAGGGGGGCAGCAACGCGGCGGGGCGAATGCGCACTAATTCCCCGCCGCGTTGCAGTACGACGGTTGTGGCGTGAACACTAGCCGCGCGGCGGCGGGACGCGCAAGATGGTGAGCTTGGCCGCGATGCCGTAGGCCATGGCTTCCCACAGATGCGCGTCCGCGTGGTTCCCGCGCTGGCGGCAGCGCTCGGCCTTGAAGTGATAGGCCGCGACGTCGCACCACATGCACACGAGCCGCCAATCGTCGGGTTCGAGTTCAGCAATGAGCACGCGCGCACCTCAGAGGCCCCGGTGATGCTCGATATACAACACGTTGGCCCGTGCGCGCCAGTAGTCGTTTAGCTCGTTCCACGCCGTCGCGCGCTGGAGATTGTGCAGCTCGCGCATCGGATCACTGCCGAGAATTGCCTGGGCCGCGATCACGCGCGTGAATTCGACGTCGGTCAGCAGCGCGGCGGGGATGCCGCCGCGAAAGAACACTTCGAGATGCCACCCGTGCGCGGTGCGACGCACCGTGTAGCCGTGCACGCGCCAGCCTAGCAGCTCCTGCATGATCTGGAGACGCAGCTCGAAGCGCGGGGCGCGCCTGGTGTCGTAATCGACCTTGAGCCGACGCGGGGGGCGTGGGCGCGCGGTCATTCGGAGAATTCCGTGCTGCCGATGCGATCTTCACTCGGCCGGCCGAGACGCATCTGACTGAGCGGCGCGCTCGCGATGATCGCGTGGAAGTTTTGCGCGTCGCTCGAATCGCCAGACTTGGGCGCCTTGTTCGGGCGCACCCAATCCACGCCCGTGATCGCGACGCCATCGGGCATACTCCCCGTGCGGCGGAACTCGCGCACCGCCGCCCGCGCCTCGTCCAACGTCATCGGCTGGTAGGAGAGCGTGACCGCCTCTTGTGGCGTAGTGAGCTGCGCGTTCACGCGGGCCATGCGGGCTTGTTGGTGGCGGTACTGGTCGAGCGCGCGTTGATGCGCCTTGCCTCGGGCTCGCTCCTGGCGCAGCGTGCGGGCGTCGAATTGCGCGCGGCCGGTCTCCATCCGGCGCTTGTCAGATCGGGCGAGATCCCGCGCCACCTGATCGGCTTTCTTGGCGAACGCCTCGAAGCCCAGGAACT
>Ga0210393_10002829_pt1 | contig 14142 bp, 14 predicted proteins | sample IncBWC27OmetaG_FD_160068 | JGI IMG/M metagenome (GOLD analysis project Ga0210393, IMG submission 160068) | Forest soil microbial communities from Barre Woods Harvard Forest LTER site, Petersham, Massachusetts, United States - Inc-BW-C-27-O ... | reverse complement strand
AGGGTGGGGCACCCGGCAGGATTCGGATCCAGTGGATGGTTGAGTCACTCATGACGGTCGAGATTCATGAGCTACGTACGTAGCGGGGCCATGATACTCCGTTTTGCATTGCTCGCGTTCTGATGCGGAGCGCGTCCATCCCCTCAAGCGCAGCATTGACGTGGGGTGATATCCACCGTAAGGTTGCGCCAAAGGGGGTACTGCACTATGTCTCAACTCAGGGCGTCCCTCGCAGGCACTCTTCCAGGTCAAATTTATTCCACTCCTGCCCGCGATCACTCGGCGCGAGTGCAACCGGAGTATGTGACGGTTGTGAACTCGCGCAGGAGATTTGTCGAAGTGTCTCCGGCATTTTGTAAATTGCTTGGCTATACGCAAGAGGAATTGGTTGGAAAGTCGTACGACGAAGTGACAGTGCCACGGACGAATAACATTCCGCTGGTATTGGAGATGTTTTTGAAGGTTGGGTATATGTCGGGGATTTGGGTGCTGAGTCATCGGGGCGGGACGAAGCTGTTTGTGCGGTATGAGAGCGTGATCCGCAAAGATGGATTGTTCGAGTCGCAGATGGAGTTGTTTGCGGCGGGGGCCTGAGCCTGAGCTTGAACGGATGGCGAGCTATCGCCAAACGTAGACGATGGCTGCACCGACGATGATGAAAACGCCGCCGACGAGCACGCCTGCGGTCGGAACCTGGCGGAAGAACGCGAAGTTCACGCACTGAAACGCGACGAAAAGCGAAGCGATGTAGATTCCGGTGGCCTCGGCGAATTCGAGCGGCGCGAGATTGAGGAATGCGCCGTACATGCCGAGAAGCGCGGTCGCGCCTGCGATCAGCGCGAGGCGACCGGAGAGCGAGTGGTAGTGCAGGCCGACGCGCATGAGAGCGTCGCCGACCGCCTCAAAGATGGTGGCGACGATGATGAATGCGAAAACTTTCATAACAAAAGGTTGGCATGGGGAGTGAGGGCGTTCAAGGAAAACCGGACGAAATCGGATTGGGGCGCATCCATGTGCGTCGGGGCGCGCGAACACAAGTTGAAGGGCTGGGAGTGGGCTGGCATACTTTGGCACCCGCGCGAGGTCGCTGCGTTTTGGCGGCGTTAGGAGAGGCATGAAGAGGGAATATCACCGGTGGTATTCGTCCCGGATTGGCTGGGACATGGGTGTGGTGGTGTATGGGCATTATGGGCAGCCGCTGATCGGGTTTCCGACGAGCGCGGGGGACGAGTGGGAGCTTGAGAATCAGGGGATGATCGGGGCGCTGGGGGATTTTATTGAGGCGGGTCGCGTGAAGGTGTTCAGCGTGAACTCGATCAACGGAGCGAGTTTTTATAATAAGGGAGCGCATCCGTTTCACCGGAGCTGGATGCAGGCGATGTTCGATTCGTATTTACGCGACGAACTGGTGCCTTTTATTTGGGACAACTGCCAGTCGCCGGGGATCTGGATTTCGACGATGGGCTCGTCGTTTGGGGCGTATCACGCGGCGAATTCGCTGTTCAAGCATCCGGATGTGATCAAGCGGTGCTTTGCGATGTCGGGCGTGTATGACTTGAAAAATTTTATGGACGGGATGTACGACGACAATTTTTATTTCAATAATCCGGTGGATTATCTGGCGAATTTGAGCGATGGGTGGGCGTATCGCCATCTGGCGAGCTGCGACATTCATCTGGTGACGGGGACGGGGGAGTGGGAGCGGCCGGCGCCGACCTATCGGTTGTCGGATATTTTGCGGGGGAAGGGGATTCGGCATTCGCTGGATGATTGGGGGCCGCAGGGTGGACACGACTGGCCGTATTGGAAAAACGAAATGCGCGAATATGTCGCCCGACTTTTCTGAAGAGGGCGCACTCAGTGACGCGGAGTGATCCCGCTGGGATTAGACAAGTCGAGTTCGTGCCGAAGCTGTTCGTGGTCGCGCCGCAGATCGCGCATGAGCGCGAGGAAGTCGGGATGGTTGCGGATCGAGCGGAAATGCGCGTCGTTCTCAAACGCGCGATGATTCGGCAGTCCGAATTCCGCGGCACGCTTGATCTCGGCGACCGCTTTTTCGGGTTTGCCGCAGAGCGCGAAAACTTCCGCAGCGGTGTGAATCATGTGATGGAGATGAAGTACGCTGCGTTTTGAAGTTACGGCTTCGTCCGCGAGTTCTTCGGCGCGTTTGAAATTTCCTTCGCACGCAAGAATAAGTGCTTCGCACGCGGTGAGTTGCGGCTCGCCGGGAATCATCTGTTGCGCGTGGCGCAAAACTTCGCGGGCCTTTCCAAAATTCCCCAGGTAAATGTGCGGAAGAGGTCTCTGGATGTTGGCGTGAACCAGCCCCGGCTCGAGCGCCAGCGCCTCGTTATACCAATGATCGGCGAGTTCGTAATCGCCTTCATACTGCGCAATGAATCCGTTCGACGCGAAAGATAAAGCGAACTCGGGAGCGATCACGGCCGCTTCAGTGTTATCGGTCATCCCGAGCTCGTGGAAGCCGTAGTGGAACAGAATCGCGGCGCGATACGTGCGAGCCTGAAAAAAACTGGGATTGATCTTGATTACGGAAGTGAACGCGCGCAGCGCCGGGCGCACCAGGAAGCCGCGACCTGGCGACCAGGAAATCCACGCGCGCGAACAGAGCGCGTTGCAGTTGATGGGGTCGAGTTCGAGCGTTTTGTTCGCTGCTTCCTCGGCGCGCGCCATCCATTTTGGGTCGGGATCGACGTGCATTGCGATCTGGGAGGAGATCAGGGAGACCAAGCCCCAGGCGTCGGCGAATCCGGGATCGAGATCAAGGGCGCGCTCCAACATATCGACAGCGGTGGTGAGTTCAAATTTATTAAAACAGACCGCTTTGTCGACGGCGCGCAAATAGAGCTCGTAAGCGAGCGGATGGCGCGCCAGAGGGACATCCGTGGACGAGGACTTCTCGTGTTTGCGCGGCGTAAGCGCGGTGAATACGGAATCTGCCAGATTGTCTTGCAAGGTAAACAGATCACTCATGTCGCCGTCGATTTTCGCTGAGTGCATCGAGCGGCTTTCGCGCAGTTCCCAGACTTGAATCAGGATGCGAACGCGCGTGCCCATTTTCTGGATAGTGCCTTCGGCGACCATGTCGACGTTGAGTTCGCGCGCGATCTGCGACCACTCGGTGTCGCCCTTGGAATATTTAATGACGGAGCTGGTGGGGCGAACGACGAGGCTGGGCGACGAGCCAAGGCGATTGGCGACGGCGTCCGCGAGCGCGACGGATAGAAATTGGTCGTCGGGCGACGACATACGGAATTGAAATGGCACAACAGCGATGGATTTGCGTCCGGTAGGACGAGGCGGCGCGGCGATGTTCGCGGGAACGGAGAGATTCTTGAGCGCGGCGACGATCTCGGATGCGCGCGCGGGACGACGCGCGGGATCCTTCTCCAGGCAGCGCAGGATGAGATCGTCGAGCGTGCGCGGCAGGCCGGGCTGAAGCGTGCTGGGCGGCGCAGGAGTGCCGGTAGCGATGTCGTGCATGATCGAGAGCATGCTCGGGCCGGTGAAAGGGGATTGGCCGGTGATGGATTCGTAGAGGACGGAGCCGAGAGAAAAGATGTCGGAGCGGCGATCGAGATGGTGGCCGCGCGTCTGTTCGGGCGACATGTAGGAGACGGTGCCGACGATGACGCCGGTGTTGGTGAGTTGTGTTTCGCCGGTGTCGCGGAGGTAAGTGGTGTCGGGTGCAGGGCGAGGATTTGCGTCGGCGCTGGCTGCGGCGCCGACAGTTGCGCCTGCGATGGACGGTTGGTCGTCGTGGAGCTTGGCGAGGCCGAAGTCGAGAATTTTGGCGTGGCCGCGCTCGGTGACGAAAATGTTGGCGGGTTTTATATCGCGATGAATGATGTTTTTGTGATGAGCGGCGTCGAGCGCGTCGGAAATTTCGATGCCGAGCGTGACGAACATTTCGAAAGTGAGAGATCGCTGAGCGATGTGTTGTTTGAGCGTGGCGCCCTGGAGGAACTCCATGGCGATGAAGGCCTGGCCGTTTTCTTCGCCGACGTCGTGGATCGTGCAGATATTGGGGTGATTCAGCGCGGAGGCGGATTGCGCTTCGCGCTGGAAGCGGGCGAGGGCGCTGGGGTCGCTGCTGACATTTTCGGGGAGAAATTTCAGCGCGACGTGGCGATGGAGGCGGGTGTCTTCGGCTTTGTAAACGACGCCCATGCCGCCGGCGCCGAGGCGTTCGAGGACGCGATAGTGAGAGAAAGTTTGGCCGATCAGCTTGTCGGGGCCGGGCATGAGGGGGGACATGTTAGATGGCGGGTTGGGCGGAGGTCAATCGGGGCGCGGATAGGTGGCGCGTGGCGACTGCCGGCTGCGTGCGAGTGGCGGCGAAGCGAACTTGAGCGGCGCACAGGCAGGAGTGCCTGTGCCACTAAAATTGCCCACGCCGATTTCGCGGTGATGGCGACGGTCAGGCGGGGCGGACGGTAATGGATGACGGATCGATGTCGTAGCCGTCTTCGCGCACGGTTTGTTCGGCGGCGGCGCGGAGTTGCTGATCGGAGGCGGATTTGGGCACGTTGCAGTGACGGCGCATCACTTCGTCACCGGACTGGATGCGAACGAGCCACTTGGATTTTGAGGTGTCCCAGGAGACTTCGGCTTTATCGGCATGCATGGGCATGGTGTGACCTCCACGAGCCGGGAGTTTAGACCAGGAGAACGCGGGTGGCTAGTGGAGGCTGTAATAGTGGGAATGTCCGGTAGTGTGGGTGATATCTCATCGTTGATATCTTACTCGTCCGTTTCGGATGTGCAGCATCTATCCAGTGTGTGCATGGGTCGATGACCGACACATCAGAAACGGGGAATCACTGTGAATGAATTGCTGGATTTGGCTGTTCGAGCGCATGGAGGATTAGAACGTTGGAACAAAGTGAAGTCGATTCGTGCCGTGGCGTCGATCAGAGGGGCGATCTGGTATCTGAAGGGCAAGGGCGATGTGCTGAAGGATGTTCTGTTGACGGTGGACACCAAGAAAGAGCGCGTGGTGATGGATTTTCCGGGGCGGGACAAGCGGACGGTCTTCGAACCGCTTCGCGTTGTAATTGAAAAAGACGATGGCACGCCAGTGGAGGAACGCGAGAATCCGGAGAAGTCGTTCGAGGGGCACCAACGGGACACGCCGTGGGACGACATTCATGTGGCTTATTTCAGCGGCGAGGCGCTGTGGACGTATTTGAGCACGCCGTTTGTCTATACGCAGGAGGGATTCAAGACGGAGGAGATTGCGTCGATAGTTTCGAACGGGGAGACGTGGCGACGGCTGAAGGTTACGTTTCCGGATGCGATCAAGAGTCATACGCGAGAGCAGATTTCATGTTTCGGGCCGGATGGATTGATTCGAAGGCACGACTACACGGTGGACATTCTTGGAGGGGCAACGGGGTTGAATTTCGCGTCGGAGTATCGGGATGTTGACGGGATTATTGTGGCGGCGAAGAGAAGGATTTATGCGTATGAAGGGGACTATCAGATTGTGAAGGAGCCGCTGTTGGTGTCGATTGATTTGGAGGGGATTGAGGTTGTTGGGTAGGAGTGAGTTGAAGTGAATTGAGGTCGCGTGGCAGGGCGGCGGGTCATCAGAGGCGCGGCTAGAAAAAGCAGATTCCTCGCTTCGCTCGGAATGACACGTATTTTTCGATGGTGATGAGAAGGGTTTTGAACAGTTTTGTGACGGACGACGGATGTTGTCGCGCGGGCTGACAACGCAAAAGCGGCGGCGAGCCGCCGCACTCCATATGGCTAGGCGAGGCCGAGGTGGTCGAGTTGGTATTTGCCTTTGGAGATGACTTGGTCGGAGTCGATCCAGACGTCGCAGTTGCGGGTGAGGACGTCGACGTGGGTTTTGGATTTCCAGTCGGCGTGGGTTTGGCTGCCGTAGGGGTCGCCGAAGGCGATGTGGACGCCGGGGAATTTTTCGTCCTGCAAGAGGATGCCGATCATTTCGGAGAGGCCGAGGTTGGTGCCGAAGGCGAGTTCGCCGACGCGATCGCTGTTTTCGTCGGTGTGGCAGTAGTCCCAGAATTCCTGTTCAAGATCCTTGCGATCGCAGTGGACTTCGACGAGGCGCGCATTCTTGATTTTGAGAGTGAGCGGCGTGGATTGTAGATCGCCGTATTTGCCGTTGAAATGGTCGCCGGCGGTGGCGTCGCAAACGAATGTGCCGTCCACCGTGGCGGGCGTTGTGAAGACTTCGCCGGCGGGGAGATTCGACCAATAGCGCGGGCTGATGAGGCCGCTGGTCTTGACCCAGTCGAGGCCGCGATCGAAATGCGCGTCGATAGTAGTTCCCGCTTCGGTGCGAACGGTGAGCGTTTGTGCGCGGAGCATGCGTTCGCGGAGTTTGTCGCTGAGGCGATCGATCATTTTGTAATCGGAGCGCATGCCTTGCTGCATGATTTGCGGCGTGACGCCGATCATGTGGGCGTAGCGAATTTGGCGGCGTTCGACGACTTTAACGATGGACATGCGAGCGCCGAGTTCGCCGGGCTGGGGCGTCATGGCCATGATGCCGACGTCGGCTTTTTCGAGTGCGTCGAGAACTGGAGCGGGCGCGGCCTTCATCGGGCGCGGGCCGAAATCTTCGAGCAGGAGCGTGGTGCAGGAAGCTTTGTCCTCTTTCAGGGCGGCTTCGATGGCGGCGGCGACGGCGCGGCTGGTTTCGTCGGCGATGAGCGCGACGGTCTCGTGTGGTTTCACGGCAAGGCAGGTTTCGACGGCGTTTTTGGCGCCCGGCATCAGCTCGGACTGAGGCGGGCCGAAGGTCGTAATCATATTTTTATTTTAGCGCAACTTGATTGTAATTTGCGCTGGGACGTCTGTACTGGAACGAGTTTTTACACAGGCAGGACGCGGGAACTAAGCAGTCCTAGTGGCGCGGGTTAGTGTTTTCGGAAGTCTTCGATAGAGAAGCCGGCGTCCTTCAAAATTCGTCGGAATAGTCCGGTTGGTAGGTCTCTGCCTTTGTGGACGGGAACAACTAGCAAAGATTTTTCAGGATGTTCGAGTACCAGATGGGAACCAGACTGCCGAACTTCGCGATACCCGTGGGCACGCAGAAATCGCAATAGATCGCGCGCGGTAGGCATCTACTCAAATTGAAACAGAAACGGTCTCTGAATATACCGTTCGAGCGGCGGGAACGGCCCGACCCGTCTTCTTGCACTCAAGAATATAAAGGCGGATCGCTTCGAGAATGCTGGTTTTGGCCTCTTCGATTGACGCACCGACGCCATAGACACCCGGGAGGTCTTCGCTGTACGCGTAGTACTGCTTCTTTTCCCGTTCAATTGTTATGGGGTACGTGTAGTGAGTCATTTGGATACACGGCCATTATACGCCTTTTGAAGGCACTTAGTGGCGGGGGTTGACGCGGAAGGCGGGGATTTGGCCGCCGCCGCTGGTGACGTTGGCGAGGCCGGTGGCGCTGAGGCGGGTGAGGAAGCCGGCGAGTTTTCCGCGGAAAAGATATGGGGCGAAATCGACGAGCATGTCTTTGAAGTCGACGGGCGAGTCGGCGCTGCCGGGTTTGGCGATGTACGGAAAAACTTCGCGTCGGATGGGGATGCGTTCCTGGACGATCCAGCAGCCTGCGTCGCCGCCCGCGGTTGCCGCAGCGAGCGCTTTCTCGATTGTGGCATCCCACGATTTCTCGTCGGTTTCCCAGCCCAGGGTCACGCCGGTGCCGCCGTATTCGTCGCTGGGTTTGAGGACGAGGTTGTTGCGTTCTTTGCGGATGAAAGAGAGAAGCTCGATCGCGTCGCCATAGTGCTGCGTGCGGGAATCGGTGACGACACGAGTCCACGGGATGTGATTGCGGATGAGTTTTTGTTCGTCGCGCGAGAAGAGCCTGGCATTTTTCTCGTCGGTTAGGACCGCGAAGAACGCCTTCACGTGCGGAATCTTGCAACGGAAGGTGTTCGCCATGCACATCGCGTTGGCTTCGTACGCTTTGACGAGCGCGGCGCATTCCTGCGGGCGGGCGACGATGTCGTTGATGAGAACACGGCGATAGAGCAGATCGATCTTTTTGCCGTGGGTGATGAGCGACTTGCCGTTGAATTCGAGATCGCGCGGATCGGCGAGGACGACGGGAACGCCCATGCGTTCGAAGCGCGCTTTGAGAATTTCGAACTCGCTCCACGTAGGAACTTCGCGCCAATCGACGATGGCCATTTGCGGGCGCTTGTCGGTGCCGCCCCAGTCGATGTAGCTGGCGATGAGCGCGTCGAGAAGTTTGGCGCTGAGGGGATAGCTGTGCGCCTCGAATGCGCGCGTGAATTCTTCGAAAATTGGGAATTCACGGAAGACTTCGGCGAGCGTTTCGGTGTATCCGGCGCCGGCGGGAGCTTCGCCGTTGTACTCGGCGAATTTTAATGAATCGGGAAGAAGAAAGGCGTCGAGGCGAGACGAAGTGCTGGCGCGGCCATAGCCGACCGGAAGGCGCGCAAGGCGCGTTTCTTCGGGGCGCAGGTGGAGCTGTGCAAATAGAGAAGGAACTTCGAGAGCGGCGGTGACGACGCGCTCACCTAGATCGGCGACGGTTTCGGCAACGACGCGAACGCGGCGCTCGTCTTCCGGCGAAAGAAAAAACGGGCGCAGGAACGGGCAGTGCACACGATCGCCGAAAGTAAGTTTCGCGTCGCGAAGACGCGCGAAGAATTCCGCGGAGAAATGCGGATCCTCAGCGAGCACAGGCCGAAGCAACGCGTGCCAGTATTCGGCCGGATCGGCTGACGACACCGGAGTTTGCGCGGAAGCGCTCATTATTTATTTTTCGATCCGGCGGACTTGGTCGCCGGTTTGGCTGACGCGTCAGGCGATGCGGTAGCGTTGCCCGCGGAAGGCTGAGTTGCGGCTGCCGTGGTGGCAGTCGCGACTCGCGCAGCCGCTTTCGGAGCACCAACGAATCCGCTCGATGCGCCGATGCCGAGCATTTCTTCCCAACGCGGCCACGTGTTCGAAATCTCGCCGTTGAGCGCTCGATCGATGACGAGATGCGCCATCTGCTCGACGACATGTTCGAAATAAAACTCGGTGATGCGATCGCGTTCGAAATCAGGAGCGGGATTGAGGAAATCGATCGCCCACGGCACGCCGTCTTTGATCGCGAATTCGATCGTATTCATCTCATAGCCGAGCGCCTGATTGATCGTGCGTGCATCGTCCACGATGCGGGCGCCGAGATCTTTCGAAAGATAGTCGTGCTCGACGAGGTAGCGGCGTTCTTTCGGATCGTAGCGAACGGGCAAAATGTCGGTCTTGCCGAAGGTGAAGCAGCGAACGTAGCCCTCGAAGTCGATGAACTCCTGAAGCGTCATGCAATAGGGCGCCGTTTGATCGTAGGCGGCGAACAGTTCTTCTTTGTTGTTCACCTTATAGACGTGCTTCCAACCGCCGCCGGAGAAAGGCTTCAAAATCGCAGGCCGCCCGACGTAGTCGAGCAATCCATCCCAATCGACCGGATATTTCAGGTTGTGGAGAGATTCGGCGGTGATGTCGACGTCTTTCGGATAACCCTTTTGCGGGAGCAGTACGGTCTTCGGAATCGCAATGCCGAGCTTGGCGGCGACGGAGTAATTGAAATATTTGTCGTCGGCGGTCCACCAGAACGGATTGTTGATGACGTACGTGCCTTGAAGCACGGCGTGCTTCAGATAGCCGCGGTAGTATTCGACCTCGTGCGAAATGCGATCGACGATCACGCTGTATTCGGCGGGCTCGTTCATCTTTGTGCCGCCCAGTTTTACGAATTCGGCGGCGACACCCACGCCTTTACCGAGCTGATTCACTTTGGCGATGAACGCCGGCGGGAAGCTGTACTCGCGGCCGCAGAGCAGGCCGACCTTCTTTATCGATTGCATCGATTGCTCCTCAGAAACTGGGGACGGTGCATGAAATTCTGAATGCTCGAATTGCTCATCGGTTGTATCGGGAATGTGTTGAGGGCCGATCTTGGTTTTGGGTTCAGGCTCATGGACTCTCGGCTCCTCAATCAAATCGGAGTGCTGGCGCCGCTCATCGTCGTCAGGCAGCCGGTCCAACAACCGGTTCACGTGTGCGAGAGACGAGCGAGCGCGGTTCAGGGCCGCGGACAACTGGTTCATTCAATTTATCGCATGTGCGGATGACGCTCTCGGCTGGATGACGCCCCCACGGGTTTCTTCGACCAGGTGCCGGACGACCGCTTTGAGGTCGCCGGTTTCCTGGTAGACGCGAAGCTGGCGCTCGGCGCTGGTGCCTTCGCGCAAAATTGTGTGCACGTACTCGACGGCGCTGCGGCTGCCGAGATCATCGACGACGTCATCGATGAATTCAAGAAGCTCAGTCGCAAGATCGCGCATCGGAACTTCCGCTTCCTTGCCGAAATCGATGAGCTTGCCTTCGATGCCGTAACGCGCTGCACGCCATTTATTTTCCTCGATGAGGGCACGCCGATACAAACGGAAGCTCATGTTGCCGGTGTAAAGTCTGTGTAATTTTACGACGATCGCCTGCGTGACCGCCGCGATGGCGATGGCTTCTTCGGGCTTCGTCGCGACGTCGCACATCCGGAATTCGAGCGTCCCGAACGTCGGATGCGGCCGCACGTCCCACCAGATTTTCTTGCCGTTGTCGATGGAGTTGAGCTTGACGAGCAAATTCACGAAATTTTCATATGCGCTCCACGATTCGAACAGTTCGGGAACGCCGGTGCGCGGAAAGCGGCGGAAAACCGTGGTGCGGTAGGATTTGAGGCCGGTGTTGCGGCCCATCCAGAACGGCGAGCTGGTGGAGAGTGCGAGCAGGTGCGGCAAGAAATAACGCACCATGTTCATCATATCGATCGTGGTTTGCTTGTCGGGCATCGCCACGTGGATATGCATGCCGAAGATCAAAAGCGAGCGGGCGAGTTGCTGTAACTCTTCGACGATATTTTCGTAGCGCTCACCGGGAGAGATGACTTGATCGATCCAACTGGAAAAGGGATGCGTGCCCGCGGCGGCGACTTGCAGGCCGACACGTTCGGCGGCGGCGACGAGTTCACCGCGCGTGCGATGCATCTCGGTAGTTAGTTCGCCGATGTCTTCGCAGATCTTCGATCCGGTCTCGACGATCGACTGGTGCATCTCGTGTTTGACCTGCTCGATGATGTCGGGCGAGGCGGCCGAAACGAGTTGCAGCACATGCGAACGCAACTCGCATGTCGCAGGATCAATGATCTGGAATTCTTCTTCGACGCCGATCGTGAAGCGGTGAGCCATAGGGCGGCCCTCCGGATGCCTCGGGCTTACGGGGACCAAGAGGCGGTATCATACGCCGCTGAAATTGAAATTACATCAGGGGGATGCAGTAGGAGAGTTTCAGGTGTTGTGCTCGTAAGTTGCTGGTGAGACGAGATTAGATCGGAAAGGGAAGTGACGCGAAGTTCGGGCGGGTATGGCGGGCACGGCGCGCCGTGCCCCCACGCGGCTGCCAATCGGCAAATACTACCGGCTGCGAAAATATCGACTACGACGGCGACAGCAGCGATTCCGGCGACTAAACGACACCGCCGGCACTACGCTGCGCCCATCGCGCGGCGCTGCTGGAAGCATTCGCGGCAAAATACCGGGCGTCCCTGGGTTGGGCGGAATGGCACCGTTGTTTCTTTGCCGCACTGCGAGCAGGTCGTCTTGGTTTCGGAACGCATTGGCGTCGCGCCACCACCGTTTGCGCCGCCGCCTACGCCCTCCGCGCGCTTCGCCTTGCACGCTTTGCAGCGCTTGGGCTCATTCTTGAAGCCCTTGTCGGCGAAAAACATCTGTTCGCCGGCAGTGAAGATAAACTCAGAATTGCATTCCGAGCACTTCAGTACTTTGTCGTGGAATTCCATGTGGACCGCCCCCCATTAGCCCGAGTCGAGCGAGAGGGATGAGCGAGCCATGCACCGTGGGGCCGGGACGTGGGAAATTGCCGCCGCCGGGGGGAAACCGGATGCCGCATCTCCTTGGGCCTGAGGTACCTAGCTACAACACAATCCGACAACTGCTTGACCGGGTCTACATCACGGAAGCGCGGCGCACAGAGGAGTGTGAGGAGGGAAGTGGCGGCCCCGATCGCGATGATCGGGGCCGCCTAACAGATTAATCCGCTTCTCGACGCTGCTTCTTGCGCAGTCGCTTTCGCGAAAGGGCTTCTTTGGCTCGGCGCTTCTCGCCGGGCTTCATATAGAAGCTATGCTTCTTGATTTCCTTGATGATGTCTTCCTGTTGCACTTTGCGCTTGAAACGACGCAAAGCGTTCTCCAAGGACTCAGATTCCTGGATGATGACTTCAGCCACGTTAAATTCACCCCCAATCCGGTTCGGATTGGTAACTTGCGGTGTCGTTGTTTACGGTGCACCGCCCATGAGCATTATCGCATGCATTCGGCGACATGTGCATGAGCACGTGGACAGGATTATGGGGCATCTTGTAGTCAATTCAGGTATCGGGTGTCAAGTGATTCTTGTGAAACGAGCGGCCGCGAGAAAGGGAAAACAGCGAAGTGTTAGCGCGCGGAATACGTATACCGCAGTGGTAACAGTTTCGAAAGTGCTTGATTTGGTTGGAATTCCGAGCATTTTCCTGGGCGCCCGGCTGTTTTTTGACGAACGCAGGGATCTGTTGCTTGTTAGGCGACAGGCAATCACGACGTTTCGCGCCTGGTTCCGCTCGGAGATCGCGTGGCAGTCCAAACCGTGCCCCACGCATCCAAACTTGCGCCGCGTCACGTGAACTTTGTGCCCGCGGTCGTTGCGGCGAGCAAGGTATTGTCCTTCGCATCTGTTGTGTTGTTAGAATGAGCCGGTTTAAGGCGCGATCTGGAGGTCGGTAAATGTCCGAGATGCGTGACGCAATAGGGGTGCTTCTTGCCGGCGGCCAGGGCGAGCGGTTGTGGCCGCTGACGCGTGACCGCGCCAAGCCCGCCGTGCCGTTCGGCGCGATATACCGCATCATCGACGTCACGCTTTCGAACTGTATCAACTCCGCTCTGCGAAAAGTTTTCGTCCTGACGCAGTACAAGGCGCTGAGCCTGAACCGGCACATCCGGCAAGGCTGGTCGTCGCTGATGGGATTGGGCGACTACATTGAAGTGCTGGCGCCGCAGATGCGCGTTTCGAATCAGTGGTATCAAGGCACGGCCGATGCCGTGTATCAGAACATCTACTCGATCGGCAGCGAGCATTCGAAATACATTTTCATCCTGTCGGGCGATCACATCTACAAGATGGATTACAACCGCATGCTGCAGCAGCATGTGGAGTCGGGCGCGGAGGTTACGGTCGGCGTCATCGAGGTGCCTATTGAGGCCGCCGCGAAGCAGTTCGGCGTGATCGAGGTGGACAAGGATTACCGGATTCGCGGGTTCGAAGAGAAACCGGCGCATCCGAAGGAATCGCCGCATCACGTGGGGCATTGCAATGCGTCGATGGGCATCTACATTTTCAATACGCAGCTGATGATTCCGATTCTGCTGGCGGATTCGGAGGACCCGAAGTCGGCGCACGATTTCGGCAAGGATATTTTGCCGCGGATTATTTCGAAGCATCGCGTGTTTGCGTACAACTTCGTCGATGAGAACAAGAAGGATGCGCTGTACTGGCGCGACGTGGGAACGCTGGATGCGTACTACGAAGCGAACATGGATCTGACGTCAGTCTCGCCGATTTTCAACCTGTACGACAAGAGTTGGCCGATTCGCGGGTGGCAGCATCAATATCCCGCCGCGAAGTTTGTGTTTGCCGATCCGGAGCGCATGGGTGTGGCGATCGACTCGGTCGTTGCGGGCGGATCGATCATTTCCGGCGGTCGCGTGCAGGGCTCGATTCTTGGCTACGATGTGCGCGTGAACAGCTATAGCGAAGTGATCGACTCGATCGTGTACAACCACGTGAATATTGGGCGGCATTCGCGGATTCGGCGCGCGATCATCGATCGGCACGTTACGCTGCCGGAGCGGACGGAGATTGGGTTCGACATGGAAGCAGATAAGAGGCGATTCCATGTGACCGAGTCGGGGATTGTGATTGTGGTGCGGCAGGAGTCGCTGATTGAAGAGCCGGAAACGGCGTGACGCTGGAAATTCGAAAATAGAATTGGAAATCGGCT
>Ga0210393_10002828_pt1 | contig 14147 bp, 10 predicted proteins | sample IncBWC27OmetaG_FD_160068 | JGI IMG/M metagenome (GOLD analysis project Ga0210393, IMG submission 160068) | Forest soil microbial communities from Barre Woods Harvard Forest LTER site, Petersham, Massachusetts, United States - Inc-BW-C-27-O ... | reverse complement strand
GGGGAATTCGCGGCCAATGCGTTTGAGCCGAAGGAGCGGGGTGTTGCCGATGAGGTCGAGAACGGAGCGCCCGATCGTGCCGGAAACCGAGCCTCCCGAGGTGGCAAGATGCTTCGTGGCGATCGTGGTCATGAGGGACCGCCGTTATAGGGAGGTCTAGTTAACCGTGCGGACCCCTCCCCCCCCTTATTTTGGAAGTGCGGATTATAAAGGACTTTAAGTCCTTTGGATTTGGAAGTGCGGATTACAAAGAAGTTATGGGCGTACTTTTCGGAAGTGCGGATTCTAAAGAGGTTATGGGATTTTGCTTTGCATCCGAGCTTGTGTGCGCCTGGGGAAAGCGATTCGGAGAGGCCCTGCCAAACCACGATTTGGGGATTATAATGCATAAGTAACTATTTGTCAAGTACTTATAAGGGTAAGCCTTGGGCAGGACCCGGTTGGACCGGCGTCAGGGCTCTTACCTGGAAGTCGCGCATTGTACCTGTTATAGGATGCGCAGGCTAGGTTTAGTGGTATGCGGGGAGGGGGTCTCGGGTCACTGTCGCATCCTTGCTCGGCGGGATGGAGAGACAGTGGTTTTGAGCTGTCGGGGTTGACCTTGGCGAGCGGCGGCACGACTAATACGGCTTCAGAGGACACAGACCCTTCGTCTCTCAGGGCAAGCAGCTGTGTCTGTGCCAGCAAGGAAGAGCACAGCCAGGAATGGCTGTGCCACTGGAAGAAAAACGGGGCCGCATTTGCGGCCCCGTCTGGTTTTCTGTGGATGCAGATTTGTTCGAGTTAGAACGTCAGGTGGAGCGACATTTGAATTAGGCGCGGGCTTCCGATGGTGCCTTGGATGAAGCCTGAACCAGTTGGGGCTTGTCCGGTGCCGATCGGGCTTGTCAGTGTTCCGGTGGCCGGAATGGTGCCGAGCCACTGGCATCCATTCGCCGGGCTGGTTTGGATGTTGGGGCCGAAGCAGGGATTCAAGCTGATGTTGTTATTGGGAGCGTCAAAGCTTGCGTGGTTGAAGATGTTGAAGAATTGAGCGTCGTAGCGGAGCGAAAAGCGCTCGGTGAGCTTGAACGTCTTGAAAACGCTGAAGTCGAAACGCGACTGGAAAGGTCCGCGGAAGGTGTTGCGGCCGGTGTTCGAGAAACCCGTTTCCGAGAAGTCGCAAGCGGCCGTCGGACTCGCTTGGTCCGTCGTGGGACCACAGGGAGGGGTGCCGTTGGTTCCTGGGGCGTTGACCAGGATACCGAACGCGTTGGCGTTGAGTACTGGATTGCCCGCGTTCACACCCGTCGTGCCCTGTAACTGCACGCCCTTGGCTGTGCCGCCGGGTATGGCGAGCAATGGGTTGGTGATGAAGTCGTCGCCCGCGCCGTAAAACTGGCTGGCTACGCTGCCGGAGAAGTCGTACACGCTGTAGGGCAGACCGCTTTGGACGGTAGTGATTCCGTTGACACCCCAGCCGTTGACGATGTGCTTGATGAATTTTTCGGAGTTGGTGAGATTCGGGATCTGGTAGACGTAGTTGATGGTGAAAACGTGGGTGCGGTCGAAGGAGGCGTTGCCGTAGGCGCTCCGAGGGTTGAGCGGGTCGTTGCCGTTGAAGAAGAGGCCCTCGGAAAGTCCACTGCCTTCATCGAGAGTGTGAGACCAGGTGTAGGAGGCGTTGACCGTGAGGCCATGGCTCAAGCGCTTTTTCACGCTGAGCTGAAGGGCTTGGTAGGTGGAGATCCCTTCGGCTTGCCAGAAGTCGGAATTCGGGTTGTAGCCGATGAAGGGCACGCGAAGGGCAGTGTTGCCATCCGCACCGGTGAACTCACCGATGGTTGTGGCTACTTGTTCGGTTTGAAGAATGCCCGGGCCTCCGTTGGCGTCGGTAGCCTGATACCCGTAGGAGTAGATCTGACCGTTAATCGGGTTGGTCGGAGTGGCGATCCCGGGTTGATTGAAGGGGATGGGCAGAAGCTGGTGGAGCCCGCGGTTGCCTACGTAGCCGACGTCAACGAGCACGGTGTCGGTGGGCTGCCACTGCACGTCAAGGGTCCAGTTTTCCGAGTAGGGCAGCGTGTTCTTTGGATCGTAGCCGCCGAACAGAAACGCCTGAAGAGGCGTGCCGGTGGGGGCACAAGTGGGCGTAACGGGCTCAGCGCAGCCGCTCAATCCCGATTGGTTATGGACGAGGGCTTCGATACCAGAGAGATTGCTTGGCGGCGGGGGTGGCGGCGCGGTGCCAAAGGGATTGTTGCTGAGGCACTGCACACCGGTGCAGGAGGTGTTCAGAGGCACGACGAAGGGCTGCGCGGCGGTGACACCAAAGGGACCGCTGATGCCGAGTCCCGCGCTGGCGGATAGTTCGGTGAAAAATTCGCCGCGGTCAGCATACAGGCCAAAACCCCCGCGGACGACAACATTTTTCACGCGCTTGGGACTCCACGCGAAGCCGATGCGGGGCTCGAACAGCCATTGGCGGCCGGTGAGCGTGGAATCATTGACGCAGAAAGGTGACTTGGTGGCGCAGAACTCTTTGTTGTTGCCGGCGATGACCAAGCCAATGTCGTTGATCGTGTCAGTGCCGAGATCATAGGAATAGTTTTGCGGGTAGAAATTGGTGAGGAGGCCGTTCTTTTCGCTGAGCGGGCCATTCCAATCCCAGCGCAAGCCCGCGGTTACGGTAAAATTGGATTTGAGCTTGAAACTGTCCTGGGCGAAGAGTCCCGTCTGTTTAGCGCGATAGTAGCGGTTGGTCGCGCCGTTCAGGATTTGTCCGCCGTTCCTACCGCCCAAGTCTCCGGTCAGGAAGTTCTTGAAGCTGGAGAAATTGAAGGTGGCCACTTCATTTTCGCGATTGAGGACATTGAGTTGGCCGTAGTCTCCGTCGAATCCGAAGGAGAGGGTGTGGCGTCCGACGGTCCAGTTGTAGTTGGTAGCCACCTGAAAGTGATTCTGGAAAACGCCGGCGTTGGCAAAATTGTTGGCCGGACCAATCTTCAGGCTGTCACCTGTGCTGGAACCCGCGTTACTGATGGTGATGCCCGGAAAGAAATTGCTGCCCAGAAGGTTCACGCCGATGCTGGAGGCGTCGAGTTGCTGAGAGGTGGTGGCATTGGCGATTTGGCGGATGAAACCGATTCGCTGCTCCCAGGTGGCATTGGGAGTGACGCTGACGGTGTTCTCCAGCGAAAAGACCTGGCTGCCGGCTTGCAGCCTTTGGGGAAACCCAGCTACCTGGCTAACGGCGAACGGATTGGTTGTGGGATCGTTCTGAAAATAGTACTTCGCCGCGAGGCGGTCTTTCGTGCTGAACAGATAGTCTATGTTGGCGTTGACTTGATCGGCGTTGAAGGTGCTAGGAGGTCCGGTCTCGATGGCATTCCCGCCCAGGAGAGCAATCTGGGCTGGGTTGGTAATATTCTGCGAGGGAATGATGAGTTGGCCGCTAGGAGTTTTTGCTTGAAGGATGTTGAGGGCGGCGTTGTCGATGCTGGTGACCGGAGCGCCGGCGAGGGCTGCGAGTGTCGCGGGAGTGCGATCGTCGGAGAGACCTGTGGGGACGTTGATGACCTGGGTCGAGCCGTTTGTGGCATCGGAGACGCGCTGGCCCTGGTAAGAACCAAAGAAGAACAGCTTATCACGGAGGATCGGGCCCCCCAGCGTGGCGCCGAAGGTGTTGCGGTGAAGCGGCGGGCGCGCGATCCCCGCTGCGTTCAAGAAGAACTGGTTGGCGTCCCAGGCGTCGGTCTGGTGATATTCATAGGCCGAGCCGTGGAAATCGTTGGTGCCGGACTTGGTGGCCACGGCGATATGTGCGCCGCTGTTCGCTCCCTGGGAAGAGTCGTACATGGAAGTGTTGACGTGAATTTCTTCAACGGTTTCCGACGGCGGGGATGGAAGGCCTTGCCCGATGGCGTCAAAGACGGACGAGTCGGTTTGAATCTGGCCGCCGGCTTTGAATTGCTCGTTGGTGTTGAGCACGAAGCGGCTCTCGCCGACGGAGCTTGAGGACAGGCCGTTGAAGAGGTTGTTGGCGACGACGGAATTGACCGTGAAGTTGTTGCTGGTGTCACGTTGGCCATTGGCGAAGATATTCTGGTTGCCCAAGCCTGCGTTGGTGCCCGCACCGCTAAGAAAATCGGCATTGGCGCCGGGGGCTAAGAGTGCCAATTGAGTGAAGCTGCCCGTTCCGAGAGGTATATTTTCGATCAGGTCGCTGCCCAGGGTGTAGCCATTGGTCATGTCGGTCTGGTTCAACAAGGGAGTGCCGGTGACGGTAACCGTGGTAGCCACTTGCCCGGGCTGCAAGGAGGCGTTGACCGTGGAGGTGCGATCACCCTGGACCAGGATTTTTGAATGGATCTCGGTCCTGAAGCCGTCGCGTGAAAAAGTAAGCTCATAGGTGCCGATCGGGAGATCCGAGACGAGATAGAAACCATCGTCTTTGGTCAGAATAGTGCGCTCGTCATTCGTCGCCAAATTGCGAATTCTGACGGTAGCCTTCTGGAGGACGGCGCCGGAGGTATCGAAGACGGTGCCATTGATCGACCCGAGATTTTGCTGCGCGTAACATGAAAGAACAACCAAGAAGAGACTGCAGACGCACACCACCAACCAACGAATGAGTTTCGACATTACCTAAATGCCCCTTTTTCCTCGACTGGTATTCGGCGGGGATGCACCTCCCCGCGCGAGAATCAAGTTTTGCCCTGTGACGATCGACAGGTGCGAGACAGCGTCCGCAACGTTGATAAAACAAGCATATGAATGGCGGTAGAACCGATTGTTGCAGTTGTGTTAATCGCTCCCTGCAAAATTTTCACAATCCTCTGGCCCGGATTTGACAAACTCCGGGTTGCCGGAGCCCTTTACAGACGCGCGTTCGTTCATTACCCTAAAGAGCCTATGTGGAATGTCGACGAACGGTTTTTGCCGAAGGCAATTGAAGGGCTGGCGGCGCTGGGCTTCAAGGTTGGCAGCACGCGCGGGGTTGTGCGTGTGGAAAAATACGGTTGCGGGGCGGAATTTCGAAAAGGGACCGACGAACAGTACCAGATGACGATTTTGCCCACGATCATGCTGAAGGGGCAATTCACACGTCTGTGGGATGCCGGGTATCAGAAGTTCTTGCTTACCGATGACGGGCAGAAACTCCCGGCGCTTGCGCATCACCTGGAGAGTCTACGCAAGTTCAATGAAGAGCTGCGGACAGCGCTGGGTGTGCCGACGTTCTACAACGAGGCGCTCGGGTCGGTGAGTCAAATATCCGTATACGATCGCGTGAGAGGGCGCAAGGGCGCGGTGCCGGACGATACCGTGGGCGCGCATAGTGGCGAGGGCGGGCATTAGATTTTGGTTGTTCGCTGCGTCGGGGCGGTGCGGCGAACGGGTAGGTCGGAACCGCTGCGGGTACCTGCAATTCTCCGTTCAATCTCGGTTCAAGCATAGCGAGAGCTGATCTGTTCAAGCATCGTTTCGAACGGAGCCGGCGTCTGTCTAGAAGTGCAACCGCGTATGCGCATATGCTGGGAAACGTCCACGGAAGAGCTGAAGGGGATTCACTCGAGAGGGCAAGGGGAACACGAAGAACGAGCGGTGACGGAGAGGCGAAGCCCATGGAAAGAGTTGTGGCGTTGATCGACGATTTATTCTTTCAGATGAAGGTGGCGGAGACAGCGAAGCATCTTGGAATGGAACTCAAAGTGGCCGCGAATGGCGACGCATTGTTGACGCTGCTGGAATCCGGGCCAAAGCTTGTCATTGTGGATTTGAACGCGCGGAGCCAGCCGATTCAGGTGATTGAGCGGGTGCGCGCCGGCAAAAACGATGTGCGGGTCATCGGATTTCTGTCGCACATGCAGACGGACCTGGCGGCGCAGGCTCGCGCCGCGGGTTGCGACGAAGTTATGCCGCGATCGAGCTTTACGCAAAATCTGGCGGCGATTCTTGGCGCCGCGAAGGATTGATGTGAAGCGGGGCTGCAATATATTTCGGGCGCTCATTCTTGTAGTGGCCGCGGCGTTGCTGTCCGCCGGCGTAGATTGTCGCGCGCAAGAATCCAGTTCGCGACCCAGTGCCAACCCCACCGGCACGCTCACCGGACCCAGCCTCGCGCTGCGGGAGGCGCTCTCCGCGGCCTGCTCACAAAGCGAACGCGAGTTCAGCAAATTTCTAACTGCGCGCAACGCCGAAACTTTCGCGGCTCTGACGCCGGGCGCACGCGTGGCGCTGATGAAACGCTTCGTGCTGCTCGATGAGCCCGGCAAACCGTCGCTCGTAACCGGCGCGTCGGACAGGCCAGTGTTGCGCTGCGAAACGCCGGGTGGCGCTGCCGAAGTGCAAATTGGCGGTCCGGAAATCGCGGACAACCTGGCTTTCCTGCCGGTGGAGATTCGCGACGCCACCGACTCCGTCGGCTCAAACGTGATGCACGTGAAGATGGGAATGGTCCGCGAAAATAGCGAATGGAAGCTGCTGTCGGTCGGCCTGGTGCTGCTGGACTTGCCTTCGCTCGCTGTTGAATGGGATTCCGCGCAAATTGAATCTACCGAGCGTGCCGCCGTCGAGGCGATGAAGGTGATCGCCGCGGCCGTAGAAACTTATCGTAAGACCTATACCCGCTTGCCCGATTCGCTGGCAAACCTGGGGCCCATCAAGCGTGGAGCAACGGCCAGCCCCGAAGCCGCGGGCCTTCTGGATGCCGATCTCGCTGCGGGGGCGCGTAGCGGATACAACTTCCGCTACGTGATCGCAAGCGCTAGTACGCTCGGCGCACCCGCGAAATTCGCCCTCGCGGCAACACCGCAAACCTACGGCCGCACGGGTCGCCGCTCGTTTTTTCGTGATGTGAACGGCGGGCTGCACGGGGCGGACCGCCAAGGGTCGGTGGGCAGCGAACTGGATCCGAAGGTGGAATGAGGCGTTCCTCTCGGCGCAGCGGTTGACACTTTGGAGCGGCTTGCGGAGGTTGAGGCTTGCCTTAACTCTTGCCGACTCCCACACTGCATTTCAGGGTCATTCCTCTTACTGCGATTCAGTACGAAAAGCGGGATTACTAGCTGTTGGACTCCAAGGCAGGGCACTCTAGGAGCCCTGACATGCCGAATTTGATGGCTGATCGACGGGATTGGCCGCGCTACGCGCTGACTTTGGTCGCGGAGGTTTCTGAACCAATCAATGCCACGGTGCTGAACGCGCGCTCTTCCGATGTGAGCCGGAGCGGCTGCTACATCGATACGCTGAGTCCACTGCCGGTCCAGACGCAGATCAAGATCCGATTGCGCAGTGGCGACGATGTCTTTGAGACGCAGGCTCGTGTCGTCTACGTGAGCCCGGGGCTCGGCATGGGCATTCACTGGGGCACCAACCCACTGGAAAAGGATGTCGCCGTCCTGGATGGCTGGCTGCTGAAGGCCACCTGCTCTTCTCGTTAGACCTTTCTCGTTAGAGAACTACAGAACGTGGATCCAGCGAGCCTGCCAACCAACTTTCCGCGGCATCCCTTTGACTTTTAGATTCGCACGTTACAACACGCGTATACAACAATTGTGCAGCCGCCTGGTTGGCGCTACTATCGAACGCTTCGTATGGGCCACCCGACACTCGCGCGCCTGGTGCTTGTGCTCCTCGCTGCTTCGTTGCTCTCTCTGCCGCACGCCGCGGCGGCAGAGCCGCAAGTGGATGCGCAATATGGTCCGCTTCCCGTATTCGAATTGCACAGCGGATTCTGGATCAACCTCCATCACACCTTGTACGGACAAGCGAGGCAATCGCGCGACGGCCGAGGCAGTCCATCCGGCATCGGCGCCACCACCCACCGCACGCCCAGCGAACAAGTCGCATGGGACGCAGCCGTTGCCTACTACGCCGCCAACTATCAGGACAAGGACTTGCTCTTTAACACCGAGCTGATCCTGCTAAAGAATCAGCTCGGCGATTTCGAACAGTGCGACGAACTTTCTGGAGCAAAAAAGAAAACCTGCGACGCCGGCTTGCCGCCAAAGCTCACCCGCATCCTGGACGCAGCCGCTCCAGTCTACCGGGCACACGAATGGCCGGAGCATGATCGCGCGAACCGCCAATGGATCGCCGGAGTTTCCCCGCTGGTGCGGACCAAAGGCGTGGAACTATCGCAACGCCTCGCCGAGATTTATCAAGCGAGATGGCCCAAGGAAAGAATTCGGGTGGACGTCTCGGCATTCGCAAACTACGCAGGCGCTTACACCACCCTCGATCCGTTGCGCGTGCTCATCTCCAGTACCGATCCCCGGAATCAAGGGAACTCCGCACTCGAAGTTCTGTTCCATGAAGCCTCCAACGGTATTGCGGAGCCCGTGCAGCTTGCCATCAACCGCGAATGCCGCCAGCGCGACAAAGCCATCCCGCGCGACTTGTGGCACGCGCTCGTCTTTTACACCACCGGCGAAATCATCAAGCCGGTCGTCACCGCTGAGAACGCAAACGCCGAAGGCGGCGAATACATGCCTTACGCTTTCCGCGAACGCCTCTATCAACGCGGCTGGGATGACTACCTCAAATTGCTCGAGCGATTCTGGCAACCGTACCTCGACGGCAAAGCGACCTTCGATGACGCAATCGCTCATATGGTCTCGGCGCTGTGAGCGATCTGATCGAGCACCTTCAAATGAATGGGCAGGAGCCGCTTTCACGACGCTGACGGAGAGAAACGCGCCTATGGAAAACGCGATATCATAAGCCCTTCAACCTAAAAGCCAAGCGAAGTACGGAATTGTCGAAGTGAGGCACGCTCTAGTGGACTGGAAGGCCAAATTGCCGGCGCCCCTCTCTGGGATTCAACGCTATGGCCTCGCGGTGCTTTCCGTTTCCGTGGCGCTTGGCGGAGCGCTGCTGTTGGAGCGTTTCGGCTTCCGCGACGTGGAGGTCCCGCTTTTCCTGTTCGCCGTTGCGCTATCCGCCTGGTATGGAGGGACCGGAGCTGCGGCACTTGCGCTTGTCCTTTCCTGCGTAGGCTTCGACTACTTCTTCGTACAACCGATTCACTCGTTCGAGGTCTCCAGCTCCGATCTGCCGTACTTTATTGTGTTCGCCATGTTTGCGTCGCTGGTCACGTGGTTCAGTGCGGTGCGACGCCGCGTCGAGCGCGACCTCCGTCAAGCGCGCGACGAACTCAAAATCGAAGTGGCGGAACGAACGCAGCAGGCGAGCTTGCTGAACCTCACCCACGACACGATTTTCGTCCGCGATATGACCGACGTCATCACTTACTGGAATCGGGGAGCTCAGGAGTTGTTTGGATGGACAGCCGAGCAAGCTCTTGGCAAGCGCTCTCCCGAGTTATTGCATACCGTTTATCCGGCGCCGATCGAGCAGATTCGCGAGGAACTGCTGCGTTCCGGGCGCTGGGACGGTGAACTCGAGAAGAGCAAGGCTGACGGAACCCAGGTCGTGGTCGCGAGCCGCTGGTCGTTGCGGCAAGACGCGCAGGGGCAGCCGACCGCGATACTGGAAACCAACAACGACATCACTGAGCACAAGCGGCGCGAAGAGGAAACTCGAGTTCTCAACGATGAACTTGCGAAGCGAACCGCTGAACTGGAAGCCATCAACAAGGAATTGGAGGCCTTTGCTTATTCCGTGTCGCATGATCTGCGTGCGCCGCTTCGCCACATCGCCGGGTTTACCGAGCTCCTGCAAAAGAATGCGGCTTCCCAGCTAAATGAGAAGAGCCAGCGATATATGACCATGATTCTGGAATCGGCGAACCGGATGGGCCATCTGATCGACGACCTTCTGGCCTTTTCCAGAATTGGCAGAGCGGAGACGCACAAGTCCATGGTCAGTCTGGATCAGCTGGTGCAAGAGGCTCTGTCCGAAACCCGGCAGGATACCGGTGGACGCGATATCGTTTGGAAGATTGGCGGATTACCTGCGTGGTACGGAGACCGCTCGATGCTGCGTCTTGCGCTCGTAAATCTGATTTCCAATGCTGTAAAATTCACACGTACCCGCCGACAGGCCGAGATCGAGATAGGATGCACGAACAAAACTCCGAATGAGGTCGTGGTGTTCGTTCGTGACAATGGAGTTGGATTTGATATGAAATATGTGAATAAGCTTTTCGGCGTTTTTCAACGCCTGCATGGGCCTGAAGTGTTTGAAGGCACGGGCATCGGATTGGCTACCGTTCAGCGTATCGTGCATCGTCATGGCGGCAGAGCGTGGGCCGAGGGTTTGGTGGATCAGGGCGCCACTTTTTATTTCTCTCTTTCGAAAACGCATGGAGTCTAAGTGATGACCAATTTTGGCCGAATCTTGATGGTGGAAGACGATCCTAAGGACGTCGAGCTTAGCCTGACGGCTTTGGAAGAATACAATCTTGCCAACGAGGTTGTGGTTACTCGGGATGGCGAGGAAGCTCTGGATTATCTATATTGCCGGGGCAAATTCAGCGGCCGCCCGGATGGCAATCCCGCGGTCCTGCTGCTCGATTTGAAATTACCGAAGGTCAACGGATTGGAGGTGCTGCAACAGATCAAAGCGGATGCGAAGCTCATGATGATTCCCGTTGTGGTGCTGACGTCCTCTCATGAAGAAAAGGACATGGTGGCGAGTTATAAGCTGGGCGTGAACGCCTACGTGGTAAAGCCGGTGGATTTTCACGAGTTTGTGAACGCGGTGAGAGAGCTCGGAGTTTTTTGGGCCATTATCAATGAGCCACCGCCAGGAAGCTTGAAAAAACACTAGTCCGGAAATGAAATCTCCGCTGCGTATTCTCTATCTTGAAGATGATCTCGGTGACGCGGAGCTCGTTCAGGAAACGCTCGCGGTCGAGGAGATTCCATGCCAGCTGACGCGTGTTGAAACGGAAGCTGATTTCATCACCTCCCTCCGTGCGGGTGGCTTTGACCTGATTTTCGCGGACTATACGCTCCCCTCCTTCGACGGCCTGTCTGCTTTGAAGATCGCGCGCCAGCACTCTCCCGGTGTGCCATTTATCTTTGTTTCCGGAACACTGGGCGAAGAAGTTGCGATTGAAGCGCTCAAGGTCGGCGCGACGGATTACGTTTTCAAGACGCGGCTGTCGAGGATTGTGCCCTCGGTGCGACGCGCGTTGCGCGAAGCCGAGGAAAGAATCGAACTGAGCCGTTCGGAACAAGCCCTGCGGCGAAGCGAAGCCTACCTGACCGAAGCGCAAAAATTGAGCCACACCGGCAGTTTCGGCTGGGATGTTCGCAGTGGAGATATCTACTGGTCGCGAGAGAGCTTTCGAATATTTGGATGCGAGCCCACCGTCCGGCCTACGGTTGAGTTGGTCGACCAACGAATCCACCCAGAGGACCGGTCGACCGTGCACCAAGTCATGGAACGCGCATCCCGCGAAAGGACGGCGTTCGATTTTGAGCATCGGTTGCTGATGCCGGACGGATCCATCAAATACTTGCAGGTCATGGGCCGTCCTTCCAGGGAGGATGCGGACAACTTCGAGTTCGTGGGAGCGGTCACCGACGTCACCGAGCGCAAGTGCGCCGAACAAGCGTTGCGGCGAAGCGAGGGACATCTGGCCGAAGCGCAAAGGCTCACGCATACAGGGAGTTTCGTCTGGCAGGTAGCGGGAAGAGATGCATCACAGCTCTCCGACGAGTGGTATCGCATCTACGCCTTCGATCCGGCAGACGGCAGACCGAATTGGGAGAAGCGCGTTCAGCGCGTCCTTCCCGCCGATCGCGCCAACTGGCAAGGGGCCATCGACCGTGCAATCCGCGACAAGACGGATTATGACGTGGAATTCCGAATCCTCGTGCCTGGCGGCGGCGTTAAGTGGATTCACACCGTCGGCCATCCGACTTTGGATGCCTGCGGCGAGGTCGTGCAATTCGTCGGCAGTTCCATGGACGTCACCGAGCGCAAGCACGCAGAACAAGCGCTGCGCCGCAGCGAATCGTATTTGGCGGAAACCCAGAAATTAACTCACACCGGCAGCTGGGCGGTCAGCGTTCCCAAACTGGAGAACATTTACTGGTCGCGTGAGGTCTACGAGATTTTTGAGCTCGATCCGGCTCCAACCCCGCCCTCCTATTCCGAGGTTGGGCGACTGATGCACCCGGAGGACACCCCGTACCACACGATTGTGGATCAGGCCATTCGCAACAAGACCGATTTCGAGACCGAGTATCGTCTGGTCTTTCCGGGTCGTCGGATCAAGCACGTCCATGTCATCGGGCATCCGGTCGTGAACGCTTCCGGCGAAGTCACTGAGATCATAGGTAGAACGATGGATGTGACTGAGCAGCACGAATCGCGCACCGCTCTGGAGACCGCGTTCGCCGAAATAAAAACATTGAAGGACCAGCTCTACAAAGAAAACATCGCGCTGCGCGAAGAAATCGACCAAGTCTCCATGTTCGAGGAGATCGTGGGCCAGTCTCCGGCTTTGCAAGCGGTCCTTACACGGGTCGCCAAGGTGGCCCCGGCGGATACCACCGTCCTGATCACCGGCGAAACCGGCACGGGTAAGGAGCTCATCGCGCGCGCTATCCACAAACGGTCACCGCGCGCCTCCCGCGCCTTTGTGAGCGTGAATTGTGCGGCCATTCCCACCTCGTTGATCGCCGCCGAGCTATTCGGTCACGAGAAGGGAGCCTTTACCGGAGCGGTGCAGCGGCGCCTGGGCCGGTTCGAGCTCGCCGACGGCGGCACGATCTTCCTGGATGAAGTCGGCGAGTTGCCGGCGGAAATGCAGGTCGCTCTGCTCCACGTGTTGCAGGAGCGGGAATTCGAGCGCATCGGCGGAAACCGGACGATTCAGGTGGATGTGCGAGTGATCGCCGCAACCAATCGCGACCTGCAAAAGGCCATCGCGGACGGTGCCTTTCGAAGCGATCTGTTTTATCGCCTCAACGTGATTCCCATCGAGATTCCGGCTCTTCGCGATCGCAAGGAAGACATCCCGGAGTTGGTCAAGTACTTCATTCAGCTCTATTCCAGGAAGGCCGGGAAGAAAATAGGGACCATCGAAAAGAAGACGCTGGACCTGCTGCAATCCTATGCTTGGCCGGGAAATATTCGAGAACTGCAGAACGTGATCGAACGATCGGTTATTGTCTGTGACACGGGTCTCTTCTCTGTGGATCCCAGCTGGCTGTCCATTGAAGCTCCAACCCCTCGGCAGAGCGTCATATCCATAGCAAGAAAGCCCGCCGCTCAAGAGCGAGAAGCCATCGAGAAGGCCCTGGCTGCGACTCGCGGCCGCGTCTCGGGTCCAACAGGCGCGGCCGCCCTGCTCGGCGTTCCGCGCCAAACCCTCGAGTCCAAAATCGCGAGTTTGGGAATCAACAAGCGCAAGTTCAAGTCCGCATAGTCGGCCACAGACACCTCCAACGCGCACTTTCGCGCCACGAACCACAGATCCGCGATAGAATATAAGTCTTTTATTTACTAATACTTACTAACTTAGTCCGGTGCCCCTGAACAGCCGCGCAGTACTAAAACTGTCCCATTTTCCTGCCCTTCCATTTCCTATCGACATGATCCCAAATCTGTCCCGCTGGTCAGCTTGTGCGCTAGTACGGCTATACATAACATCCAGCTCGTCGACAGCTCCGTTAGCCCACCAACCGGAAAGTTGTTGATTGGCGGTAGTGCGCTGTAAACAAATAACTTAGTGAAAGGGTCCCCGCGACTACATGATACGTGTGTCTGAAAACCAACGTTTTAGGTGTGTATGCTTCACTGCGATCTTGGCTTTAGTTTTGAGTTCCTCGTTTTGGCTATCTGGATGTGCTGGATCAGCCTCGGCTACGAAACCTACTAGCGCACCCCCCGAAAGCGGCTCTGCGGTGACTTCGGTGACCATCGCCCCGAACTCCCCTGCGACAACAACCGGAGGTACAGTGCAGTTCTCAGCGACGGTATCCGGCGCTGCAACGGGCGAAACGGTCACTTGGACAGCAGCCCTTGGCAAAATCAGTTCGTCGGGACTCTACACCGCGCCAGCGAAGGCCGGCTCGGACACGGTTACGGCGACGAGCCATGCTCAGTCGAACAAGTCTGCATCCGCCACAGTAACAGTTACCGCGCCGGCGCCGGCGCCGACACCAACGCCGGCGCCAGCGCCGCCTTCATCCAACCCCTCCTCGAACGTGACCTGCAGCGGCCCGTGCCCGTCGTTTCCTGGCGCG
>Ga0210393_10002826_pt1 | contig 14158 bp, 16 predicted proteins | sample IncBWC27OmetaG_FD_160068 | JGI IMG/M metagenome (GOLD analysis project Ga0210393, IMG submission 160068) | Forest soil microbial communities from Barre Woods Harvard Forest LTER site, Petersham, Massachusetts, United States - Inc-BW-C-27-O ... | reverse complement strand
GCCGTATCGCTTTGGCGATGAAGTACGTCACGAGTCCAAGCACCACAATCGGGAGCGCGATGACGGCTGTCAGCAGGCAACAAAATTGCAGCTCTGTTAGCCCGAATCCGTGAATCACAACTTGGATTCCAGTCGGTTCCCGTCGGTCATGCCGTCATTCTCAATGGATCAGGTTCTGCACAACGTCGAACAGCCGTGCCGACGATGCCTACGGTCACGAGCCACGGGAGAGTAGTGCCTGCGTTTGAATCACGGTTTTTCGCGTTTGGCACGGGAGTTCATGCGTAAAGTCCGTGCGCGTCGAGGTTGCACCGATAGATCATCAACGCGGCGAATGCGACCGCCGCTAACGCGCAGATGGCCGCCCAAACCAATACCGATCTTGGTTCGTCGCTCATGCCGTCACCCGTCGGTTGTGTCGGCGGATGAGGAGAAAAGCCATTGCCGCACAGAGCAACAGGCCGAATGAAAAGTCCCTATCTCCATTGATCGCGACTGCCCAACAGATGCCAGCAATCGTCAGCAGCACGCTGACATACGCCACTCGGAAGATGTGTCGCAGACACAAGCGGATCATGCCCTCATTCTAGCGGGGGATTCGGCGCAAATAGATAGGGCTTGGCTGATACCAGACAATCGGGACTAATGTGGGTAGTGCCTGCGTTTGAAAGTGGGTTTTTCGCGATTGGCACGGGAGTTCAGCGGGAGGGTCCCTTGGTGAATTGAACTTGTTTCTTCACCGTCGAGCCTCGCGGTTGGACTCGGATCAGCTCGTCAATCTGCTGCGCCGGCCAGAAGAAGGTTTCGATCCACCGATGCGCTAGCCTGCCGGAGATCTTGTGCCTGTGATCGACGTGCTCCACGAGGCCCGTGCGGCCGTCCACAATCAGAATTTTGTGGGCCGTCGCGTAACGCGCGCCAAAATACGCCGCCAAGACGACAAACGCGACCAACACGGCTAGCGTCCAGCTTTTCCCATTTTCATGCCGTCGCTTCGGTTCGTCGCTCATGCCGTCATCGTTTCGAATGGCCATTCGCGCCAATGCCACGGCTTATGATCCGCGCGAGAATCAAGACGATCAACGCAACTGCGGCGAGCCTCGCCCACCACGGCATTTCAACGTAATAAGCAGCCATCAGGGCACCTCCGCTCATGCCGTCATTCTAGCGGCGGATTCGGCGCAAAGAAAAACCCGCCGGTTGGGCGGGTGGTGTTCCTAAACCAAGCCGAATCATTGCAGGCAGCGTCCCAGGTCCGCAACTATTTTGGAGCCTATTTCAAAAGGCGACACCGGTAGTGTCCGTGTTTGAAACCGGGTTTTTCGCGATTGGCATGGGAGTTCAGTGTTGGTCGGATCGGGGACTCAAGTCGCCTCCACTTTATCGAGATCGTCCGACCATTTGGCGCCGGAAGCGGAGACTTCTAGGACACTAACACGACGAACCTCTGTCCAGGATTCGTCGTACTCAACTACCTCATAGTTCCGACCACAGGCTTTCCAGTTCGAGCACGGCGCTCGGTTCGGTTTCGCGTTCCAAGGAATGACGGCGAGCCTCCGAAGCTCATCAACTGCCTGCCGAAAACTGGGGAATTTGCCATGCGGTTCGGCGTGCAGTTCATCCTCGATTACAAACACGTTCGGCTTGTCGGTCATCGGTTCGTCGCTCATGCCGTCTCAGCGATTGGCGCGGGAGTTTATCGCATCCAGTTGACGATTGTCCGAACGCCGACGATAAGCGCGAATCCCAAAAGAGACCCCACGATCGAGCATCCGATTAGCCCCACACGGTCGCGCACCCAATTTGTTTTTTTCCGCCTGAGAGCATCCTCAATTGAAATCAACCGAATGCAATCGACGGCCTTGGGCCACCCCGCTTCTGCCGCGACGAGATTCCGAAGACGGGAAAACGACTCTCCCCCGGCGCTCAGGCTCAGCACGCCGTGTTTCTCGTCAAAGTGGACCTCAATCCCAGTGTCCTCTGGGAGCTTCTCGGTGCGTGCGTCGCTCATGCCGTCATTCTTCGGTGAATCGGTTTGGCGGCACGGGCCTGCGCATAAGCCACCCGCAGCCGAATCCAAATGCGAAGACTGCCACGACTGCAATCGTGAATCCAACAGTGAGCGCGAGAGGCGATCCCGTTCCGCATCGCTTCGTGGGTTTCCGGTGCCTGCGCCGTGCTGGCGTGCGACTGGTCCATGCCGTCATTCTAGCGGCGGATTCCGGCGGCCTCACTCATCATCGCCCGGTAATGGGCGCGCATCCTGGACGAAAGTTGCGGATTGGCACGTGAGTTCTGTGCCGGCTAGGGTCGATGGCCTAACATCCGGACTCTCCGCCGCGACTGCCGCTCTGTCTTAAGCGCGATCAGCACCACGGCCAGCCCAAGCACGGAGAACCACGAAGCCGCCGCTATCTCGCTCAACGAAACCTTGAAATCGACCTCTCGGTCAATGACAGCTCGCTTGGGATCCGCAGTATTCACGAAGCAGGTTGCGATCTCCCCAACTGGGTGAGCACGCGCCGCGGCAGCTCTCGATTCGTAGGGCTTCGCTTGCTGCTGTATTGATGCGAAACAAAATCCTTCCCACCGAAGTGATAGGAAAATGAGAATTCGAGATAAGAAGACTTCCTACCGCCGGTGTCAATGAATCGACTGGTGACCACAGTACAGGGAGTAGGCGCCCAGGCGCGCGCCGCAGCGCACTCCCAATGCTCCTGCATGCCGGCGTAGATGAACCAGCCTCCAATAGCCATTGCGCCGCAACCGAAGCAGCAGATCACAACGCCACCGGGCGTCAGCGGCCCCCACTTCTTGCTCGCGTGCTCGCTCATGCCGTCATTCTAGCGGCGGATTCGGCGCAAAGAAAAACCCGCCGGTTGGGCGGGTCGTGTTCCTAAACCAAGCCGATCATTGCAGGCAGCGTCCCAGGTCCGCAACTATTTTGGACCTATTTCAAATTCAGGCACTACCCACCCCACTAGGTAGTGTCCGTGTTTGAAACCGGGTTTTTCGCGATTGGCATGGGAGTTAGGGGGCGGGCCATTTCGCGGGGCGCAATTTGCGGTCGATTTCGTGCGCTGGAGCGAGAAATCGCTCAAGAAGTGGAGTGCCGTTTCGGTACGTGGGAGACACAACTCGCGGGAGTGGCTTTCCCATTTCGGCCCAGGTAAAGCTGCGGACTTTCCCATCAAGGAGGGCGTAGTAGGCCCCCATGTAGACGACAAAGAACAGCACTGCTGTGGCGAACACTATCGTCGTGTGGCCACCCGCTCCCCGACGCTTCCAATCCGGCCCCTTCGGTTCGTCGCTCATGCCGTCACCTCATCGATTGGCATCGGAGTTCATCGGCGCCGTTCTGCCAGCGTGACGATCCAGCCGAGTAGTCCAATTCCCCCAACGACAATCCCGACCCAACTCGCTGCAAGGCTGTATTCTGGATCACAGCTGATTGCTCCCGAACCGTAGCAAACAGCGGCAGCCAGGACGACGATCGCCGCGCTCATAGACTTCATGCCGGTCGAGCGTTTGGAAGCGGGGGCGTTGTCGTCGTCGCTCATGCCGTCATTCTAGCGGGTCGCCGCCCCTCCAGGATCGGATGGCGAGATACGCGCTGACCGCGCAGACCGACACTGATGCCATCAAGAACGGATTGGGCGCGTGCCAAAGGATCGCCCCAGCGAACGCCCAACAGGGGATCGCGACAAGCGCGGCTAATGCTAACCGTCTCATGCAGTCATTCTAGCGGCGGATTCGCGCGGAACGCGCAAGGCCCTACGGGGCGCGGATTTAGAGCAAAATTCGGCGCTCTGTCAAGATCAATCTTGACGGGCCGCCCGAAGGACCGATAATAACTAATGAAATTGCCCGCCAACCGAACTGTCACCTTAAGGTGTGCGTGCCCTGGAAAGGGATAGGGAGGCGGGTTTTTTATTTGCCGAGCTGCGGCCAAATCTGAATCCGCACTTCTCTCTTCCGCACGATGTTTCTGTACGTTGTGCGCCCCTTCGCCTTAGAGGCGTAGCATCGATTGACGGCTCCGCAAACGTTGTCGGCGAGCTGGAGCAGATTGTTCGTGTGAGACCCTTGGGCGCGGATCTTCTTAATCCGCCGACCGGGCGAAGCAGGTTTATTCCTTATTTTTTCTTCTTCTCTCATCTCACGCCTCAGGTACGTCTTTAGTTCGCGAACAAATTCGCGCCCCCCGCATTCGTCGAAGACGACGGTCGCGTTGTCGAGATATTCAAGAATGTTGGAGAACGCCAACTTGACCGTGTATTTGTAAAGAGATTCTTTGTAGCGGAATCCAGGGCCAGTAAGCGCCTCTTTGTTGAGCACTACAGAGCTGTAAAAAAACGGAAACGGCGCGACGCAGTTGAGAAATGCTTGGCGAATCCTGTCGTTGTCGCTATTGAAGTGAAACTCTTTATGGCGTGGAAGTTTTAGCTCAGACCGCAACTTCACAATCCCGTCGTCACAATCTTGGGCGACATTGCGATCTTGAAAAACAACTGTGGTGACCACAAAAAACGGGGACGACCCAGAAGCAGTTTTGCGTCCTGGGTCGCCCGACTCGTCAACAAACACAAGCATTCATCTGTCCTAGATATCAGTCGATCGCAGTCGGCCAAGTAGTTTACCAAGCCGTGCGTCCCGAATCTTTCGGTTCGCGTGCTCCCCGACCGCGTCAAACAGCCGGTCCATGTCCCACAGCTCGCCGATCACGCCCGCAGCCATCGCAGGCGTGCAGCCGAGCGATCGGTGAATGCGGACGTAGTTGTAAACCGCAACGTGCAACGCGGTCGCTGCGGCAAGGTTCTCCAGCTTCTTTGAGAACGCGTAGGTCAGGCGCGTGAATCGCTTCATAAAGAGCCGGATCGAACCGTTCAGGCGCTCGACGTGCGAGGTACAAATCGTGCCGAGGTCTTTTATGCCCCGTATGTTTATCCGCTCCGTTCTGACCAAATCGGGAGGCGCGTAACGACCAACCGAGGGATCGACGTACTGCTTTATCAGAACGCCGTGCCGAGCGGATCGACCGAACGATCGAGCAATCGACGGCATGTAGGGTCCCCAACCGTCGGTCGAGATTTGCGGGATGTCGTCGGCCTCGGCGGAAGGCTGACGCACAATCCGCTTCTCCAGGTCCGCGACGAATGCCGCGGTCACTTCGGACGTGCGCTTGCCGATCGCGAACGTGATTAGCATTTTGCTGTCAGCGTCCAACGCTGTGTAAAGGTACTGATCTCCGATCGTCTGGTTGCGAAGATCGTTGCCACGGCAGCGCTTTTGCTTCTTAGCCACATAGGTCCAAATCTCGTCCAATTCGATGTTGCGCACGCTGAGGTTCGCCAGCGAGTCGTCCAAGAAATCGCGGCACTGATTACCGAAGCGAACGACGACGCGCATGATGGTGTCGCGGTGGATTCCTGTCAGGCGCTCCGTGGACCGAATCGAGTTACCTTCCGACAAGAGCCGCAAAATCTGAATCTGCTTTTCACGTTTCAGGACGTTGGCCACGGTCGCCACTTTCGACTGCGGCAAACCGTGTTAGAATGCAGGTGTCAGACGGCATTCGGGTTCGCCTCGATGTTTTGTCGCCCCGTCGTGCTGATAACACGGCGTTGTTTTTGGTTGACAGATACATGATAGCAGCCCCGTAGTTACTGTCAACCATAAATAATCTCGATTTGACAAATTCTGTCAACCAGTTACAATCCCGGTCATGAAGGCTCAAACAGCCGAAAAACGCCGTCCAGGTCGGCCGGCGACTGGGCAAACTCCACAGCATCAATTCCGTTGCCCGGATGATGAATGGGAGATGTTTCAGCAAGCCGCTGCGGCAGAAGGAATAGGCGTCGCCGCTTGGATACGCGCCGTTGCCGTGCGCGCAGCCAAGCGCGCGTTACAGAAATAAGCGGAGGGCGGGGGAATCGAACCCTGCCGGGTGTAGCCGGTCCCTCAGGCGGGTTATAAAGCCGCTGCAGCGCCAATCTGCGGGCCGCCCTCCGTTGTTTCATCCACATGCTTGCGGACGATACGGAGGGCGCAGAGCGCGTTAAATAGGTGGTGGTCGACTTTGGTCAGGCGGCGGCGGTAATGGTCAGAAATGGATGGATCGTGGCCGACTCTGGCCTAGAAGGGGGGCGGACCTTCCAGCTTCTTGCGCAGCGATTCGTCTTCAATCGTGTCGAGACGGAATGACCACTTGCTAGAACCTTCCTCTTGTTGTTTGTCGAGGCGGTTAAACAGCCTCTCAACTTGTCTCGGACGCGCGTTCGGATCTTGCCTGACACGCTGCGCGAACTCTCTCTTTGACATGAATCGCGAATGGCTCCCGGCCGCCAGTCTTACATCGTCCAAGCTGGGCTGCAAAAGTCCCATTGCTTCGATCGCCGAAAGGGAAGAGCCGATCGGATCTGACCAATGCCATCCGAGAAATTGCATGTCGCGCCAGTGAAGCTTGTCATTGTCTGGATTCACCGGGTCTTTTTCGATTTTCTCCAGGTATCCAGCACCGATTGCACCGGCTGGAATCTTTGAATACTTCCAGACGGCGCACATCCACCAAGCAATAGCGGTTGAGCTGCCACCGGCAATGTTTAACGACTCGCGAATTCGATTAGGGAGCGCTGCGCCGCATTCCGCCAAAAGGCATCGCAACTCATGCTGCCAAGGCTTGCGCACGTCATGCTGGAACGTAACTCCCACGCGCTTGTCGCCAGCCATGATCTCGCCCGTGCCGAGCCGATGCGGCGACATGTATTCGGTCGAATAGTGCCGAACCCCTTCCGGGATCAGCGCGTAGATGCTGAGTTCCGCACCCTGACTGTTGGACTCCTTGTAGAGGGTCCTAAGTTGATCTGTTAGGGTTTGGAAATTCGGGTCCACGCGACCGTCAGCGCTTCGATCAGCCGGGATCAGCCAAAGGCGATTCACTCGCGGATTGACGATACTCGGGGCCAGCGCAAGGCGGAAGGTCTTGCTGGGTAGGTGTTTCTCCGCAATCACTTTTGCAGCCCCTTAAGTGGGGGCAGCGTCCCGGACCCAAACTATTTTGGGCCTATTTCAAATTAGGACACTACCTACCACCAAGCTCGCGCTAAAAGTCTCAGAACCCAACTGTCCATTAACACCGCTACCACCCGCCTATCGTTGTTGATAGTCAAGGGTTGGGGCGCGGCGGAGGGTTGGGCTGACGCTGCCGGGCAGTGGGGAGTTGCGTGGCTGCGGATTTTGTTAAGGCTTTTCCGAAATTGAAGTTGCGGCCAGTCAAGCTTCAGTAACTTTCTTCGCCATTCCTTGACCGAACGCTCACAGCGGCTAGAATTTCGCAGCTTTCGATCGCTGCATGGATGCAGGGCAAAACTGAACGTCTGTTGACTTGCCCGCTCCTGGATGCGGGTCATCACCTCGAACCTGAAAACGGCGAGCAATCGCCGATCGACATCCACTCAAGGCAGCTGAATCCCAACACGGGCTAGTGCATCCTGGCACCAACTGGGGCGGGCACCTACGATTTGTGTGCGGCCTCCACGTTTGGCTTGCCGCTTGGCTTCGCGGGAATTGATGGCAGAAACGGGCCAGCGCTTGGCCTGAAGTAGAAAGCATCACAACACACGTAAGGGGACGAGCACCGCGTCGGCGCCCGTCCCTTTGACTCGGCCGGAGAAGAACACGACCGGCTTCCCGCATTCACCCTTCACGGAACGGCCCCGTGCGTTTCACCCTTCAGATTTGCGTGAGGAAGACGGTCTGGACACAGCAGGGTTTGTGAACACCGCGGTGTTCTCAAGGCAGTCGGTTAACGAGAAGCTCGACTGACCATCAAGCATGAACTGAGCACGCGGCACGAAACTGACAATCGGGCATGAATCTGCTGACAGATTTCGTGCGAGAGTTTCAAGCAAACAGAGACAACTGCCATCGCGCCCCGAGAGGGTCTTTCAGCCCTTTCCAGGCCTCGTTCGACGAAACTTCGGCAATCAGGAGTCGCGTGTGTCGTCTGGCGTAGGGGCTGATTTCAAGGAGCTGGTTCGCGCTCGCACCGACATCGCGCAACTTGTCGGCGAGCGCGTCGCCTTGCAATCCCGTCGCGGCGGCCGCGAGCTGATCGGCCTGTGCCCCTTTCACGACGATCACAACCCCTCGCTGCGGGTCGACCCCGATCGACAGTCTTATAAGTGTTGGTCGTGCGGCGAAGGGGGCGACTGCTACACCTTCGTGCAGAAGATGGAAAACGTCGGCTTCCCCGAGGCGCTGGAGCTGTTGGCCACGCGGGCCGGGCTCGAGATGCCCCGACGCAGCTCTTACTTGAATGCCGACGGCAAGCCGACGCGGAAGGAATTGTTCGACGTCCTCAAATGGGCTGAGAACGAGTTCTACACGTGCCTGAAGACATCGTCGGAGGCGGCTGCCGCCCGCGAGTATTTGAAGTCGCGCAATTTCGGCCCCGAGACGATTGAGAAATTTCGGCTCGGCTACTCGCCTCTGGATGGGCAATTTTTACAACGGCGAGGGCGCGATCGTTTCAATTCGGCCCAGCTCGCTGCGGTGCGGCTGATTGCCCAACGTTCCGAAGGTGAGGGCTTTTACGAATATTTCCGCGGCCGCGTGATGTTTCCGATTCGCGACGCGTCGGCCCGCACGGTTGCGTTTGGGGGACGTGTGCTGCCTGGCGTTGGTTCTCCCGACGCACCCAAGTACCTCAACAGTGCGGATAGCCCGCTGTTCGCAAAGAACAAGCTAGTCTTCGCTTTGGACGTGGCGCGGCCGGCCATCGCCCAGCGCGACTCGTGCGTCGTGATGGAAGGGTATGCCGATTGCATCATGGCCCATCAGTTCGGGATTTCGAACGCGGTCGCAACATTGGGCACGGCCTTGACTGAAAACCACGTCGGAGTTCTGAAGCGCTTCACCCGCAAGGTGGTGCTCGTCTTCGACGGAGACCAGGCCGGCCGAGACGCCGCTGAAAAGTCGCTGCCTCGCTTCCTCTCGCAAGAGGTCGACTTGAGGATCCTGACGCTGACCACAGAAAAGGATCCGGCTGATTTCTTGACAGCAAAAGGCGCGGATGCCTTTGGCGAACTGCTCGATTCGGCCCCCGAGGCATGGGAATACAAGCTACGCTTGAGTATCGAACGTCATGGCTTGGTTTCCGTCGACGCACGGGAACGGGTCGTGGCCGAGATGCTGGAACTTTTCCGGCAGGCTCCGCGATTCGGCGGTTCAGCCCGTGAGAACATCGTTCTGAACCGGCTGGCCTTCCGAGTCGGACTGGCGGAGTCACGAATTCGCGAAATGCTGGCATCCGACAGGCGAAAGTCGGCGACCCAAAAACCGGCCGTCCCCTCAGGTCAGATTTCGGGCGGTAAAATCACCGACAGCAAATCCCCAACTCATGCCGTGCCGACCAGCGCCGTCGGCAAGCTCGAGCGCGAACTGCTCGAATGCGCGATTTCAGACCCCCTGGCCATTTCGGCCCTGCAGGAGGTGGTCGCGGTCGAGGAGTTTCGCGACGAGGCCCACCGACGGCTCTTAGCCTTGTGTTACGGCCTGGCAGATTCGGGCACGTCCCCTTTGTACGAAAACGTGATTGCGGCCACCGAAGAGGCCGACCTCAAGAGCCTGCTCGTCACGCTCGAGGCCACGGCCCGAGCCAAAATGCAAACTCGGCGGCTCGATGGGCCTCAAGCGGTCCTCACCGCGCAGCAGGCCCTACTCTCAGACAGCTTGCGGCTTTGGAAGCAGCGGGTCGACGTCCACGCGGCGTCGATCGGACGCCTGGCTGCTCAGACCAATTCTCCCGGCGCGCTCGACGCGGCCCAACTCGATCACCTGCGACGCGCCATGGAAATTCACGGCGAGCGCGCAAGAGCGAACACCACGACTTGAACTGGAGGAATCGCCCGTGCATCGGCTCGACGACAAACTCAACCAACTGATCGCAATCGGCAAGGGGCAAGGCGGCTGGCTGACGTTCAGTCAGGTCAACGACTACCTTCCCGACGAAGCTGTCAATCCCGAGAAGCTCGACACGCTTTTGATGTCGCTCGAAGAAATCGGGATGGAGATCGTCGCCGACGCGAAGCTGCCGTACAAACCGCCCGAAAAGAAGAAGGGCAAAAACGGCCGCAAGGCGAAGGAAGGCGAAGAAAAGTCACGCCGCATCGATGATCCGGTGCGGATGTACCTGACCCAAATGGGTGAGATTCCCCTCCTCACCCGCGATCAGGAAATCTCGCTCGCCAAAAAAATCGAGGTGACCCGCAAGCGGTTCCGCCGGCAATTCTTGGAGTGCGATTATGCCATGAAGGCGGCCATGGACATTCTCTCCAAGGTGAATGTCAGCGAGCTGCCCTTCGATCGGACGATCAAAGTTTCGGTGACGGAAGGTCTCGACAAAGGCCAGATCGTCGGCCGGATGCCGCAGAACTTGAAGACGCTCGAATATCTGCGGGCCAAGAACATCGCCGACTTCGAGAAGATCGCTAATCCCGAAACGCTGGACAAAGACCGCAAGGCGGCCCAGCATTCTCTCGCCCTGCGTCGGCGCAAGATGGTCACGCTGATCGAAGAAATGAGCGTGCGGACGCAGCGGTTGCAGCCGTGCATGAAACGGCTCGCCCAAATCGGCTTCCGCATGACCGAACTCGAGCAGCAAATCGAGCATCTCAAGAAGCTGAAGACCGCCAAAGACGAGCGTGCCAATCTGCAGCGCGAGCTGTACGACATGATGATGATGACGCTCGAAACTCCGGCCAGCCTGCGGGCACGATTGGAGAGCATCGAGCAGCGTTTCGGCAGCTACGAGCATTCGATGCGCGAGCTGTCGGGAGGCAACCTGCGGCTTGTCGTCTCGATCGCCAAGAAGTATCGCAACCGCGGCCTCAGCTTCCTCGACCTGATTCAAGAGGGGAACACGGGCCTGATGCGGGCGGTCGACAAGTACGAGTACCGCCGTGGCTACAAGTTCTCGACGTACGCGACGTGGTGGATTCGCCAGGCGATCACGCGGGCGATTGCCGACCAGGCCCGTACGATCCGCATCCCGGTCCACATGATCGAGACGATGTCCAAGCTCCGCAAAGTGAGCAAGAAGCTGCTGCAGGAGAAGGGACGCGAGCCCACGATCGAGGAAACAGCGGAAGCCGCCGGCGTCAGCCTGGAAGAGACGCGTCGCGTGCTCAAGATCTCGCGGCACCCGATCAGCCTCGACCGGCCGGTCGGTGAGAGCGAGGATAGTTACTTCGGCGACTTCATCGAGGACGAGGGGAGCGAAAGCCCCGTCAACGCCGCCACGCAGGAGATGCTGAAGGACAAGATCGACATCGTCCTGAAGACGCTTACCTATCGCGAGCGCGAAATCATCAAGCTGCGGTACGGCCTGGGTGACGGCTACACCTACACCCTCGAAGAAGTGGGCCGCATCTTCAAAGTGACCCGCGAACGCGTCCGACAGATCGAAGCCAAAGCCGTGCGCAAGCTGCAACACCCGGTGCGCAGCAAGCAGCTCAAGGGCTTCTTGGACTCGCTGGCCGCCAACGCGGCGAATTGAGCCATCTATTTCCGCCCCAGCCGCCGGTTGCCCGACCGGCGGCTTTTTTGTTGCGCTGACAGTGTCTTCCAAGAGCGGGATGAGCAGGTGCAGTTTAAGACGAATGCTCCAGGAAACTGCGGAATCTCAGGCTTTTGGGGCTATTTCCAGCGATTTTTGCGATCTACGGAAGGCAAGTCGGGGTGACTGACAACGTGCGTGCGTCGTGGGGAGGCTCGGCAATCCGCGGAGCAGCGTGTAGAATAAATTTTGATCCCTCGACTGAACCCTCGGAGCCTCCACGATGAGCGCGGCGACGGCCGGCCTCAAGCGCTTGCACGAACTTCATATCCGATTGCAGGACATCAACAAACAACTGGAGCATGGTCCGCGCCAGGTCAAAGCCCGCCAGCAGATTTTGAACAAGAAGCAGGTGGAAGTTGACGCCGTTAAGGCCGAGTTGAAACAGACTCGGATGTTGGCTGACCAAAAGAACCTGCAGCTCAAGACCAACGAAGGCAAGATCGAGCAACTGCGGGCCAAACTGAATCAGGCGACTTCGAATCGCGAGTTCGACATCATCAAGTCGCAAATCGACGCCGACACGATGGCCAATAGCGTTCTCGAAGATGAAATCCTCGAGGTGCTCGAGAAGGTCGATCAACACCAGCAAAAGATCAAGCAGCTCGAGGACGATACCGCCCAGACTGCGGCCGACGTCCGCCGTGTCGCTCAAGAGGTCGAGACGGTGGCTCCCAAGCTGCGAGGTCAGGCCACGGAATTGCAGACGGCGCTCTCGGAGGCCGAGAAGATTCTTCCCGCGAATGCCATCGCCACCTATCGCCGCTTGGTACAAGCGCACGGGGCTGGGGCACTCGCGACGGTCGAGAATAGCGCGTGCACGGCCTGCTTCGAGATCCTCACGGCTAATTACCTGGTCGAGCTCAACACGGGTAAATTCCTGTTTTGCCGCACCTGCGGGCGTCTGCTGTACCGCCCTGAAAGTGATTGAGCGGCAACGCGTCGGCATCGCGCGCGATGACAATTGTCAACACGCAACGCGCGCTGTTTCGGTTTGGCAACACCGGCGAAGCTGCGCGAATTGTCTGCATTTCTGACCGGGCATGCTTAACCCGCGTCGCATAAGGGCTTGTGGCAGAGCGTCGCGAATCGCGTCCGCACTCCCGGCATTTGGCTCACGCTTTGCGTTCTGTGGTCTCATCACAACGCTGGCCAGCCCCTGTGGCAAGTCGCCAGCAAATCCGCCGGCTTCACGGCACGAGCACCACAGGAATCAATCTCGATGGGATCACGCAAAGAGCGGATGAAAATCCGAGAGGAAAACGGTGTCACCATCCTCGACCTTGGACAAGTCGAAATTTGGGATGGGGCCGACCTCGCCCTTCTGCGAGACACCTTCGCCCGCAAGTGTGGACGTAACGGCTGCAAAAGCCTGGGCGTCGACATGTCGAGCGTGAAGTACGTTCCGAGCGGATTTTTTGGCATGCTCTTCGACTGGCACGAGCTGGGCGTTTCCGTTCGGCTCTATACCCCGCAAGCACGGGTCGCCAACATGCTCTGGTTCCGCCAGTTCTTCAATTCGGAATCGAACGGAGCTTACCTGTTGCAAAGCGAGCCCAAAGAAATGCTCGCCTTCGACGACTCTTGCGATTGGAACGATGAGGAAGAGGAAGTGTGGGTCGAAGGCCCGCAGCCTTCCGTGGGCGCTCTCGGAAACTCGTGATCCTGTTGATCTGTGTTACGCCGTTGATCTGCCGTGACCCGTTTGATCCTGTCGTGACGCTGTTTGATCTCGTTTGGTGACGCAATCCGGCGGTCCCTCGACCGCCGGATTTTTCTTTTGACCGCTTTTCTTTGACCGTAGCAGCGATCGATAACATCTGGCGTGGTCGCAACGACGAACGACAGCTACCATCGAAGCCGAGCGGGTGGCTCAAGGGAATCCGACGGAGCGTGCCGTAAGAACCGCGCGCGACGCCCCAGCGAAACAGCGACCCGAAAACAGGAGCCGGTCTGACGACAATGAAGCCCACGATTCTCGTGACCGGCGGAGCCGGGTACATCGGTTCGCACGCCGTGCGGCAGCTGCTAGCCGCCGGGCACCGCGTCGTGGTTCTGGACAACTTGTTTCGGGGACATCGGGCCGCCGTCCCTCCTGAGGTCCACTTCGCTCAGTTGGACCTCGCGCAAACTGAGCCGCTCATCCAGCTGCTCAAAGAGGAGGCCGTCACCGGCGTGATGCATTTCGCCGCGCTCACCTATGTCGGCGAATCGGTCCAGCAGCCCCTCTGGTATTACCAGAACAACTTGGCCGGAACGCTCAGCCTGCTGCGTGCAATGGATGAAGTGGGCGTCAAACGGCTCGTCTTCAGCTCGACGGCTGCGACTTATGGAATTCCACCCGAGCTGCCGATTCTCGAGACAACCACGCAGCAGCCGATCAATCCTTACGGCTGGTCCAAACGATTTGTTGAGCAGGTGCTGATCGACAAGGCGATTGCCCGTCCCGATTTTGCGTGTATTGGTCTGCGCTATTTCAACGTGGCCGGCTGCGCCGACGACGGCAGCATCGGCGAAGACCACGCCCCCGAGACGCATCTG
>Ga0210393_10002824_pt1 | contig 14161 bp, 10 predicted proteins | sample IncBWC27OmetaG_FD_160068 | JGI IMG/M metagenome (GOLD analysis project Ga0210393, IMG submission 160068) | Forest soil microbial communities from Barre Woods Harvard Forest LTER site, Petersham, Massachusetts, United States - Inc-BW-C-27-O ... | reverse complement strand
TTGGCGGCGACGGTTAGCTCAGGAACGAGCTGACCGAACTGGAAGACGAAACCGAAGTCGGTGCGGCGCAGCCGGGTGCGGCTGGTATCGCTCATCTGGTCGAGGCGCTGGCCGTCGAACCACACCTCGCCCCGGTCCGGCACGAAGATCCCGGCAAGGCAGTGCAGCAGCGTCGACTTGCCGGACCCGCTCGGGCCCATGACGGCGACGATTTCCCCGGCTGTTACCGAGAGGGTCGCGCCCTGGAGCGCCGGGGTCTGGCCAAACGACCTGTACAGGTCCTGGCCGTGCAGGAGAGGGGTCAAGGCGAGCTCCAGAGTGCGGGTCGGCGGTGAGCGGCGAGCGGGGTATTTCGCCGCACGTTCGGTCCGCTCCATCGTGGCGGCGCTGTCTGCAATCGCACATCGGGCTTATCCCTGGATTGGCGCCGCAGCGACGGCTCGCGAGCATCGGGGTTTTCCCTGGGACCGCACACTTCGCATCGAGGCGTTCACTCTGCGTGCTCACTGGGTAGAGGTCTGACTTGCGCCGATCCGCATGACCGAGCACGGGCACGAAGGAACAATGACCGATTCAGTCCGGGTCCAGTCCCCGGCTGGCGCCGACGCGCCCCAGCCACCTGCCCGCCCGCCCGTGCGCCTGCTCGGCTGGCTTTCCGCGGGCGGGATCGGTGGCGCGATCCTCATCATGATCGCTGCATCATTTATCCGGCAGGACTGGATGTATCCGACAGTCCCGGTCCCGTCGGTCGGGCCGCCCTTCGAACTGCACGTGCACATTTCCGGCCGGCCCGTCGTGGCCGCGCTGTGGGCTGCGGCTCTGCTCGCGCTCGTCGGCCTCATCGCGGGCCTGGTCGCCGTGCGACGCGGCGGCCGGGTGCCGATGCGGGTGGTGCTGATCGGGGCGGCGCTGGCCGTGCTGGCGCTGATGCTGCTGCCGCCTGCGGGCTCGACCGATGCGCTCGACTACGCCGCCTACGGTCGGCTGGCTGTCCTTGGCCACAACCCCTACGCAGCCACGCCGGTCTACCTGCGGATCACGGACCCGGTATTCGGCCACTCGGTACCGGCGAGCTGGCAAGGGGCGCCGAGCGTGTACGGTCCGGCCGCGACTGCGGAGCAGTACCTGGCCGCCAAGCTCGGCGGCGACTCGATCGCGCGGATCGTGTTCTGGCTCAAATTGTGGAATGCGCTGGCCTTCGGGGTGGTCGCGTTCGTCCTGGACCGGGTGCTGCGGCGGGACGCAGCCGCCCGGCTGCGCGGCCACCTGCTCTGGACCGTCAATCCGCTGCTGCTATGGGACCTGATCGCGGCCGGCCACGTCGACGTTGTGGCCGCGGCCGCGGGCCTCATCGGCCTGCTCGCGGTCGGCCGCCAGACTGCGGGCGTGCAGCCCCGGCTGTGGCGTGCGGCGACGGCAGGGGCGCTCATCGGCCTGGCCACCGACATCAAGATTGACTTTGCGCTCTTCGGAATCGGCCTGGCCTGGGCGCTGCGCCGGTCCGTTCCGGCGCTGCTGGTGGCCGCCGCGGGCGCCATTGCCGTACTCGTCCCGACCTACGCGTGGCTTGGCCTGCCGGCGTTCCGTGCGCTGTTCGCTCGGCGCAACCAGACATCTGAGGACAGCTTCTACCTCTTCACGCACCTGACCACCTCGAAATACCTGGTCGTACTTGCGATCGTGCTGTTCGCCTGCCTGGCGGTGCTGCTGCTACGCCGGATGCCGCCAGGCGATCCGCTGCGCCCGGCCATCCGCCCGGCGGTAGCGATCGCCCTCGCCTGGCTGGTGATCTGGCCCTACCAGCTGCCGTGGTACGACGGCCTGATCTTCTGCGTGATCGCGCTCTATCCAGCGACGCGGCTTGACTGGATAGTGCTGGCTCGGCTTTGTGCCGCGACGCTCGCCAACATGCCGGGCAATCCGTTCGGCGTCTCCGGCGGGAAGCTGCGGGCATTCGATGTCTTCCTGGTGCACGCCTTGACGCCGACCGTGCTGCTGGTGTGTGCGCTGGCCATCGTGTGGCTCTGCGTCTCGGGCCGGTGGGGCATATCCGCGAATGGCAGCGAACGTCGGTCAGTAGTTCTACGATTACCAATCGTGACAACTACTACGTTCGACCATCTTGCGATGACGCAGACGCCAGAAGGCTCGCAGATCGACGGGTTCATCAGCGGCCAGACCCAGGCACGGATCGCGTTCACCCGCCGTGGCGAGCAGTTCGAGATCATCTGCACGACGGAGGAGCTGGCCTGCACTCAGCTCGCTGTCGTCGACGCTCTCAGCGGCTGGCAGCTGGTCAGCGCTGTGCTCGAACCCCTCAGCTACGCGGCTGCTGCCCAGCCAGCCGAGCCGGCTGCTGCCACCGGGTAGAACTCTGGCCACTAGCATTGGCGCGTGGCACTGGAGATCAAGCGGCTGACGTTGGCGCATCTGCGCGGGGTGGACGGGCTCAGCTGGCCGGTGCACGGCTTTGTGGTCCGCTTCCCTGGCGGCGCGGTGCTGGTCGACACCGGCGTGGGCGGCCCGCAGCGGTGGCTCGACGACTGGCGGGTAGTGAACCGATCGGTGGCCGACGCGCTTGACGAGCTCGACATGACGCCGGGAGACATCGGGCTCGTCATCAACACCCACCTGCACTTCGACCACTGCGGTCAGAACGCAGTGTTCAAGCACGCGGCGTTTTACGTGCAGCGCGCCGAGCTGGAACGGGCGCGCGTCGAGTCGCCCAAGCTCACGGACTGGTTCGACTTCATGAACGCCAGGTTCGAGCTGCTAGACGGTGACGCCGAAGTGCTGCCGGGGCTGCGGGTGATCGCGACACCCGGCCATACGGTCGGGCATCAGTCGGTACTCGTCGACTCGGCCGACGGCCAGTCGGACGTGCTGGTCGGCGACGCCGCTTACTCGCCTGTGCAGTACCTCGAGCCCGCGAGCGAAGACTTGCCGGAAGGGCAGGCAAGCGACGTCGGCGCCTGGCGGGCGTCCGTCGCGCTGATCAAGTCCGCCGCGCCGGACCGGGTCCACTTCTGCCACAACACCGAGATCATCCACTCGTAGCCGGACCGCCACCGGGCGGCTCAGAGGGTGCCGAAGGCGTCCTCCAGGACCGACAGGCCCTCCATGAGCAGGCTCTGGCCGATCACGAGCGGTGGCAGGAACCGCAGGACATTACCGAAGGTCCCGCAGGTCAGCACGATCATCCCGTTGGCATGGCAGGTCTTGGCTACCTTCGCGGCGGCTGCGCTGTCCGGTTCCAGCGTGCCTGGCTTGACGAGCTCGACCGCGAGCATGGCGCCCCGGCCCCGCACGTCACCGATCACGGGGTTGGCCTCGGCCAGCTTTTGCAGCCGCGGCAGCATGAGAACCTCGATCGAGCGCGCCGCTGCCGGCAGGTCTTCCTTCTCCATCGTCTCGATCGCGCCAAGCGCCGCGGCGCAGGCGACCGGGTTGCCGCCGTAGGTACCGCCGAGACCGCCAGGGTGGACCGCGTCCATCAGCTCGGCGCGCCCGGTCACGCCTGCGAGCGGAAAGCCGCCGGCGATACCCTTGGCGGTGGTGACCAGGTCCGGGACCACGTGCTCGTAGTCGCAGGCGAACCAGTCGCCGGTGCGGCAGAAGCCGGACTGGACCTCGTCGGCGATGAACACGATGCCGTTGGCCCGGCAGTACTCGGCGAGGGCGGGCAGGAAGCCGTCCGGCGGCACGATGAAGCCGCCTTCGCCCTGCACCGGCTCGATCACCACGGCGGCGACATTTTCCTCGCCCACCTGGGCATGGATGAGGCTGGTCACGACGTCGAAAGCTTCCTCCGCGCATCGGGCCGGGCCGCCCGGCCAGCGGAACGGGTAGGCCATCGGCATCCGGTAGACCTCGCCAGCGAACGGACCGAAGCCCTCCTTGTACGGCATGTTCTTGGCGGTCATCGCCATCGTCAGGTTCGTCCTGCCGTGGTAGGCGTGGTCGAAGACCACTACCGCGTCGCGCCCGGTGGCGTGCCTGGCGACCTTGACGGCGTTCTCGACCGCCTCGGCACCGGAGTTGAACAGCGCGGACCGCTTCTCGTGCGTGCCTGGCGTCAGTCGGTTGAGCTGCTCACACACCTCGACGTAGCCCTCGTACGGCGCCACCATGAAGCAGGTATGGGTGAACTGGGCGACCTGCTCAGTCACCCGGCTGACAACCTCGTCCGCGCTGTTGCCTACCGAGGTGACCGCGATGCCGGAGCCGAAGTCGATGAGCGAGTTGCCGTCGACGTCCACGACTACGCCGCCGCCGGCGGCGGTGACGAAGACGGGTAGCACATGGCTCAGGCCGCGCGCGACGCTGCGTTGCCGGCGCTCGAAAAGCTGCCGGGACATCGGGCCGGGGATCTCGGTGACGAGGTTGCGGTGCTGGGGCAGTGACGGGCCGCCATGCGGGGCAGGGTGCGTGCTCATAACTGTGACAATAACGCCCCGCTCGGCGGCCTGGCCGGCAGGTGTCTCGGCGACTGAGCCCGGCTGTGGCCTTGCCCGCGAGACATAGCAGGCTGGTGCGCCAGTATGTGGCGCTGCGATGATGCGCTTGTGACTGAATCATCCCTTCCGTCCGGGGGCGCCTCGCGGCGGTCGTGGCCAGCCGCCCGCCGGCCGGTGATCAGTGGCCTTGGCATGACGCCGGTTGGCAAGGTGTACGGGCTGACGTCGGCACAATTCGCCGCCGAGGCGGTCCGCCTGGCGGTGGCCGACGCCGGCCTGCGGCTCGCCGATGTCGACGGCCTGCTGACGTCCTCGGGCGTGACCGGCGGCATCTCCATCGACCTGCAGCGTGACCTTGGACTCACCGATCTGCGGTTGCTGTCACATATGCAGGCGTACGGATCAACTGCGGGCGCAATGGTGCAATTCGCATCGATGGCGGTTCAGTCGGGCATGGCCAGCGTGGTCGCGTGCGTGTTCGCCGACAGCCCGCTCCAGCCGGAGCGACGGGCTGGCGCGGCCTACGGCTCCCGCCGTGCGCCGGCCGGCTGGTGGGGGATGCTCGGCGCGAGCGGTGTCGTCGGTGCCAATCCGATGTACGCGCTCGCGGCCCGGCGGCACATGGACCGTTACGGGACGACGAGCGAGCAGCTCGGTCATATCGCGGTGGCGCAGCGTGCCTGGGCGGCCCTGAACCCGGCGGCGCAGCTGCGCGAGCCGATCACGCTCGCTGATCATCAGGCGTCCCGCTGGATCGTCGAGCCGTTCCATCTGCTGGACTGCTGCCTGGTTTCCAACGGCGGCATCGCCGTCATCGTCACTACGGCGGACCGCGCCGCATCGCTAGCCCAGCCACCGGTGCACGTCCTTGGCTGGGCGCAGGCGCATCCTGGCCGGTATCTGCGTCGGGACCCGGACTTCGGGCTGGTATCAGGCGCGGCCTCGGCCGGTCCAGCCGCCCTGGCGATGGCCGGGTTCGACCTGGCCGAAGTGGACGTGGTCGAGCTGTACGACTGCTACACCTTCACAGTGCTGCTGACGCTGGAGGACTACGGCTTCTGCCCGAAGGGAGAGGGCGGGCCGTTCGTCGCGAGCGGCGTGCTCGGCCCGGCCGGCAAACTACGGCTCAATACCGGCGGTGGCCAGCTGTCGGGCTACTACATGTGGGGCATGACCCCGCTGTCGGAGGCGGTAATTCAAGCTCGCGGCCAGGCTGGGGCCCGTCAGGCGCCTGCGCACGACGTCGTCTTGGTATCCGGCAATGGCGGTGTGCTGGACCACCACGCCACGCTGGTCCTCGCCAGCCCGGCGGCTGCGCAATGAGCGGCGTCGGGCCGCTGGCCAGGGACGCGGCGACGGCTGAGTTCTGCGACGCCGCCGCAGCCGGGCAGTTCCTGCTCCGCCGCTGCCCGGTCGGCCACGCCAGCGAGCCGGCCGTGGTGCAGTGCACGACCTGCGGTCAGACCGACCTGCACTGGGACCCGGCCGGCGGCGGCGCCACGCTCGTGAGCTGGGCAGTGAGCTGGAGCCGGCCGTCTGCGGGCGAGCCGGCCCGGCAGACGATCCTGGTGATCGGCGAGCTAGACGAGGGACCGTGGTGGTGGACGCAGCTCGCGGACGATCCGCCGCCTGATCCCGCTGCGCTCAGGGCTGGCATCCGGCTGCGCATCGAGTTCCGGCGCGCGGACGCCGGCCACGAGGCGGTGCCGGTGTTCGTCCTCGCCTAGCGGCGCGGCGCCGATGCGCTAGCCCCGGACCAGGTCGCGGGCCGCATCCTCGATGGCAGCCTCCGACAGCAGGACAGCGGCGGTGGCATCCCCGAGCGGCAGGAAGCTGTCGTGGCTGGCGACTCGAGCTACCCGGCCGGTGAAGCCGGCGTCGACCAGCGTCGTGATGACGCTCTCGGAGACCCCGCCGGTGCGCCGTGTCTCGTCTGCCACCAGGACCCGGCCGGTGGCGGCGGCCGCGCGCAGCAGGTCCTCATACGGCAGCGGAGCAAGCCAGCGCAGGTCAAGGACGCGGCAGGCGATGCCATCGGCGGCGAGCGCCCGGGCGGCGCGAAGGCTGAGGCGGACCCCGTTCCCGAATGAAATGATCGTCAGATCGCCGCCGCCGCCGTACAGCCGGCCGCGCCCGAGCGGCACGTGCGTCGGCGACCAGCGGCTGCGCGGCTCGTAGCTGGCAAGCCACCGGCCGTCGCCGGCCTCGTACAGGTCACGCTCGTGATACAGCGCGATGGGCTCGAGGAAGATACTCACGCTGCCGTCCAGGTCGGCAGCGGCCAGGCACGTGCGCAGCATGGCGGCGGCGTCGTCGGGCCGGGCTGGACAGGCCACGACGAGGCCGGGGATGTCGCGCAGCGCCGCCAGCCCGTTGTCGTTATGGAAATGCCCGCCGAAGCCCTGCTGGTAGGCAAGGCCAGGGACCCGGACGACCAGCGGGTTGCGGTACTGGGCGCGGGAGAAGAAGGACAGCGTCGCGGCCTCGCCCCGGATCTGGTCGGCGGCGTTGTGCAGGTAAGCCAGGTACTGAATCTCCGGCACTGGCAGCAGGCCAGCAACGCCGGCGCCTAGCGCCAGGCCGAGGATGGACTGCTCGTCGAGCGGGGAATCGAAGACCCGCCCGGAGCCGAACGTCCGCAAGAGCCCGCGGGTGACGCCGTAGACCCCGCCCTTGCGGGCGACGTCCTCGCCGAACACCAGCATGCCCGGCCGGTCGGCCATCTCGTCCGACAGCGTGCGGTTGATCGCCTGCGCGAGCGTCAGCAGGTCGGTCGCCTCAGCCTGCTGCACTCCCGGTGCCGGTGCTTGCTGTCCCGGGGCTCGCTGTAGCGGGGCTCGCTGTTCATACTCCGGCTGGGCCTGTCTCGAACGGGCCGCCAGGTTGGCCGCAATGATGCCCGGGCGGCGCGGCGCGATCGGGGCCATCACCTGCGCCGCTGTCGCCAGGCGCGGCGCGCCCGCGACGGCCTCGGCCATCGCGAGCACGCGGCCCCGGCTCGCCTCATATCGGTCCAGCGCCTCCGCCGGGGTCAGCGCGCCGGCGGCGACCAGCAGGCGGGCGGTGCCGAGCAGCGGGTCACGCGCGGTGTCGCCGGCGATCTCGGCCGGCGTGCGGTACCCCGACTCCACGTCGGTACCTGCGTGGCCGCCGATGCGCACGGTGCGCAGGTGCAGGAAGGCCGGCCCGCGACGCTGCCTGACCCAGTCTGCCGCCGCGACCGCGACGTCGTAGGTCTGCGCGAGGTCAGCACCGTCTGCGGCAAAGTACTTGATCCGCGGCCGGCCTGAACTCACTGCCTCGATCCAGCCCGCCGGGGTCCGGACGCTGATGCCGAGGCCGTTGTCCTCGCAGACCAGCAGCAACGGCACCGGCAGGCCCTGGTAGGCGCACCAGGACGCGGTGTTCATCGCGCCGGTGGCGGTTGAGTGGTTCGCCGACGCGTCTCCGAAGCTGGCCACCACCAGGCAGTCCTGCGGCCACGGGGTGTCAAGGCCGAGCTTGGCCGCCCGTGCGACCGAGAACGCGAGGCCTACCGCGCGCGGCAGGTGCGAGGCGATGGTGGAGGTCTGCGGGATCACGTGCAGCTCGGGATGACCGAAGACTTTGTGCCGGCCGCCGGCGATTGGCTCGGCCGCCGCGGCGGCGAGACCGAGGAGCACGTCGGTGACGCCGTCCCGCGGCGGGCTCGCCTGCGCGGCGCGAACCAGGTAGAAGGCGCCGGACCGGTAGTGCAGCAGCGCGGGATCGGTCAGGCGCAGCGCGGCGGCGACTGCGGCGTTGCCCTCGTGACCCGCGGAGCCGATGGTGTAAAACCCGGCGCCGCGCGCGCGCAGCCACCGCGCCGCCAGGTCGAGGTGGCGGCTGGCCAGCTGAGCGTCGAATAGCTCCAGGGCCCGCGCAGTCGACAGCCCGCTGCCGACCCGGACGGCGTCGTAGGGAGCGGGCCGGACGACGGGCTCCACCGAGCTCAGCTCGCGGATAGCGCGCGTCAGCCGCTGCTCGGCCAGGTCGGGCTCAGCCAGGTCCGGGCCGGCGACGCCGCCGCCGCGCGGCTCGGGTCCTGCCGCCGCGACGCTCATCTTCTGACGGTATGCCACCGAAGCCGTGCGTGCACTGCGAGATCAGTGGCGCCGAGGTGAAACCGCGGTGACGAGCGTGACGCGGTGGCATGACGGGGGCCTCGTCGGCCGGATCGGGCCAGCGGTGGTGAGATGGGACGTTACCTGTCGCCACCGCATCCCTGGAGGGCCCTGTGCTGCCATGGTCCGCGCCGCTGGCCGGAGCGCTCAACGAGCAAGTGATCACCAGCGACCTGCTGCGCGGCAACCCGCTCGGCGATCCGTATGAACGGCCGCTGTGGGTCTACACCCCGCCCGGCTACGCCGAGGAGCCGGACCGCCGCTACCCCACGGTCTACATCATCCAGGGCTACACCGGTCACCTGACCATGTGGCTGAACAGATCGCCGTTCCGCCAGCCATTTCCCGAGACAGCCGATCAAGTCTTCGCATCCGGGCAGGCGCCATCCGCGATCCTGGTCTATGTGGATGCCTGGACCAGCTATGGCGGCAGCCAGTTCGTCGACTCGCCCGGCACTGGCCAGTACCACTCCTACCTATGCGACGAGGTCGTGCCGTGGGTGGACGCGCGGTACCGCACCGTCGCCGACCGGGAGTACCGGGCGATCATGGGCAAGTCGAGCGGCGGGTTCGGCGCGATGATTACCCCGATGCTCCGGCCCGACCTGTTCAGCGGGCTGGCCACGCACGCCGGGGACGCCCTGTACGAGCAGTGCTACCTGCGCGACTTCGGCGCAGCCGTGCGGCTGCTCCGGGACTACGACGCCGACATCTGGACATGGTGGGCAGATTTCGGGTCGCGGGTCGCGTTCACTCACCCGGCTGACGCCACCCTGCTCGGCATCCTCGGCGTCGCAGCGGCGTTCTCCGCCCGCGAGGACGGGACAGTGGACCTGCCGTTCGACCCGCGCACCGGGCAGGTGCGGCCGGAGGCCTGGCAGCGATGGCTGGACTGGGATCCGGTGCGGATGGCGCCGCGGTACTCGGGCGCGCTCCGGTCGATGCGGTCGATCTGGATCGACGCCGGCACCAGGGACGATTACTTCCTCGACGTGGGCGCTGTCGCCTTCCGCTCGCAGTTGCGCGCTATCGGGGTCAGCGACGATGTCATCCGCTACCAGCTCATTGATGCGACGCACGCGGGCATCGACTACCGGTACCCGATGTCGCTCGCGTGGCTCTGCCAGCGCATGCCCGCAGCCGCGGACGGCTGACCCAATCCGGTGAACGTTCCTCGGCGTGCCTACGTGGTGAGGGTGAAGGAAGCACTCAGGCAACGTGGAACGGAGATGTGTAGCAATGCGCAACCGATGGTGGGCGGCGCCCATCCTGGCAGGGGGAGCAGTCCTGCTGGCGGCGTGTGGTAGCTCGGCCGCCCCGTCGACAAGCGCGTCAACCCCGGCAGCAGGCGGGGCCAGCCCGGCGACATCACAGCAGAGCGGCTCCAACGCCTCGGCGACGACGACAACGATCACGACCCATAGCACGAGCAAGGGCACTGTGCTGGCCACTGCTCAGGGCAAGACGATCTACTGGTTCGCGATCGACACGGCCACGACGTCAAAGTGCACGGGTACGTGCGCGACTTACTGGCCGCCGGTGCTCGGCAAGCCGGCTGCGGCAGCAGGCATGACGCTGGCGCACGGGTTCGGCACGATCACCAGATCCGATGGCAAGGTGCAGGCGACCTACGACGGGCACCCGCTCTACACCTACGCGGCCGACAACGCGCCGGGTCAGGTCAGCGGCAACGGCCTCAACCTGTCCGGCGGGCTCTGGTGGGCCATGACGCCGGCCGGCACGAAGCTCGGCGCGAGCACGTCCTCGTCGACCACCAGCGGAGGATTCGGCTACTAGAAACGGGCCGCATCACGGCAAAGGGCCGCCTCGGCAGGGCCGGGCGATCTACCCGGCGATGGCGATAGCAGCAAGAGAGTCTCCCCGACCTGCCAGCGGGGAGACTCTTCTTGCTTATCCGGGTACGTAGTGCGGATGACGGAGTCTCCGCAACCCCAGGCCGTGGCCGCTCCCGGCCCGCCGGTCCGCCAGCCTCGCGGCCTGGCGCTCATCTTCGCCGCCTTGATGCTGGCTATCCTGCTCGCGGCGCTGGACCAGACCATCGTGGCGACCGCGCTGCCCACGATTGTCGGCGACCTTGGCGGCCTGAGCCATCTGTCGTGGGTCGTGACCGCCTACATTCTGGCTACGACCGCGTCGACTCCGCTGTGGGGCAAGCTGGGCGACCAGTTCGGCCGCAAGACGCTCTTCCAGGCATCGATCGTCATCTTCCTGATCGGCTCCGCCCTGTGCGGGCAATCGCACAGCATCATCGAGCTGATCGCGTTTCGCGCGCTGCAGGGTCTTGGCGGCGGCGGGCTGATCGTGCTGGCGCAGGCCATCATCGGTGACGTGGTGTCGCCGCGCCAGCGCGGCAAGTACCAGGGCGTCTTCGGCGCGGTCTTCGGCGTGGCCAGCGTCGCAGGCCCGCTGCTCGGCGGGTTCGTCGTCGACAACCTGAGCTGGCCCTGGGTCTTCTACATCAACCTGCCGATCGGCATCGTCGCGCTCATAGTCATCGCTGTCGCCCTGCCCGCTACGCCCAAGGGCCAGCGGCACCAGATCGACTACCTCGGGGCCCTCCTCCTCGCGGGCGCCGCCACCTGCATCGTGTTGCTGACGTCCTGGGGCGGGACGCAGTACAAGTGGGATTCTCCCGTCATCTTCGGGCTCGGCATCCTGGCCGTGGCGCTGGCGTTCGGCTGGTGGCTGGCGGAACGGCGCGCGGCCGAGCCGGTCCTCCCGCTCCGGCTGTTCGGGAACCGCGTCTTCGCCGTCTGCGCGGGCATCGCGGTCGCGGCCGGTTTCGCAATGTTCGGGGCGCTGGCGTTCCTGCCGCTCTTCCTGCAGGTGGTGCGCGGTGTCTCGCCCACGATCTCCGGCGTGTACTTGCTGCCGATGGTGCTCGGGCTGCTGCTGACATCGATCGGCAGTGGTCAGCTCATCTCGAGGTACGGCCGGTACAAGATCTTCCCGATCGTCGGCACGGCACTTCTCGTCATCGCGCTCGTCCTGCTCTCGCGGCTATCGGAGAACACCTCGGCGCTGGTCATGAACACCTACTTCTTCATACTCGGCCTCAGCCTCGGGCTGATCATCCAGGTGCTCGTGATCGCCGTGCAGAACTCGGCCGACTACGCCGACCTGGGTGCGGCCACGTCGGGCGTGACGTTCTTCCGGTCCATCGGCGGCGCGTTCGGCGTGGCGATCGCCGGGTCGATCTTCTCCAACCAGCTCGCCACCGAGCTCGCGCAAACCCTGTCTGGCGGGCGGCTGCCCGCAGGCTTCACCATCGCCTCCGCGCAGGCTAACCCGGCCCTGCTCAAGCGGCTTCCGCCCGCAGTGCGGACGGGCGTGCTGCACGCCTACGCGCAGTCGATCGACCGGATCTTCCTGTTCGCCGTGCCGGTCGCGGCGGCCGCCTTCGTTCTGTCGTGGTTCCTGAAGGAAGTGCCGCTGCGCAGGACCGCCGGCGCGCCGGACCTCGGCGAGGGCCTGGGCGCAGGCTCGGCCCAGCGCACCTCGGTCGAGGAGATCGAGCGCGCCCTGCTCCGGCTGACCGATGGCGACCTGCGCCAGAAGGGATACGAGCGGGTCGCGGCGCTGGCTGGCCTGGATCTGCCAGCCGGCAGCTGCTGGGTACTCGCACGGCTGGCCAAGCACGGCGACGTCGCTGGGGTGGAGCTGGCCAGAGAAGCCGGGGTGAGCGTCGAGACGGGCCGGCCGTATGTGGACAGGCTGGTCGAGCGCGGCATGGTCCGGCGCGACGATGGCATGCTGGTGCTGACGGCGGCCGGGTCGGCGGCGGCCGACCGGCTGTTCGCCGCGCGCCGCGAAGGCCTCGAGCGGCTCCTGGCGGACTGGTCACCCGAGCAGCACGCCGACCTGGCGCGCATGCTCGACCAGCTCTCGCACGCGCTGATGGGCGATGACGCCGACCCGACCCCGGCTAGAACCCGAGCGGCGCTATCACGGTGAGCGCGGCCGGCAGCGCGCGGATGCGCAGCGGCGTGCCGGCCGGGAGTGGCGCGGCGAATGGCAGCGTCTCACCATCGGCGGCAACCGGCATCGCGCGGTCCACGGTCAGCGTGACGGCGCTGTCGCGTTCGAGGCTGACCTCGGCGAGCGAGGTATGTGAGCCGTCCTTGATCTTCGCCAGCGCCCGCACGAACGCGAGCTTGGGCCCGTGCCGCATGAGGACCAGGTCGAGGACCCCATCGTCGATGCGCGCGGGCGGCGCCACCATCATGCCCGCCCCGAAGTACGCCGAGTTGGCCACGACGACCGCGTAGCCCGCAAAGTCGTGCTGGCCTCCGTCGCCGCAGACCCGGAACTGGGCCGGGCGCCAGCTGGCGACTGCGCGCAGTGCCGCCACCGGGTACACCAGGGGACCCTTGAGCCAGCGGGCGCTGTTGGCGATCTCGCCGGCCACCGAGGGCACCCCGGCGTATACGCTGCCGGCGACGACGACCTCGGGCTCGCCCGGCGTCGCCACCCCGATGAGGTCGATCTGCCGGGTCTCGCCGGCGGCCAGGCAAGCGGCCGCGGCGGCTGGGTCGAACGGGATGCCGAGCACCCGGGCCAGGTCATTGCCGCGCCCGGCGGGGATGATGCCGTAGCTGGCACTTAGCCGCGCGGCCGTCCCGGCGAGCGCGCCCGCCATGCCGTCGCCGCCGACGGCGACGATGACGCAGCCCGCCGCCGCAGCGCCGGCTGCCAGCTCGGCGGCATGCCGCAGGCTAGTCGACTCATGAACCTCGTAGCTGGCGCCGGCCGCGTCCAGGGTCGCCGTCACCGTCGGCATCGCCCGCACCGCACGGCCCCGGCCCGCGGCCGGATTCACGAGGAGAGAGAAGCGGTGCATCTGGCGTCCGTCGCGTCCGGCTCAGATGACCTTGAGCGTGGTGAGGAATAGCCAGCCGGTGATCGCCACCGACGCGGCGGACAGGGCGATGACGGCTTCGTGCACGCGCGGGTTATTGCCTGCTCGCGCCAGCGCCCAGACCAGCGGGAAGATCACGACGAGATACCGCGGATCAGCTGCCAGCGGCCGGGCAGGCATGATCTCAACGAGGAAGAACAGGATGCTGCCCCAGCAGTAGACGGAGTAGACCGGACGACAGCGGATAGCCAGCAGCCAGACACCGAGAGCTAGCCCGACGGCGACCAAGACAAAGTCGAACGTCGGCCACCCATGATTGGCCAGCGGGCCATGCCAGACCGCCAGCTGAAGGCCGCGCCACAGCGTCGTCCAGGGCCAGCTGAACACCCGGTCAAAGGCGGTCTTCTCCAGCCGGAGCGGGTATGACCAGTCGTGGAACCGAAGCTGCCAGAACAGCAGGTAGCCAGCCGTGCCGGCGAGCGGCACGGCGCTGGCTATCAGTCGGCCGACGGCATGGGGGGCTACGTCGCGCCAGCTGGCGCCCTCGCCCGACGACCGCCGGTCCTCCACCGTCTGGTGGATCGCCTCGACCGCGAGCGCGATGGCGACGACTATGCCGGAGCTACGGGTCAGTGTGGCGGCTATCCCGGCGAGGCTCGCCCAGCCCCAGTGGCGGCTTCTGG
>Ga0210393_10002817_pt1 | contig 14186 bp, 14 predicted proteins | sample IncBWC27OmetaG_FD_160068 | JGI IMG/M metagenome (GOLD analysis project Ga0210393, IMG submission 160068) | Forest soil microbial communities from Barre Woods Harvard Forest LTER site, Petersham, Massachusetts, United States - Inc-BW-C-27-O ... | reverse complement strand
TCCAGCAGCTGGTGGTTGCCCGCCGCCTGTTGGGCCTCTCGTCGTCTGAGCTCAAGTAGTTCGTCGAGTCACAGCCGCAAGCCATCCACCAGGAGGGCGGAAACCAGCTGCGCATGTTCCTCGACTGCGGAGGGCTCGAATGGTGAAGCCGCGTCGAACTTGGTAGCCAGCGGCACTAGCGCATGGGGTGCAGTGGCGCCATGGGCCAGTAGGAAATGAAAGGTTCGCAACGGAATTGGGCGGATCACTCCTTCGTCGGCCAGGTGCACGAGCAGCCGGGCGACGTCGGTGAGCATTGGCTCGACGTAGGTGTCATAGATGTAGGCCAGACGGTCGGTGTCCTGACGGCCCTCGATGTTCATCAACGCGACCAGTTCCGGATGATCGGCCGAGAACACCACGAATCGGTGCACCGCCAGCCGCAGCTGCTCGAGCGGTTCACTAAGTGTCGGGTCGAACAAGCCCTGCATGTGGCGCATCAGGCGGCCGAAGCCGAAGTCGACCGCCGCCCGCCACAGTTCCTCTTTGGTGCCGAAGCGCTGATAGATCAGGTTGTGACTGACACCTAGCTCCCGGTTCAGGGTCCGCAGCGACATCCCGTCGTATCCGACCGTGGCGAACATGGTCAGCGCCTTTTCCAGGATCTCCTCGATCGGCATCGAATCCGACGCCTTTGGACGCCCGCGCGGTCGCTCGGGCTTGGTTTCAGCGAGCACCCAACCAGCATGCCATATTATGTGTCCATTTATATATTGACAGTCAGCAATTTAAGTCTTAAGTTCTGACTCAGATCCAGAGCCCCAGGAGCCGCCGCAATGACTGAACCGCTGCATGTCCCCGTCCTGATCGTCGGGGGCGGGCCGACCGGCCTGGTCCTAGCCGCCGAGCTGGCCCGCCATGGGGTCGCCAGCATGCTGGCCGAACGCAACGAGCACACCACGCTGTTTCCGAAAATGGACATCACCAACGGCGCGAGCATGGAACTGCTGCGCCGCCTGGGCGTCGACGCCGAACTGCGGGCGGTCGGGGTGGGCGCCCGGCATTCCTTCGACGTCATCTTCGCTGGTGGCCTTGGCGGGCCCGTCCACGGGCGCTGGCGGCTGCCGTCGGTGGACGAGCAGCGCGGCATCATCACCGCGACCGCCGATGGCAGCGTGCCGGGCCAACCCTGGCAGCGCTGCTCACAGGCAATTTTCGAAGCGATGATGATGGACCGCGCCCACCGCGACCCGCTCGTCGACGTCCAACAAGGATGGCGGATGCAAAGTTGCACGCAAATCGGCGAAGTAGTGGCCGCCCAGTTGGCCGACAGCGACGGCAATACCGTCACCGTCCACGCCGATTACCTCGTCGGCTGCGACGGCGCGTCCAGCCGAGTTCGCAGCGAACTGGGCATCGAAATGGACGGGATGAAAGATTTCACGACCTTCGCCCTGGTTCATTTCCGCTCCTTGGACTTGATGAATCTGCATGCCCTGGGCCAGTTCTGGCATCTGTACACGTCCAACGGTGCGGTGCTGATCGCCCAAAACGAGATTGATACCTGGACTTTGCACCTAGACCTCGGTGCAGAGATCGACGATCCCGATCCGATCGGTGATCCCCGAGAATTCGTCGCCTGCGCCCTGGGTCGCCCGATCGTTATCGACGACGTCCTCGCGTCCAGTGTGTGGCGACCCAACGCGATGCTGGCCGACTCCTACGGCCGTGACCGGATCCTCCTGGCCGGCGATGCGGTGCACACGATGATTCCCACCGGTGGATACGGCATGAACACCGGACTCGGTGACGCGGTCAACCTCGGGTGGAAACTCGCCGCGACAATCCGAGGATGGGGCGGCCCCGCGCTGTTGGCCAGTTACGCGATCGAACGACGCCCGATCGCGGACCGCAACCGCAACGCCTGTGTGGAAAACGCGATGGTTATTCTGCAATACCGCGACATGGTCGACCCGCAACTCTTCGATGAGGACAATCAAACCGGACAAGCGCACCGCCAACATCTGGCACAGTTCCTCGCCACCCATGACGCCGAAAACCTCAGCCTCGGTATCGAACTCGACGTGCGCTACGACAACTCACCAGTGGTGGTCACCGACGGTAGCGCCACCCCACCGTGGGACCGCCGAACCTTCGCGCCCACCGTGCGCCCCGGCCACCGCGCCCCCAATGTTGCGCTAGGCGAGCAAGACACGCTATTCGACCAATTCGGCGCAGAATTCACCCTGGTCGACGCGCTAGACGACAACAACCAATCATCCCGCCTGCTCAGCGAGGCCGCTCGTGTCGGCCTGCCGATTAGGCATCTGACACTCACCGATCCCGCGCTTGCCGCCCTCTACCATCACCGGCTGGTCCTGGTCCGACCAGATCTGCACATCGCCTGGAGCGGCACCGACGCGAGCGACCCCGCAGACATCATCGCCAGTGTGCGCGGCATGCGCGCAGCCGCAGCGCCTGCCGAAGTCAACGCCTAAGCAAAGCAACACAATTCACCCTATCGACACCACCAGAGAAACAGACAACGATGAACGCCCTGCTATGGACACTGCAGATCGTGCTGACCCTCGTCTTCACCGCGCCGCCTGCTCGGCCTCTCGTCGTCTGAGCTCAAGTAGCGATCGGGTGCGGAGGGTCGGCCTCGTCATCGGGTCCGAGTAGGTCGAGCTGCCACCACTGCACGTCGTGCCACGCGCCGTGTTTCCATCCGACGCGCCGGTAATGTCCCGCGCGCCGAAAGCCAAACGCCTGATGCAGTGCGTTGCTGGCATCGTTGGGTTGAGCGATGCCGGCGAACGCTCGCCGAAAACCGCGTTCGGTGAGCCGGCGCAGCAGTTCGGCGTAGAGCATCCGGCCACCGCCGGAGCGCAGCCGGTCCTGCGCGAGGTAGACGCTCGTCTCGACCGACCACTGGTAGGCAGCACGCGAATTGAACTGGCGTGCATAGGCGTAACCGGTGACTTCTCCGTCGACCTCGAGCACCAGCCATTCGCGCATCACACGCGCGTCGACGATGCGGTCTGCCATTTCCTCGACCGTCGGCACGTCCGTCTCAAACGTGATCACGGTGTCCAGCACGTACGGGCGGTAGATCTCGACGCACGCCGCGGCATCGGCGGCGGTCGCGGGTCTAACGCGTGCCGCCATCAACCAGCGACTGCGGTCAGCTGCTCGCGGCTTTGCCTGTCGAGCTCAATCGAGGCGACGTCCAAGTTCTCCTCCAGGTGTCGCACGGACGAAGTACCCGGAATGAGCAGCACATTGGGTGCCACGCTCAGCGTCCATGCCAATGCGACCTGGGCCGGGGTGCGCCCGAGTCGCTCGGCGATCTTCTGCACAAGCGCGCTGCCCAGAACTGGGTTCGGCTGCATGAAAGCGGCCCCCAGCGGGAAGAACGGAACGAACGCGATTCCCCGCGCTGTGCATTCCTCAAGCACCGCAGCCGACTCACGGTGAACGAGGTTGAAAGCGTTTTGCACACAGGCAATCTCGGTACGCTCCAAAGCGTGCAGTAGGTGCTCGCGGTTGATGTTGCTCAGCCCGATTCCGCCGATCAATCCCTCGTCACGGGCTTGGATCATGACCGACAGCTGATCGTCGAACAGTTCATCTGGCCCGTCGCTCTCGAACAGTCGCAGGTTGACCGCGGCCAGCTGGCCGACGCCGAGAGCGAGCAGATTGGCTTCGATGTCACGGCGCAAGTCGGCGGCCTCGGCGACCGGGAGCCAGGCGCCGGTGTCGTCGCGACGCCCGCCGACCTTGCTTACCAGGGCCAGATTCTCCGGGTACGGATAAAGCGCCTCGCGGATGAGCTCGTTGGCGACGTCGGGGCCATAGAACTGAGCGGTGTCGATATGGTCCACGCCCAGCTCGACGGCGCGACGCAGCACCGCAAGCGCCTCATCGCGGTCCCGCGGCGGGCCGAACACACCGGGACCGGGCAGTTGCATCGCCCCGAACCCGATACGGGCGACCGAATAGCGACCAAGTGGAAAGGACTCCATAGGGTGAGGTTAGCGTCGAGGAATGGACACTTTCCAAGCGCTCGTCGCACGCCAAGATGGTGACCGAATCACCGCGTCGGTCGAGACACTGAGCCCATCCGACCTACCGCCCGGTGAGGTGACGATCCGGGTGCTGTATTCGAGCGTCAACTTCAAAGACGCGCTGGCACTGACACCGAACGGCGGCGTGGTACGCAATTACCCGATGGTACCCGGTGTCGACCTGACCGGCGAGGTCGTCGAGTCGCTGTCGGCCGACTTCGCGGTCGGCGACAAAGTGCTGGCCCACGGGTATCAGATCGGTACCGGCCACCACGGCGGCTACGCCGAATACGCTCGGCTGCCAGCGGACCAGGTGGTGGCGCTCGGCGCGTTGAATCCGCATGAGGGCGCTGGGATCGGAACCGCCGGGTTCACCGCCGCGATGAGCGTGCAAGCGCTGATCGACTGGGGCATCGCACCCGACGCGGGATCCATCGTCGTCACCGGCGCCTCCGGCGGGGTCGGCTCGGTCAGCGTGGACCTGCTGGCCGCCGCCGGCTATCGGGTGGTGGCATCCAGCGGTAAAGACAAGGCCGCCGGGCTACTCAAAGAGCTTGGCGCCGCCGAGGTTATCGGTCGGCTGCCCGCCGATCCCGACGCCAAACCGCGACCACTGGCCAAGGCGCGCTGGGCTGGGGCGGTGGACTGCGTGGGCGGCGCGACGCTGGCCGATGTGCTCAGCGCCGTCGACTACGGCGGGGCGGTGGCCGCCAGCGGGCTCACCGGCGGTCCGGCCCTGCACACCACGGTGATGCCGTTCATCCTGCGCGGCGTCGCGCTGCTGGGGATGGACTCGGTGCAGTTGCCGATCGGCCCACGCCGCAAGTTGTGGACGCTGCTGGGCGACTCGTTGCGGCCGCGTCATCTGGACTCGGTCATCAGCGATGTCGACGTCAAAGACGTCGTCAGCGTGATTGATCAGGTGCGCGCCGGCGCATTCTCCGGCCGGGCGGTGGTGCGGGTCGCCGGCGGATTCTGAGCCAAGGAGCGCCAGTAGGCTAGTGAACCGCCGGCCGGAAGATCTCGGCCCTGATGACGGAGGCGATATGCGCGCGGTACAGGTGACTCGGCTCGATGGGCCAGACGGTGTCGAGGTGACCGATGTCGACGAACCGACCGGCGACGGCGTGGTTGTCGACGTGCACGCTGCCGGCGCGGCATTCCCGGACGCACTGCTCACCCGGGGCCTCTACCAGTACCGGCCGGAGCCGCCGTTTGTGCTCGGAGCAGAAATTGCCGGGGTGGTGCGATCGGCACCGGACAACACGCATGTACAGCCCGGCGACAGAGTCGTCGGGCTGACCATGCTCACCGGCGGGATGGCGGAAGTCGCGCTCCTGCAACCCGACCGAGCGTTCAAGCTGCCGGACAACGTGTCCTTCGAGGCCGGCGCCGGCCTGTTGTTCAACGACTTGACCGTGTACTTCGCGCTGAATGTCCGGGGCCGGCTACAGCAGGGCGAGACGGTGCTGGTGCATGGCGCAGCCGGCGGGATCGGAACGTCGACGCTGCGGCTGGCATCGGTGCTCGGGGCGTCCCGCACCATCGCGGTAGTGAGCACCGAGGAGAAGGGCCAGATCGCCACAGCGGCCGGCGCGACCGACGTGGTGTTGGCCGAAGGCTTCAAGGACGCGGTAAAGGAGTTGACCAGCGGCCGCGGCGTCGACATCGTCGTCGACCCGGTCGGCGGCGACCGGTTCACCGATTCGCTGCGTTCGCTGGCCCCCGGGGGACGCCTGCTGGTTGTCGGCTTCACCGGCGGTGAGATACCGACGGTGAAGGTAAACCGGCTGCTGCTCAACAACATTGACGTGGTCGGTGTTGGCTGGGGCGCCTGGACCCTGTCGCACCCCGATGCGCTCGCCGAGCAATGGGCCCAGCTCGAGGGGCTGCTCAGCTCCGGCCGGCTGCCTCCTCCCGAACCCGAGGTCTACCCGCTGGACGAAGCCGCGGCCGCGGTCGCCTCGCTGGAGAATCGCACCGCCAAGGGGAAAGTCGTGCTGCGCGTCCGCGATTAAGACGCTGAGCGTGCGGCGGCTCTTGTGCTCGAGTAAAAGAAAAGTAATGTCACTTTTAGTTTTCTAGCGACCCAAACTCGGGAGCCAGCATGGAATCCTTCGTCCACCTGCGAAAAGGTAAGACACCGCGGCGCCTGCACGCCGACCTCGACGGACTCAAAGACGACGAGCTGGGCCGGGGCGGATTCACCGGCCGGACCGCCAACATCTACCGCCGCCACGACCCCACCGCCTACCGCTCGGTGGGACCGCTGCGCCCCCTCGACGTGTTGTCCAGCGAACTCAAACCCAGCGACGCCACCGACGCCAACGGCGGCCCGCTGCTGATGTTCACCAATGCCGACTGCCGAATCCTGCTGAGCCGTCGGCATGAGCCGATGCCGTACTACACCCGTCACGTCGACGGGGACCTGCTGTGCTTCGTCCACAACGGCACCGGACTGCTGGAGACCGAGTTCGGGCCGCTGCGCTACCGGAAGGGCGACTGGGTCTACATCCCGAAGGCGTGCACCTGGCGCCAGCTGCCCGATCGCGAGACCACATTGCTGATGATCGAGGCCAGCGACGAATTCCGGGTGCCGCCACCCGGTTCGCTGGGCCGGCACTTCCCGTTCGACCCGTCGCAGGCCACCATCCCCGAGCCGGCGACGATAGACGACGATCCTTTCCGAGACGGCCGTGACGAATACGAGGTCCGGCTCATCCACGAGGGCGGCCCGACGACGCTTTACTACCAACACAATCCGATTGATGTCGAAGGCTGGCGCGGCGATAACTTCGCGTTCACCTTCAACATCGCCGACTACAACGTCATCACCTCCGACAGTGTCCACCTGCCGCCGACCGTGCATCTGTTCATGCAGGCCACCGGCGTCTATGTGATGAACTTTCTACCCAGACCGGCCGAAGGCATCCCCGGCACCGAGCGCACACCCTGGTATCACCGCAACGTCGACTACGACGAGATCGCGTTCTTCCACGGCGGCTCGCTCTACGGCATCCCGATGCCGCCAGGTCTGATTTCCCATGCGCCACAAGGGGTTCACCATGGCGCGCCGGAAAAGGCGCGGGAACGAGCGCGTCGCAAGTTTGACGAGCACTCGCGCGTCGACTGGCAAGTCATCGCCATCGACGCCCGCCGGCGCCTGACACCGTCGGCCGAGGTGCTCGCGCACGACCTGGCACAGCACTGACATGGGGAGCACTCAAGCCGTGGAACAAGCCGTGAAACCAGCCGTAAAGTACGACTACGACCGAATCCCTTATCTCGTTGCATTCCAGAACAATTCCGGCGTCCGGGACGTCTATGGTGGTGTAGCCGGGCTGACCATATTGGAGAGCTATCTGCTCAAGCCGAAAGACAAGCCCTCAGACACCGTGCTGGTGTTCATGCACCCGATCGGCGGCGGCGCATACCTGCCGATGGTCAACGGATTGGCCCGAGCCGGCCACCACGTCATTTACTGCAACAGCCGATTTCGCGGCACGGATTCGGCGCTGCTGATGGAGAAGGTGGTCGAGGATCTCGGCGAGTGCATCAAGGATGCCAAAAACCGTCTGGGCTACCAGAAGGTTGTGCTGGCCGGGTGGAGTGGTGGCGGCTCGCTGTCGGTGTTCTACCAGCAGCAGGCTCAGCATGCGACCATCACGTCGAGCCCGTCCGGCGACGGCCCCGACCTCACCACGCTGGAGCTGCCCCCCGCCGACGGAATCATGTTGCTCGCCGCGCACATCAGCCGGCACGGCACGCTGACCGAATGGCTGGATGCATCCATTCTCAACGAATCCGACCCCACCAAGCGCGATCTCGAGCTCGATCTGTACAACCCCGACAATCCCAACCAGCCGCCCTACAGCCAGGAGTTTCTCGCCCGGTACCGGCAGGCTCAGATCGACCGTAACCGGCGGATCACCGCGTGGGTCAAGGAAAAGCTCGCCGAACTGAAAGCCAGCGGCCGCCCCGACGACGAGTTCGGGTTCGTGGTGCACGGCACCATGGCCGACCCGCGCTGGCTGGATGCAAGCGTCGATCCCAACGAACGCACCCCGGGGACGTGCTACCTGGGCGATCCTCGAGTGGTGAACATGAGCCCGGTCGGGCTGGCCCGCTTCTCGACGCTGCGCGGCTGGCTCTCGCAGTGGAGTTACGACGAAGCCCGCGGTGATGGTGTGGACTGTGGGCGCGATATCGCGATCCCGGCGCTGGTGATCGGTAATCTCGCCGATGACGCCTGCACACCGAGCCACACCCGACGGCTTTTCGAGGCGATCGGGCACCCCGACAAGGAGATGCACGAAATCCCTGGCGCCACACACTATTACGCTGGCCCCGACCAGCGCGATAAGCTGCGACAGGCCGTCGAGATCGTTACCGACTGGCTGACCCATCACGACTTCGCGGAGACTGTATGACGGTCACCGGCCCGCTGGACGGCATCCGGGTGCTCGAGCTCGGCACCTTGATCGCCGGACCATTCGCGGGCCGGCTGCTCGGCGACATGGGCGCCGATGTCATCAAGGTGGAGCCGCCCGGCGCCCCGGACCCGTTGCGCACCTGGGGCCAGGCCGAACTCGACGGGCACCGCGTCTTCTGGACCGTGCACGCGCGCAACAAACGAGCGATCACGCTCGACCTGCGCCGGCCACGCGGCCGTGAGCTGTTCCTCGAGCTCGTCGAGAAATCCGACATCGTGGTGGAGAACTTCCGCCCCGGCACGCTGGAGAAGTGGAATCTGGGTTACGACGTGCTCAGCGAACGCAACTCGGGCATCATCCTGGTTCGGGTATCCGGCTACGGGCAGACCGGGCCGGAGGCGCACAAGGCGGGCTACGCCTCGGTCGCCGAAGCCGCCAGTGGGTTGCGACACCTCAACGGCTTCCCGGGCGGGCCGCCGCCGCGGCTGGCGCTTTCGCTGGGCGACAGCCTGGCCGGCATGTTCGGCGCCCAGGGCGCATTGGCAGCTCTGTACCGCCGCAGCGTGACCGGGCACGGCCAGGTCGTCGACGTCGCGCTCACCGAATCGTGTTTGGCCGTTCAGGAATCCACGATTCCTGATTACGACGTCGGCGGCGTGGTCCGCGGACCGTCGGGCACCCGGCTGGAGGGCATTGCGCCGTCCAACATCTACCGCAGCGCCGACGGCTCGTGGGTGGTCATTGCCGCGAATCAGGACACCGTGTTCGCCCGCCTGTGTAAGGCGATGGGCCACCCGGGACTGGCCACCGACGACCGGTTCGCCACGCATCGGGCGCGTGGCCGCAACCAGGACGAACTCGACAAGATCATCGGCGCGTGGGCCGCCGAACGGCAACCCGGCGAAATCATCGAAACGCTAAGCGCTGCAGGTGTGATCTCGGGGCCGATCAACACGGTCGCCGAGGTCGTCACCGACCCGCAGCTGCGGGCTCGCGGCATGCTGGTCGAGCACTATGACGAACGCGTCGAGCGTAACGTTTTGGGACCAGGGATCGTGCCGGTGCTGTCCGAATCTCCGGGCACCGTCCGCAACGCCGGCCCGGCGCATCCCGGACAACACAACGACGACATCTACATCGGGCTGCTGGGCAAGACTGCCGAGGAACTCGAGGAGTTGCGTTCCGAGGAGGTGTTATGAACCAGCTTCCGTCCCGAGTTGATATTCGCGAGGTGTCGCTGCGTGACGGTCTGCAGATCGAAAAGCCGATCCCGTTGTCGGCCAAGCTGGAACTGCTGGCGGCCGTTGCCGCCACCGGGGTACGGGAGGTAGAGGCCACCGCGTTCGTATCCCCCACGAAGGTGCCATCGATGGCCGACGCCGCCGAACTCGCCGCGCAGCTGCATAACTATCCCGACATCGAGTTCTCCGCTCTTGTCGCCAGTCCCAACGGAGCCAAGCGGGCCGTCGCCGCCGGCCTGCGATCGATCGAGTACGTGGTGGCGGCCGACGACACATTCAGCAAGGCCAACGTCGGGCGCACCAGCGCCGAGGCTGCCAACCAGATCGGCGAGATCGTGGCCATCGCGCACGACAGCGACGTCACCGTTGAGGTGATCGTGGCCACCGCATGGGACTCTCCATTCGAGGGCCCCACCGCGCCCCAGCGGGTGCTCGACATTGCCGCCGCCGCCCGCGAGCAGGGCGTGGACCGATTCTCCATCGCCGACACCATCGGCACGACCACCCCGCGCAGGGTGAGTTCGCTTATCTCCCAACTCCGTCCGGTCATCGGCGACATGCCACTGGGCGGGCACTTCCACAACACCCGCGGCGCCGGGCTGGCCAGCGCCTACGCGGCGGTCAGCTCCGGCGTCACCAGGCTGGACGCCTCCGCTGGCGGGCTGGGTGGCTGCCCGTTCGCGCCGGGCGCCACCGGCAACATTGCCACCGAGGATCTGGTGTACCTGCTACGCGACAGCGATATCGATGTCGACGTCGACCTGCAGGCCGCCATCGCCGCGGCTGAAGTTGCGAAGTCGGTTGTCGGCCATGATCTTCCGAGCGCTCTGCTGCGCGCCGGCGACCGAATCCAGGCCTGATGCGCTCGCGGGAGCTGACCTCCAAAGGCCGCCAGACGAGGCAGGCCATCGAGCAAGCCGCACGTAAACTGTTCGCCGAACGTGGCTTTCACGGCACCACGTTGGCCGACATCACATCGGCTGCGGGAAAATCACCGGCGGTTTTCTACCGGTATTTCGCCGATAAAGAAGACCTGCTCGCGGCGCTGGCCGAGTCTTTTCTGCACGATGTCGTGACACCGTCCGGGCTGAGCGTTCACCTGCCGGACTCTCCCCCGGATGACGACGCATTCTTCGCCTCGGTGGTCACCGGCTACTGGAACATCTTCAAGCAGAACATCGGCATCATGATCGCCGTCGCCCAGCTGGCCGCCACCCAGCAACGCTTCGCGGCTGTCCAGAACGAATTTCGACGTTTCGGCATGGACATCGTGGCCGCTTCGGTCCGTCGTGCCCAGGAGCAGGGTTACGGGGCTGAGCTCAACCCGCAACACACGGCGGCGGCCATCGCGCTGTTGTTCGAGAACTTCACCACCGTCTTCGTGGGCCCCTCCGGCCCCGGAGGACTTGGCCTGGAGATCAGCGACGAGGACGCCATCGCAACCTTGTCAACGGTCTGGAAGAAAACCCTGTACGGCGCGTAAGGAGATCAGAAGTGGATTTCACTCTGCCAGAACACCTTCCGAGGCTGCTTGCCGACATGGACGCGTTCATCGAGCGCGAAATCGCTCCACTGCAAGCCGAGAACATGCAGTACTTCGACCAGCGGCGAGAGCATGCCCGAACCGATTGGGATAATGACGGCATCCCGACGCGGGAGTGGGAGGAGCTGCTGGCCGAGATGCGCCGACGGGCCGACAAGGCCGGCTGGCTGCGCTACGGGTTACCGGCCTCCCTCGGCGGCCGCGACGGCTCCAACGTCGACATGGCGGTCATTCGGGAGCATCTGGCGCACAAGGGCCTTGGACTGCACAACGACTTACAGAACGAATCCTCGATCGTCGGGAACTTCCCGCAGGTGATCATGATGGAGCGGTTCGGCACCGACGAGCAGCGCCGCGTTTGGTCAGAGGCGCTGATCACCGGGGAACGCTCGATGGCCTTCGGCCTCACCGAGCCGCAGCACGGCTCCGATGCGACCTGGCTGGAAACCAACGCCAAGCAGGACGGCGACGAGTGGGTGATCAACGGCTCCAAGCGGTTCAACACCGGCGTGCACCGCGCCACCCACGATTTGATCTTCGCCCGCACGTCCGGTGAGCCGGGCCAAGCCCGGGGCATCACCGCGTTCACGGTGCCGACGGACGCGCCCGGATTCAACGTCCCGTACTACTGGTGGACGTTCAACATGCCTACCGACCACGGCGAAGTCGCGTTGACCGATGTGCGCGTGCCCGCCGATGCGGTACTCGGTGAGGTGGACCGCGGTCTTGAGGTTGCGCAAACGTTCTTGCACGAGAACCGAATTCGCCAAGCGGCCAGCAGCCTGGGTGCGGCGCAATACTGTATCGACCGGGCCGCAGAATATGCCGGTAAGCGCACGGTGTTCGGCAAGCCGCTGTCGGTCAACCAGGCCGTGCAATGGCCACTGGCCGAGCTGCATACCGAAGCCCAGATGGTGCGGCTGTTGGTGCAGTACGCGGCGTGGCACCTGGATCGCAACCACCACATGGAGGTCTCCGACAAGGTGTCGATGGCGAACTACCGCGCCAACCGGCTGGTCTGCGACGCCGCCGACCGCGCCATGCAGATTTTCGGCGGCCTCGGTTACAGCCGCCATGAGCCTTTCGAGCACATTTACCGCCATCACCGCCGCTACCGGATCACCGAAGGCGCCGAGGAGATCCAGATCCGCCGAGTGGCCCAGCGGCTGTTCAAGTTTGGCAGCAAGTGACGGTCATCAAAGACCCGGAAGCGTTAGCGCCCAAGCTGACCGGCGTGCTCAAGACGGCTCTCGGCGCCAGCACCACGATCGAAAACCTGCGTGCACTCACCGGTGGCGCGAGCAGAACCACGTGGGCATTCGACGCCGTCACAGGCGTTCGGCGCCGTTCGCTGATCCTGCGCACCGGCCCACCTGATGACGTGCACGCCGGTATGGAACTCGAAGCCCGGTCGCAGGCCGCGGCCGCCACGGCCGGCGCACCGGTCCCCCACATCCTGGTCGCCGACGATTCGCCTGCCGCACTGGGCAATCCGTTTCTCATCTGCGACGAGATCAAAGGCGAGACCATCGTCCGGCGCATTCAGCGTCAGCTCGACGGTGCCGATGGGCAAGTGGGCCGCGCCGCCTTGCTGCGCCAATGCGCGCAGGCGCTGGCCGCCATCCACCGGGCCGACGCGAACGATCCGGGTCTCACTCATGAGGACCAGCTCGTGGAGTGGCGCGAGCGCCTCGATGCCATGGGCGACACCACGGCCACCTTTGAGTGGGGGTTTCGCTGGCTGGCCGCCCGGAAGCCTCAGCCCTCGCCCACCGTGCTGGTGCACGGCGACTTCCGAATGGGAAACCTCATTGTCGACGGATCCGACCTTGCCGCTGTTCTGGACTGGGAGCTGGTGCACGTCGGACAGGCATACGAAGACCTGGCCTGGTTTTGCATTCGGGCCTGGCGGTTCGGTGCTCCGGCCAGCGTGGGGGCCGGCGGCTTGGGCAGCATCGAGAGCTTTCTACTTGCCTACGAAGAGGCCAGCGGGACTACCGTCGATCGAGTGGCGTTTCACTGGTGGCTGGTGCTGGCCACCCTGCGCTGGGGTGTCATCTGCCGGCACCAGGCCGAGCGCCACTTGAGTGGGCAAGTCCGCTCGGCGGAGTTGGCGGCAATCGGGCGCCGCGTCTGCGAGACCGAGTGGGATCTGCTCAACCTGCTCGAGGAAAGGGCCCAGCCATGACGTCCGCTGACCCGCTACACGGGCGACCGACGGCGGCCGAGCTGGTGGCGGCGGTGGCTGAATTCATCGAAGGCGATGTGCGAGAGGCGACCAGCGGACAGGTCAACTTCCACGCCAGGGTGGCCGCCAACGTCTTGCGCACCGTCGAGCGCGAACTGCTCGACGACGGTGACGCGGAGGCGCGCGCGGCGCTGACCGGCCTGGGTTTTAACGAGGAGGCCGGTCTTGCTGCCGCGATCCGGGCCGGTGAGCTGGACGGGCGCAGCGAGGACGTCACGGCCTGCCTGCGGACCTTGGTGCGACATCGATTAGCCGTTGCCCATCCCGGATACGACAGCGAATAGGAGCCGGCCCCATGCCCGCTACTGCCGAGGCCATCGTCGACGTGGCCGACCGCCTGTTCGCGGCGATCGAAAAGGGCGATATGGCGGCGGTCGATCGAATGTGGAGCGACGACATCGCGGTATGGCGGGTGGGTGCGCGCCGGGACCCCGCCAAGACGGATGACAAGGCCCGGGCGCTGCGAGTCATCGACTGGTTCATCACGACCACCGCCGAGCGCCACTACGAGATCTTGGACCGCCAGCTGTTCGGCTGTGATGCTAGGGGATCCACCAGCGGCTTCGTCCAGCAGCACATCCTGCACGCCACCGGCCATGCCGACCAATCGATCTCTCTGCGGGTCTGCATCGTGATCAAGGTGGACGCTAACGGCCTGATCAACCGGATCGATGA